>OFGE01001006.1_pt1 | contig 27649 bp, 26 predicted proteins | sample 1521681 | NCBI WGS metagenome assembly OFGE01 (sample SAMEA3504093, study PRJEB24116) | mouse gut metagenome | biome: mouse gut; feature: mouse-associated habitat; material: faeces | place: Denmark | collected 2011
CACCGAAATCGTTGTAAGTATATGTGAAATCTGGCGTAAGTGTGAATTGTAACCTGTTACACAGTTCATTTAGGCTATTTCCAACAACTTATTTACAAATTTATTTAATTTGTAGTACAATATTGATAAATATGTTATTTATTTACAATTCCTTACTATTCATTATAATCGGAGGACCCCAAGATGAAATCTATCAAGACTAAAATTTTAATTAGTATGCTTTTTGTCGTTCTAATAGGCTCCATGCTTATTGGAGCGATCAGTGCCTACATGAATGCAACAGGCATTGACTCGCTGTTAGAATCCACCATTGGCCCTGCTACAAAAATGGCAGCAAACGCCGTGGAATGGAAAATGGAAAATTATTGGTTGCCTTTAAAGGAGGCCGCCGCACTGGATATTTTTCGCGATTCAAGCCCTGACGATGCGGCATTAAGCAAAATTACTGCAGATATTGCCGCGCGAAACAATTTTCTTTATGTAGGAAAAATGGACCCTTCTGGCAATGCTTCCACAGGTGAAAATTATAGCGATGCTGATTATTTTCAAAAGTGCAAAGAGACTTTGGAACCTTATATTTCTGATATTATGAATGACGGCAGCCAGATGATTTTTCTGCTGGAAGTGCCCATTGTCAAAAATGGAGCATTTGATGGAATTGTTTATGGTGCTGTTGATGCAGACTTTTTGACAGATATCGTGATCAATCTCCGTATGGGTGAAAACGGTGTCGCTTACGTTCTGGATTCTCACGGAAATGTGATTGGACATAAAGACCAGACCTATGTCGAATCAGGATCGAATATGATCGAACTGGCAAAAAGCGATGCAAGTGTAGCCGATATTGCAGAAGTTCACGAACATATGCTGCGCGGAGAAACCGGATTTGGTACATACAAATTTGCCCAAGATACCAAACTTTTCGGGTACGCTCCTATAGGCGGACAGCAGAATTGGAGCATCGGCATTGAAGTCAGCAAGAGCGACTTCAAATCTCCTTTAAAAAAGAGTATTATGATGACTTTTCTTGTTGTAAAAATTGTTATTTTGATCTCACTGGTTATTACATTCACTTTGGCACGCTCCCTGTCAAAACCTATAAAAGCCTGTGTAAAGCGGTTGTACTTATTATCCTATGGAGATTTAAACAATCCGGTCCCTCATTTCCGCTCCAAAGATGAAACTGCAAAGCTATTAGATAGTCTGGATTTTACCGTTACTGAATTGGCAGACCTTGTAAATGATGTATCTTACCATTTGGGATTGATGGCCAAAGGCGATTTCCAAAAAGAGGTTTCCCGTGAATATTTCGGCGATTTTGTTACGATCAAGAAATCAATAGAAGAAATTTATTCCTCTTTGAACGAAACATTGACGCGAATCAGCAAATCAGCGAATGTGGTTTCCTCCAATGCCAAACAGATGGCGGATAGTGCGCAACTTCTTAGTCAGGGCGCCACACAGCAGGCAGCATCTGTTGAAGAACTTGCCGCAACCATCAGTTCTATTTCTGCACATGTACAGTCCAATGCCGAAGCCGCGCAAAATGCCAATACAAATGCCAAACAAGCAGGTACTGATATGCAGGAAAGCTACATCAAAATGCAGGAACTTGTAGAAGCCATTCAGGGAATCAATGCTGCCTCCGACAAAATCAGTGTCATTATCAAAACAATCGATGATATTTCATTCCAGACAAATATTCTGGCATTGAATGCTTCTGTAGAAGCGGCGCGTGCAGGAAGCGCAGGAAAGGGATTTGCCGTTGTCGCAGAAGAAGTTCGCAGCCTTGCCGCCAAATCAGCAGACGCGTCCCAAAATACAATTCATCTGATTGAAGAATCCAGAAATGCAGTAAACAAAGGAATGAAACTGGTTAATGAAACTGCGGCAGCAATGGATCGGACTGTAAAAGGCGTCAGTGACGTCGTGACAATGTTAGATCAGATTTCCTCTGCCACCAATCAGCAGGCGGAATCCATCTTGCAGGTAAGCCAGGGTGTCGATCAGATTTCTGAGGTCATTCATATGACTTCTGCCACAACGCAGGAAAGCGCTGCAACCGCCGCAGATTTGTCAAAGCAGTCTCAGATAATGCAATCATTGGTAAACAGGTTTCATCTAAAAAATTAAGCATATCCAACCAAAAAGCTTTGAGAACAAAAAGGCTTCCAAAAAAACATCTCTGAACAGCCTCAAAGCAACTGAAACAACAAAACGCCAAAAGCACGCAAACCATCTTGTTGATGCGGCTTCTGGCGTTTTATCATTCTTCTGTTTTACCCAAATAAACTAGCGTACAAAATTCCATTGTTTCTAAGAAATTTTTCCACTATTCTTTTCTTCCAATGCTTTAATTGCATGATAAGCAAACGCATTAAATGGCGTTTCAATACCAAGCTCTTTTCCCATACGAATCAAAGCACCCGAAAACATCTCAATCTCTGTAGTCCTCTTGGCGTCCAAATCCTGAAGCGTGGAAAACCTGCTGTCTGGCGAAATGGCTGTATTGTTTCCCGCCGGATTGTTCGGATCGCGAATATCAATTCCCTTAGCAGCGGCAACACGGACCACCTCTTCTCTCATGCGTTCGCTGATATACGCCACATGCTCACTGTCTGTATATGCACCAAATCCACAGCCTATGATAGCCTGCGGCAGATTTTTGCTGATATTTAACGCATATTTAAACCAAATATCCTGTTCAATATTGTCACAGATATGATAGTGCACTCCTGAATCAGACAACAACGACGCGATCGCCGATATCCGCTCACTTCTGCTTCCGTCTTTCTCACCGAAAAATAATCCAAGGGTTACATCTGGATCATATGTAATTTGATTCTCAACTCTCTGAGCAGCAATTTTCATCAAAGAATATACCATATGTTCCATGCCAATTCGTTCCCCAACGATAGATTCACTGTCAATTCCATTCAAGGGGCTCATTACAATCGTATGTTCGTCCACAATTTTCTCAACAAGTGGCAAAACCTCCTGCAAAGCGCCATATTTCACCCCTATTATCAGCAAATCCACGCCTGCTGCTTCCCTTGCCGTCTTGACATGCAATGGCATCATGTTTCCATTAATGACAATCCCATTTTTTTGCAGCCGCTCTCTTCTGTCACCTTCTGCAATAACCCAGAGATTCTCACCCAGTTTTTCTGACAATCCTGCAATAAAATAGCTGCCAATTGCACCCGCTCCAATGATTGCCACACGATTTATTATCATTGATACCCTCCATCTTATTCGTTGGCCTATTCCTCTTTTGCCCAGCCATACGCATATTTCACAGCCTTGTTCCAGCCCTTTATCCGTTGTTCTCTGTCTGCCTCCACAATCGAGGGTTGAAACGTCTGATTACTTTTCCAGTTGTTTATTACGTCCTCTTTGTTTGTCCAGTAGCCAGCGGCAAGCCCAGCCAAATAGGCGGCCCCCATTGCCGTTGTCTCCACACACTGCGGACGGATAACTGGAACATTCACAATGTCCGCCTGTGTCTGCATCAGAAAGTCATTTGCACTCGCACCGCCGTCCACCTTTAAGGAGCTTATTTTCATATTCGAATCTGCTTCCATTGCTGCCAAAACATCATTTACCTGGTATGCTATTGATTCCAAAGCAGCCCGAATCATATGATATTTGTTGACACCGCGCGTAATGCCGACAATCGTTCCTCTTGCATACTGATCCCAGTACGGAGCGCCAAGACCCGTAAATGCGGGGACAACATAGCAGCCGTTGGTATCTGCTACCTTTTTGGCCATATATTCAGAATCTTCCGCAGAGTCAATGATGCGAAGTTCATCCCGCAGCCACTGAATCGCCGCTCCTGCCACAAAAATAGACCCTTCCAGCGCATAATTCACTTTCCCATCTAGACCCCATGCAATCGTTGTCACAAGTCCATTGTTGGAAAACACTGGCTTCTCACCAGTATTCATCAGCAAAAAGCATCCTGTTCCATAGGTGTTCTTTGCCTCTCCTGCTGCAAAACAAGTCTGCCCAAATAGCGCCGCCTGCTGATCGCCTGCTGCCCCTGCAATTGGTATCGCTCCGCCAAGAAAAGACGAATCTGCCTCGCCATAGATACAACTAGAAGGCTTCACTGTTGGAAGCATACTTTTTGGAATATCCAGTTCCGCAAGAATTTCCTCATCCCACTCCAATGTATTGATATTAAACAGCATCGTGCGCGAAGCATTCGAATAGTCTGTGACATGAACTGCGCCTTTTGTCAGTTTCCAAATCAGCCATGTCTCGACCGTTCCAAACAACAGCTCACCATTTTGCGCTTTTTGACGCGCCCCCGGCACATTGTCCAGTATCCATTTTACTTTTGTCGCAGAAAAATAGGCATCAATCACAAGCCCTGTCTTTTGCTTGAATTTTGGTGTCAATCCTTTTTCTTTTAGCGCATCACATGCCTCAGATGTCCGTCTGCACTGCCATACAATCGCGCGATAAACCGGCGCCCCTGTATTCTTGTCCCAGACAATGGCCGTTTCTCTTTGATTGGTAATGCCAATCGCAGCAATATCCTTTGCAGAAGCACCAATCATATTCATCGCCTCAACCGCTACACCTAACTGGCTCGCCCAAATCTCGTCCGCATCATGTTCAACCCAGCCAGGCTTTGGAAAATACTGTGTAAATTCTCTTTGTGCCACACTGCACATCTTTCCTTTTTCATTAAATAAAATACATCGGTTGCTCGTTGTTCCTGCGTCAAGCGCCATGATATATTTGGCCATGTCTGACTCCTCTCTTCCCGCATTTTACAAAAAATGAAATTCTTCCTGTCTTTTGTTTTATTTTCCTGAACAAGAACATCCGTGTTTTTCCTCGCCGCACTGGTGTTCATGTCCATGATGATCGCAGCAAGCTTCTGAATTAAACGGAAGCGTTCCTGCCAAAAAGCTGTTTACTGCATCATCTGCATTCCCCAATATTCCGCCGCAAAGCTGAATACCTGCTTCTTGCAATGCTATTTGAGCACCATATCCTATTCCGCCACAAATCAGCGTATCTACTTTCTGTTCTGCCAAAAATCCCGCGAGTGCACCATGTCCGCTGCCGTTTGTATCAACTATCTGCTCACTACTAATCTTTCCATCTTCAACATCATAAACCTTAAATTGAGCGGTATGCCCAAAATGCTGAAATACTTCTCCATTTTCATAAGTAACTGCAATTTTCATGTTGTCTGCTCCTTTTCTATTTTCCTATCACAAAGTTAAAGTTCCTCCAAAAACAATGTATTCCTTTTCATCCTGCGCATCAGGACGATCTGTAGCAAACTGCCGCATGATAGAATGTTCAGCGATTGCTGCAACTGCCGCGATACATACAAACCCAGCGCCTGTTAAAACGTCTTGTAATTCTACGAATGTATCATCATATGCGCGATTTCCATAAACCACAATGAGATGATCCTGTAAATGCATCTGCAACCTTTTTGGTGCCCCCTGTGGGACTGAAAACGATATTATAAACCGACATAATCAGACTCCTTCCTTGATTGTCTATTTCAAAATCTTTCATTGTTATTATATATGGAGTGCGATAGACAATCAAGCCGTAAAAGAAACTTTTAGATATCACAATAACAGTTCACATCGTCGCCCTTATTTTCAGCGCAGAATACAAGACGACTGCTTCTTTAAATTTTCGCGGATTATATCCTGTTTTCTTCGCGATTTTGTCTAGTTTGTACTGCAGTGTGTTTTTGTGCATAAATAATTGCTGACATGTTTCGTGCAATGACATATTGGTGGAAAAATATGTTTTTAACAATTCCTGTTCCTCCATGGATACCATGCTGATTGTTCTTTTTAGGAAATGATTTTTGATATCATCTGAAAGATCACCCAGCAGCAATTCCATATCCAATTTATCAAAAACTGCCAACCGTTCCTCTCCAAAAAGACTGTGAAATGCAATTTTGGCTGCTTCATAAGAGTGCTGCTGTTGTGAAAGGAATATTGACCCCATTCTGTGTCCCAAGAAAACTGTCGTCAGTCTCGACTTCTATGCTTTCTCCGCTCTGTGCTACTTTGTGCCCGATTTCATGGTAATCGCCAATTCGCTTAGGATTTGTGCTGGCAAATATCACTCCATTGGTATCGATAAAATTAATATCATGCTTGCAGACATCTTTGACCGCTTCTACTATCTGCTGTGCAATATTTTTATGAATCATTTGTGCCATTTATTTCTCCTATTTTAATTTCTGAGACGGATTGCCAATGTTCTTATTATTTTTCTAATTTTCATTTTTCCCGACAAAGATTCTGCATTATTTTACAATCTATATCCAGTATAACAAATAATTTCTAAAAAGAAAATTATTTTATGTTATATCGAACATATTTCTCTTCTAATATGCATGATAAAATATCCTTACAAGTACAGAGCAACTGTAATGATAGACTCTTGAAGTATCTTCGTGCCTGATATTGTGAGAAGGTTTTTGGTTGGATATTCACAAACTTATGAGATGTTCGTTGATTCAATTTGTGTAAATCTGACGAAAAACCAGCCGCAAGAGCAGGTATCGCAAAGATTCCAGGGTACAAAAATTTAGAAGGGAGTTACATAAAATGAATGTAGTCGTTGCGATTGATTCGTTTAAGGGAAGCTTGTCATCCCTAGAGGCCGGAATGGTCATCAAAGACAGCATCACAAAAGTACTGCCCGATGCAAAAGTATCGGTTCGTCCACTTGCAGATGGCGGTGAAGGCACTGTAGAAGCACTCACTTTGGGAATGGGTGGAAAATTAGAAACTGTAACTGTAACAGGCCCTCTGGGAGAACCTGTGTCATGTGTGTTTGGAATCCTTACAGAAAGCCAAACTGCAATTATTGAAATGTCTGGTGCGGCTGGTATCACTTTAGTGCCGGAACAAGACAGAAACCCACTTCATACCACTACTTACGGTGTTGGAGAAGTCATCAAATATGCAATTTCAAAAGGCTGCCGTCACTTTATCATTGGCATCGGCGGAAGCGCAACCAATGACGGCGGTATCGGAATGCTCCAGGCATTAGGATATGGAATGCTAAACAAAGATGGCAAACAAGTTCCTTTTGGTGCAAAAGGATTAAAAGAACTAGAAACCATTACCGATGAATATGTTCTTCCAGAACTCAAAGAATGTACCTTTAAAATCGCCTGTGATGTGACAAATATCTTGTGTGGTGAGCAAGGGTGCAGCGCCGTCTTTGGGCCGCAAAAAGGGGCCACACCGCCAATGATAATGCAGATGGACAAATGGCTTGCCTACTATGCAAAACTTACTTCCGACAAATACCCTCACGCAAATGCCAAACAGGCAGGAACGGGTGCGGCTGGAGGACTTGGCTTTGCGTTTCTTTCCTACACCAATGCTGTTTTAGAATCGGGTATCAAAATTGTTTTGGAGGAAACAAAACTAGAAGAATATGTGAAGACAGCAGACATTGTTGTGACTGGTGAAGGACGGCTTGACGGACAAACGATATTTGGAAAGGCTCCCATCGGTGTCGCAGGAATCAGCAAAAAGCACCACAAAAAGGTAATTGCTTTTTCAGGATGTGTGACAGATGATGCAATCGCCTGCAACGCGCATGGAATTGATGCCTTTTTCCCCATCCTGCGCGGCATCCAGACCCTGCCGGAAGCAATGGACTCTGCGAATGCAAAGAAGAATCTCTCCGCAACAGCCGAGCAAGTATTTCGATTGATAAAAACACTAAGGAACTATAAACAGGAGGATACAAATAATGGGATATGATTTTACTACATTAGGAGCAATTATTGGCTTAGTAATCGCCATTGTACTGATTATCAAAAAAGTGCAGCCCGCATACAGCCTGATATTGGGCGCATTAATTGGCGGCATTATCGGCGGAGGTGGACTGGTGACAACTGTAAACACCATGGTTTCTGGGGCACAGGGCATGATGTCATCTGTTCTAAGAATTATGACCTCTGGTATTTTGGCAGGAGCGCTTATCAAAACTGGTTCCGCTGAAAAAATAGCAGAAACCATTGTTAATAAACTTGGAGAAAAACGGGCAATTATTGCAATCGCAATTGCCACAATGATTATCTGTGCAGTAGGTGTATTTATTGATATCTCTGTTATCACCGTCGCACCAATTGCGATTGCAATTGGACAAAAAGCCGGACTTTCCAAAAGCAGCATTCTGCTGGCAATGATTGGAGGCGGCAAAGCAGGCAATATTATTTGGCATGAACATCAAAGACTGTATGAAGCTGATTCCTTTTGAGGCTTGTATTGGTTTGACCAGTACTATCATTGCGGTTATCGTATACCTAATCGTAGGATAAACCATCCCAAGTGTGGATAGCTATCATATTAATATTATCATGAAAAACATAAAAAACTTATAGTACACCTTATTAGAATTCTGTACTGTAAGTTTTTTATGTTTTCGTTGATAAATTATTTTTACTACTACTATCTATCAAAACATTGTTCCAAATATGCAGCAATTCCATCTTCGTCATTGCTTCCAATTACAAGGTCTGCATTTTGTTTCACTTCCTCAATCGCATTTCCCATTGCAATCCCTTTTCCACACAATTTTAACATTCCTATATCCGCATAATCGTCACCAAATGCTGTAATTTCCTCTATCTTTATTCCGCAAACGGCACAAACCTTTGCAATCGCATTTTCTTTTGTGGCTGTCTTCTTGGTAAACTTATACCAGTATCCATCTGAAAACCGCACACAGTCACAATCTTTCAGCATTTCCTGAAGCTGCTTTGCCTGACTATCCTCAAAAATCTCCACGCACATTTTTAACGAACTTTTTTCAAAGTCCATAAAATCGGTATAAATACTCTCTCCCCAACTCTGATCCTGTTTTTTAGGGTCTGTTTTATAGTTCCAATAATGCGAATCAATGGTATCAATGGTTATTTCACAATCTGATCCACATATGCGTCTGGCCATCTGAATTAGATTTGCTGTTTCTTCTGCACAAAACTCCGCTTTGTAAATATATTCATTATTATATTTTACCAGTGCCCCGCCACTTGAAACAATAATATCAGGCTGTACAATCTCAATCAAAGACAGCGCATTTTGCTCTGCTCTTGATGTCGACACGCCTATCAATATTCCTTCCTGTTTGCATCTTTGCAGCATTTTTTGCGTTTTCGCTGAAATCGTTTTGTCACTGCGAAGCAGCGTTCCATCCAAATCAAATAAAAGTAACTTGCAATCCTGCATTTTATCTCCTCCATTTACATACATGTACTCTCAAAAATGATATGCCAATTTATCTTTACAAAGCAGCTTTCTGCCTTTTTAACCCTTTTGACAAAATCCGAAAACCATTCCTCAACACTTTGGCAATCCAACGTCTTTCCTTCTTACTCCATTTTGGCCGGTAATGTTCCTCGTCTTCTTTTACCAGTATATTGCATCCATAAAACAATTTATCATAAATGTGTTTAATCCCTTCTATATCATAGTTATCGCCCAAAAATGAACCGTTTATGGAATACGCTACATCGGAAAAAATATTCCAATAATTCAGAAAAAGACTGCATTTTATTTTTCTGATATGGATTCTTCTAAGAATTGCTGATGAAACGAGCAACGCATCTGTATCAAGCAAAAATCCCTCTTGTTCTGCAAAGGCTGCTGCTTCCTCCTTCGTAGAACAAAACTTTAGCATACCATTTGTATCAAGCAGAAACCCGTCTTTGTCATCTGTGTACCAAAACGTATAATAATCTTCCTGCAAAATTCTAAAGTGAATCAGATAATATTTTTCCTGCAACACTTTCTTCATAACACCCCTGCCCCTATATTATCAATATTTACTTTTAAATGTGATATTTCTTAAGTAATCCTTCAAATCATACATCGTCTCTGCACTTGGTAAAAATATCTTACCAGATATCATTGTTGCATTCAATACAATTGCACCTATAACAGCGAAAAACGAGTAGAATACTGCAATCTCTACTCGTTTTCAACACCCACATATTACTAACCATGCAGGCTAAATCTTGAATTTCCTATTTTACATCAAAGACTCGTACAGCTTTGTGATATCTTCTACACTCGTCTCTTTTGGATTTCCTGGTCTGCATGCATCATCATATGCGGACTGTGCCAAAAATGGAATATCCTCTTTTTTGACAATATCTTTCAGATTTTTGGGAATGCCAACATCCTCAGATAACTTCTTTACTGCGTCGATTGCTGCTTTGCGGTAGTCCTCCTGAGACATCGCATCGACTCCCTGTACGCCCATTGCTCTTGCGATTTCACGATACTTTTCACCCGTTGCCTCCGCATTGTATTCCATTACTGTCGGCAGAATAATTGCATTTGCAACACCATGTGGTGTATCATATAGAGCGCCCAGCGGATGCGCCATTGAATGTACAATTCCAAGTCCTACATTGGAGAATCCCATTCCTGCAACATACTGGCCTAATGCCATATCCGTTCTTCCCTCCGGCGTATTCTCAACAGCGCCTCTTAGAGAGCGGGATATTATCTCAATTGCTTTCAAATGGAACATATCCGATAATTCCCAAGCGCCAGCCGTGATATAACCTTCAATTGCATGTGTCAGTGCATCCATACCAGTTGCTGCTGTCAGACCTTTTGGCATCGTAGCCATCATCTCAGGGTCTACAAACGCTACAACAGGAATATCTTTTGGATCAACACAAACCATTTTTCTGTTCTTTGCCGCATCTGTAATCACATAGTTAATTGTTACCTCTGCTGCTGTTCCTGCGGTTGTTGGAACTGCAAAAATAGGAACCGATTTATTTTTTGTAGGCGCCACGCCTTCTAGGCTTATCACATCTTCAAATTCAGGATTATTAATAATAATGCCGATTGCCTTTGCCGTATCCATAGAGGAGCCGCCGCCAATTGCAATCAGATAATCTGCACCCGATTTCTTGTATGCTGCTACACCGGTCTGTACATTTTCTACTGTAGGATTTGGCTTAATCTCAGAATATAATTCATATGCCATTCCTTCCCCCTCAAGGATATCAAGCACCTTTTTGGTTACTCCAAATTTCACCAAATCTGGGTCCGAACATACAAATGCCTTCTGAAATCCTCTGTTCTTTGCTTCCGGTACAATCTCTTTCACCGCACCTGCCCCATGATAGGACGTTTCATTCAATACAAATCTGTTTGCCATATTTATTCTCCTTTTCTATATCTATGTATTTTGATATCTTCTTTGCAAATATTTAACCTTTCAAAATAAGCGCATGATATTCCCGAATTCTCAAATCCAAATAAATTGCAAAGGGCTGTCCTAATTCTCGAAAATTATTTGTTGCCCTATCAAAAGGCTTCAAATCCTCATGAAATTTTTCTTCAGAATAATTTCTAATACCATCTTCGTCCTTCGTACATGCTATGTATTCCCGGCAATAAATCTCTGCATTTTCTGCTAAATTCTTATATTCAAATACGAGTGAATGGATTTCTAACAGCTTTTGTATCTTTTCCCGCTGACGCGAAAAAATAAAATCATGATCCACCACTGCAAAATATCCTATGAGCAATTCATTTATCTGTGTTATTGCATGATAATATTCTTCCGATGTCTTTTTTTCTGTTGGAATCGCTGACAAAAATAATATTTTACTTCTCAGACTTTGCAATTTCCAATAGTACTCAACACATGTTTTTCTTTCTTCTACCAGATAACCGATAGAAGAAGCGCCAGCAAGCAGCAAACTACTTGCAAAAGTACCTGTCAATATATTTTCAAACCAGATACCAATATTGGAGTTTGCAAAGCAAAACACCAATGATAATATAAATGATAATAAGCTAACAAAAAAACTCAATTCAACCGTATATTTATACACTTTCATTTCATATCGCCTCACTATGATTTAACAATTATTCCAATATTGGCTCCAATTGCTATCCCTGCATTGCCGCTCCCATATACTGTGCAATGACGTTCCAAATAGCCGGGTCTTCAATTCCAAGCTTCCAGCTCGCCACTCCTTTTATCCCTTGGCTCTGCATCAACTGCAGTTTGACCCGGATGGATTCCATATCTTCCAGCCAGCATTGATATAGCGTATCATTTTCCTGATATTCTGCATAATTCTGGCAAAACTCATCCGTCCAGACAGGGGTTACTCCTGTTCTTCTCACCCATTCCGCCTGCGCAGCCATTGTAAGGGTTGACGCCTTTAACCCGTCAGGGCCGGACTCCCAAACCCGTGTATAAAATGGAATCGCATTTATAATTTTCTCGGCAGGCACTACTGCTTTTGTATTAACAATACCCTTTTCCACAAAATCAATAGATGCATTGGAACCAGCCACACCGCCGCCCACATAATGTTCATCGTAACCCATGATAATAATGTAATCGGCTACAATGCCTTGTTCTTTGCGGTTATAGTGCGCCGTATAGTCCGATGGAACATAGTTGTCCACCGAAAGCACTACGCCACGCTTTCTCGTCTCTATTGAAAGTTCTCTGATAAACTGTACAAAATGCGGTCCAGAATCACTCTTAACCTTTTCAAAATCTATATTTATTCCATCAAGTCCATAACTGTCTACTTGTGCCATAAGGCCCTCAATCAAGTGCTTTCGGTTTGCTGCCGATGACAAAAGTTCCACAAAATTGATCTCTATCCCATACAAATCACTGCTGTCAACATCTGTAATAAGCGCCCACACATCAATACCAAGCTCATGCGCCCTTGCCACATAGGAAGCGTTTGCCAGACTTGTGAAATCACCACTATTGCTATTTAAGCGAAACCATGTCGGAGAAACAACATTTACTGCCTGAGTAGATGACAGTTCATTCGCAAGATAATTGCCGTCAACCTCCTCAAACACCTGATGAAATGCCAGATTTATCAGTCCTTCTTTTGTTACATTGTGATACACCAACTCCTGAAATCCTGTCCCGCACAGGCGCTCTGCATTTTTCTCATCTTTTAGATGCTTATTTTCCACATATCCAATAAACGCATCTGCTGTTTTCACTTTTGACCATTTTTCCATCTGCTCAAGCACTGTCACCTCATCGCCAGCAGACAATTCCACTAAAATATCGCTCTTTATGCCGCCCTGATAACGCAATGCTGTCTTTTTGGAAATCTGTGCGGCAGTATAGCTTCCCCACTGCGTATAAACCTGCATATGCATTGGATTGTCATACAAGTGATACTCAAAATTCGCATAATTTTTCACATAATCTGCCGCAATATACAAGGTCTCCCCTTCATAAAACGCTGCCTGATATCCTAGATCCTGTGCGGTATCTGACACATACATCACACTGCTGTCATCAATATTTATCTTTCTCACATCTGTGTCTGTCGTAAAAAGCAGCATTGGTATGTTATTATTCGACGGATCCGAAGTATTAACGTAGAACCGGTCTGTAAAATAATTGCACACGGTAGACAAATCAAAATAACAAATGCCGTCACGCAGCTTTGCTTTCTCCTCAACGATTGTGTCTCCAAGCACGATGGCTACATCATCTGCCTGTGTAATTCCAAAATATGCGTCTAAATCTGCTTTTTTCTTAGAATAAGAATATTTCTGAAATAATATGCTTCCCAGCACCGCCGCCAAAATTATAAAAATGAGAACGAACGGCACAAGCACCGTAACTATGCGTCTTTTCATACGGATACCTCCCAATCGTTCTCATTATAGCAAAAGTTTCCTATTAAGTACACCAAAATATTTGAAAATTCTTCTAATGCACTTATAATTACCTCTTTTTTGTTGTTTCGGAGCTCTGTTTTTGTTGTTTTTTGATTGTAACAATAGGTATTTGACTTCTAAAATTTACCTAAAAAAGTTCCTATCATTTTTTGCCTGCATATGATAAAATAAACGAAATGCTGATTGCACAAAGGGGTCTTTGTTATTTTAAATTGCGTGAATTTTACCTGCCGGCCTCCAGATTCCAAAAGGCTATTTTTTCGTGTGATATATAATTTGTCGAAAGATGCAAGAACATGTACTTTTTATATTGTATCATTATGGATATGTAAATACAAAATGCTTTGTTTCGCCTAAGACTTGGAAAAATATTTTTCTGCTATCAGCACAAGCTAATAAGACAATGAGAAAAGTTTGTTTTTGAATGCTCCTTTCTGTACGAAATTTGTCCTCGGTGCATCTTACAAAAGAATTATTAGCATATACAAAAAATTTATGCAAATCGAAATGTAAAAATTCGCCCGAATTGTAAAAATTAATACATCTTTTTTGCGATAACGTATGTTATTGCTGCATTTTGGCCGATATACACATTACGAAACCTTTGCGTCCTTACTACACTTGTGTTCATAGACGCATTTGTTAAAATATTTTACTGTTTTTATTTCAGACAAAAAGACAACGACTTATGGATATAGCTGGATATTTATGCAGCATTCTGCCAAAAAAAGCACAAATATTTTGTTTATAACCAGCTTTAATATAAATTTTTTGAAAAGTGTTGCCTGATACTCTTGACTTGTGAACCTTTGCATTATAATATATGTAAAAGATAGAGCCAGCCTGTACAGGTCAATATATTTTTTGAATATCCTGTCAGGAAGTTTTCTTTCTGAAATATTATCAAATCTTCTTTTATAACAGAATGAAAAGGTACACAAGGCATGGACACTATATGACAAAGCAATATAATAGTGAGGATGTGAATATAATATGAAAATCGAAAAAGTTAACGATCATCAAATTCGCTGCACACTTACAAAAGCGGATTTAGCAGACCGTGAGCTCAAAATCAGTGAGCTCGCATATGGTACGGAAAAGGCAAAAAGTCTTTTTCGTGATATGATGCAGCAGGCTTCCTACGAATTTGGATTTGATGCTGATGATATACCACTCATGATAGAAGCCATTCCGCTCAACTCTGACTGTATCGTACTTGTTATTACCAAGGTGGAAGACCCCGAAGAACTCGATACACGTTTTTCCAAGTTTGCCCCTTCTGTCCACGACGAAGAGGACGAAGAGCAGGAAATCGGGAATACCTTGGACAGTATGCTTCAAAGCCTCTCTGAAGGCGCTGATGATGTGCTAGATTTGTTTAAGAAAATACATGAGAGCCACTTATCAGAAACGATTGCAGGCTCCGCCGATACCCTGGGCAATATCGGAAAAGCAAATTCCAAAAATGCCAATGCGGCCAAATCTGCAGCCAATATTGACTTGACGCGCATATATGGATTCTCTTCTTTAAACCAGGTTACAAGACTTGCGCATATTCTAGTACAATATTATAATGGCAAAAACTCTTTGTACAAAGATGAAAAGAAATCAAATTATGTTTTGGTTGTCACGCAGTCTGAGCATACACCGGAAGAGTTTAATAAAATCTGTAATATGCTTTCTGAGTATGGCAGTCCAGAAAAATTTGCCTCTGCGAGCGAAGCATATATGGAAGAGCATTTTGAGCCAGTCATCAAAGATAAAGCAGTTCAGGCATTATCTTTAATATAATCAAATAACGCAAAAAGAAGCAGAGTTTTCTGCTTCTTTTTTGACGCTCTATTTACTATTTTGTCAATCCATTTATGATAATTGATTTATTTTATCCATAAGCATATCAATATCCATATTATGAACCATTGCTGCCTCCTCCAGAGATTCCCCCTGTGCGGAAGGACATCCGAGACATGCCATTCCAGCTTCCATAAGCACAGGCGCTACCTCCGGTTTCATTCTTAAGATTTCACCAATTGTCATATCCTTGGTTATTTCTGCCATTTCCATTTCCTCCTATTATGTTTATCATAAAATACCTTTCATTTATTGTGCATAAAATAAGGGATAATATACACAATAATAATATAATTTTTTGCAATTATCAAGTGTTCCGTTATTTTTAACAAATTTTTCATAATTTAATTGCTTCTGTACACAAAAAAGTACAAAGAATGGTGTTGACGTGTATACAAAATTAAGGCTATAATACAGGTATGGATGCAAAATCATTTCAAAGCACAGCAATACTATAACAGCATCCTAAAGCTTAAGTAACTAGCGGTACCAATACCGCATATCAAAATTAAATAATTAATAAATATAGGAGGCTTTGCAAAATGAGACCAGAATGGAAAGATTTTGTAGGTGGCAAATGGGAAAGCGAAATTAACGTGCGCGACTTCATTCAGAAGAACTTCGAGCAGTATGATGGGGATGAGTCTTTCTTAGCCGGACCTACACAGAACACAAAGGATTTATGGGGTATGGTTCTTGATCTTCAGAAGAAAGAAAGAGAAGCCGGCGGTGTTCTTGATATGGACACAAAGGTTATTTCTACCATTACATCTCATGGTCCAGGATACCTCGATAAGAACAAGGAGACAATTGTTGGTTTCCAGACAGATAAGCCTTTCAAGCGTTCTTTACAGCCATATGGCGGTATCAGAATGGCAGAGAAAGCTTGCTCAGACAATGGTTATGAAGTAGATCCTGAAATCAGCGAGTTTTTCTCAACACACAGAAAAACACATAACGCTGGCTGCTTCGATGCTTACAATCAGGAAATGAGAGCTTGCCGTTCTTCACACATTATCACAGGTCTTCCTGATGCTTATGGACGCGGACGTATCATCGGTGATTACAGACGTGTTGCACTTTATGGTATTGACAGATTGATCGAAGATAAACTGGATCAGAAGGATTCTACAGGACGCGTTATGACAGATGATATTATTCGTCTTCGTGAAGAAATTTCTGAACAGATCGTTGCTCTTAAAATGATGAAGGAAATGGCTGCTTCTTATGGCTGCGACATTTCTAAGCCATCTACAAACGTACAGGAAGCGATTCAGGCTACCTATTTCGGATACTTATGTGCAGTTAAAGAGCAGAACGGTGCTGCGATGTCTCTTGGACGTACATCTACTTTCCTTGACTGCTATGCACAAAGAGACTTAAAGAACGGAACATTCACAGAGGAGCAGATTCAGGAGTTTGTTGATCATTTTATCATGAAGCTTCGCTGCATTAAATTTGCACGTACACCAGAATACAACCAGATTTTCGCTGGCGATCCTGTATGGGTAACAGAGTCTCTTGGTGGTGTTGGTGTTGACGGCCGTCCTCTTGTTACAAGAATGTCTTTCCGTTACTTAAATACTTTGACAAACCTTGGACCAAGCCCAGAGCCAAACTTAACTGTTCTTTGGTCTACAAGACTTCCTGAAAATTGGAAGAGATACTGTGCAAAGATGTCTATTCAGACTTCTTCTATCCAGTATGAGAATGATGACCTGATGAGAGCTACTCATGGTGATGACTATGCAATTGCTTGCTGCGTATCTTCTATGGTAGTTGGTAAGGAAATGCAGTTCTTTGGTGCTCGTGCAAACCTCGCTAAATGCTTGCTCTATGCTTTGAACGGTGGTGTAGACGAAGTTACTAAGAAACAGGTTGGACCAAAATATCGCGCTGTAACAGGTGATGTACTTGATTATGATGATGTTATGAGCAAATTCATCGACATGATCGAATGGCAGGCAGATGTATATGTAAATACACTGAACATTATCCACTATATGCATGATAAATACTGCTATGAGAGAGCAGAAATGGCTCTTCATGACAGAGATGTTAAGAGATACTTCGCAACAGGTGTTGCAGGTCTTTCTATCGTAGCTGACTCTTTATCAGCAATCAAATATGCAAAGGTTGAGGTTGTTCGTGATGAAGACGGCATTATCGTTGACTTCAAGACAACAGGCGAGTTCCCGAAATATGGTAATGATGATGACCGCGTAGATTTAATCGCGCAGGATATCGTTCACAAATTTATGACGGCTGTTAGAAGACATCATACCTACAGAAATGGTATTCCTACTACTTCTATCCTTACAATTACTTCCAACGTAACCTATGGTAAGGCTACAGGAAATACACCAGATGGACGTAAGAAAGGCCAGCCGTTTGCTCCAGGTGCAAACCCAATGCATGGACGTGATACTCATGGTGCAGTAGCATCTTTATCTTCTGTATCTAAGCTTCCATTTAAGGATGCACAGGATGGTATCTCCAATACCTTTACAATTATTCCAAACGCTCTTGGTAAGGAAGCAAAAGTATTCTCAGGAGATATCGAACTTGACTTAAGCAACAACTAATTAAGGAATAGGTGGATACATGAATGAAAACGCAATGGTTGATGACCTTGTTGCACAGCTCGACGCAGGATTTTCCAGTGACAAAGCTGTTGGACATTTCAATGTTGACGTAAACGAGGCTGTTGATTCCACAAAAGAGGTACAGACACTTGGCTGTACAGACTGTTCCCGCAATCCTATGGCATGCAGTGTCCCTACGCTGCATGAAGGATTGGATGATAATGAATAGATTCTATTTTAATTTTTAGGAGGTAAAACAATTATGGCAGAAAATTTAGCACAGGTTGATAACTTAGTATCTTTATTGGATGGATATGCTACAAAGGGCGGCCATCATCTCAATGTAAACGTATTAAACAGAGACACATTATTAGATGCACAGAAGCATCCTGAGAATTACCCTCAGTTGACAATCCGCGTATCTGGATATGCTGTTAACTTCATCAAGTTAACACCAGAACAGCAGGCAGATGTTATCTCTCGTACATTCCATGAAGCTATCTAATATCAATTAGATAAACTGCTTTTTTGAGAATAGTGTTTCAAAAATCCCAGTACAGCAATTGCTGTACTGGGATTTTTTCCTTGGAATGCGAAATAGATAATAACACTTCAGTACAGAACTTTGCACTTGTTACAAAAGATTCCCTCAACAAATATTGAGGAATAAGCCAAATTGTGCTAAAATGAGTGCTAGAGTAGGTTTGGAAAATGTTCTTGTTAATCTAAAAATTGGAGAATACATTGAAAAATACATCCGAAAAAATTCAATCAAATAAAAATCTAACACCAGAAATCAAAAGAAAGATTCTGCGTATACTTACCTGGATTTCTATTTTCTTTACACTTGTTTTTATGACGATTGCGCTATTCCAGTTTGAGTATGATGATACAGAGGCGATTGTGCCAAATCAAGTTGAAATTTACCTAAATCAAAGCTGGATTATGACTTCATTTGACAGTTCAAAAATTCCCAAAACAGAACTTGATAACCTGGACCCCGTATTAAAACAGATCGAAGATGCTCTAGCAAATAAAAATTATCAGGAAGTCAGCCTTCCATATACTGGAGAACTCATTACTGACGATATTATTGTTTTCAGAAATACTTTGTCTGATGATTATGCCGGCATGGCCTTAAGTTTTACATCTACTGATACAAATATTCGTGTGATTATTGATGGCGCAATCCTCTATCAATATAGCTTAGGGACTTCTGATTCTTTTGGCGTCCATGAAAATATTGTCAATCTTCCCCTTTCATTCAAAAAGGGCGAACTTTGGATAGAATTGTCTTCTCCTTATTCTGACACAGTATCAATCAGCGACGTAAAAATTGAGACACGTGAAATGGTCATGATTGGATTGGTTGGAAACAATATTACCGACATTAGCTGCTGTCTGCTGATGGTGATGATAGCAATTATTATGTTTATGCTGGCGCTAATACGGCGATGTACAAACCATCCCATTCGCGGCGAATTGTTTTTAGGACTGTATGGCTTAACAGCGGGAACCTTTTGTTTTATTGGAACAAATACCCTGAGCCTTTTTTATAACATTCAGGAAGCATATGTCATGCAGGAATATTTTTTGTTGCTGCTTCCGATGTTTTTGGCACGTTATTTTGAACAAAATTTCCAAAACAGATATCCGCACCGTTTTTCCATCCTGCTTTCCTATGTAAACATGAACGCTGTAATACAGATACTACTGCACCAAATGGGGATACAGAATCTGCAAAATATGGTATTGCTGTCCATTGCAGAAATGTGTATTGTCTGTATTATCGTTATTATCAGTTTGATACAGTTTCATTCCAGAAATAAACTCTTTCATGTAATTGTGTCCGTTTTTCCTGTTTTGATATTGCTTGTTGGTGAAACGATTACGCTGATAGACCATCTCCTCTATGCAGACGCCTACAGCACGGTAACCGTGCAATACAGTATGACTGTTTTTTCTATTATGATGGCTGCTATGCATACTTTGCAGCTTGCGAGGGAATATCGGGCAGACGCAGAGGAAACCGCACAGCTCCTGCATGAAAAAGTAACAATGGCCCAACAGCAAAATACCTTACTCGCACAAGCCAAACAAGAAGCTGATGCAGCACGGCATGAAGCCCAGACTGCAAACGAAGCCAAAGGAAGGTTTCTCGCACAAATGTCCCATGAAATTCGTACTCCAATTAATGCCGTACTCGGAATGAATGAAATGATATTGCGTGAGTCAAAAGAACAGACGATAAAAGAATATGCAATGGACATCTATATGGCCGGCCAAACGCTTCTGTCGCTGATTAATGATATTCTGGATTTGTCCAAGATTGATTCTGGTAAGATGGAGATTGTCCCTGTCGAATACGATTTCAGCAGCCTGATACATGATTTAGTCAATATGACTTCTCACCGTGCAAAAGCAAAAAATATCCAGCTTGAAGTGGAAGTTGACCCCGAAATTCCTTGTCATTTGTACGGTGATGATGTCCGTATCCGCCAAGTACTTACAAACCTGCTTACAAACGCAGTCAAATATACACCCGAAGGAACTGTATGGCTGCGTGTGCAAAGTCGCAAAATAAATCAAATTGTCCATCTTAAATTTGAAGTGGAAGACACTGGAACCGGCATCAAAGAAGAAGATTTACCGAAACTTTTTGCAGAATTTGAGCGAATTGAGGAGAACAAAAACCGCAACATTGAAGGCACTGGACTCGGTATGAGTATTACTATCCAGCTTCTTTCTCTGTTAGGCAGCAAGCTGCAAGTTGAAAGTATTTATGGAACAGGGTCAAAATTTTATTTTGAACTGCAGCAAAAGATAGTAGATGCCGCCCCAATCGGAGATTTCAAAACCAGAATCCAGCAAAGCGTAGAAAATTACAGTTACCAACCTACACTCTATGCACCAGATGCAAAGATTTTGGTCGTAGATGATAATGCCGTCAATCGTAAAGTATTCTGCAATTTGCTCAAAAAAACACAAATTCAAGTGACAGACGCCCAAAGTGGTATGGAATGCCTAGAACTCGTTCAAGCAAATCATTACGATCTGATTTTCTTGGATCATATGATGCCCGAAATGGACGGAATCGAAACGCTTCACCGCATAAAGGCGCTTTCCAATTTTCCTTGTGAAGAAACACCTATTATTGTGCTGACTGCAAATGCCATATCCGGAGCAAAGGAAAAATACTTATCAGAAGGGTTTGATGGTTTTCTTTCTAAGCCAATTGTTCCAGATAAGCTTGAACATATGATTCAAACGATGCTGCCGCAGACACTATTAAAGGAAGCGGGCCCCGCTCCCGACTGCAATGCGCAGGAATCTTTTGAAAAAAATTCTGCTATCGTAGAAGAATCTTTTGAAGAACTTCCTCAAGTAGAAGGTTTAGACTGGCATTATGCTTGGCGGCATCTGCAAGATATGAGCCTGTTGGAATATACGGTTAAACAATTTTATGCCCAGATTGATTCTGCTGCCGATACTTTGACACAGGCATTTGTTCAGGTTGAAGAATCCAATCAATTTGAATCCTATCGGATTCAGGTACATGCCATGAAAGGTTTGTCAGCAACCGTAGGCATTTTACCTCTGTCTGGTATTGCGCAGCTACTAGAGCATGCAGCAAGAGAACAAAATAAAGATATCATTATGTCTGTAACCCCAATATTTATGGAGAATTGGCGCAGTTATCACCAAAAACTTCAGGGTGTTTTTGGCATTGAAAATTCTACCAAAAAAGAAATGACAGATACTTCTGTCATCCAGGCTCTTGTAGAAATGATACGTTTCAGTATGCAGGAAATGGATATTGACAAAGCTGATCTGTTGATTGCTGAATTGCAGACATACAAATATTCAGATGAAATAGCAAACAATATCCAAAAACTTGCCGAATCCGTAACAAATCTTGATCCAGATGAAACAGACCGAATTGCAGATCAAATTCTGGAGCAAATAAAACTGTAAAACAAAGTAACAGTGGTTGAAGGAGAACATATAACGATGAAAAAAATCTTATTGATTGGAAAACTAAACAATGTGGTCAAGGAAATGAATCAATTTCTATCGCAATTTTTCCATGTACAGCTTTGTTCCGAAAATGCAGGTGTTTTAGAGGGAATGCTAAAAATCGTAAAACCTGATTTGGTTTTGATTAGTCTAATCGGCGCATATGATATTGACACTTCTATATTTTTTATGCTAAGCGATCAATACGCACAAACTCCCGTTCTAACAATTGGAACAAAGGAAGAAAGCAGCACCTTTTTCAAATATTACGAAAATAGCCAATTTGAAAATTTAATTCGTCCAGTAGAAAACACTGTAATTATGGACTCCATATGCAAAAAGCTTGGTGTCAATGAAAAAGATGTCGAAAAAGATGCCGCAGAACAGAAACGCAAAACAGCCGATAAAAAATGTATTTTAGTCGTGGACGACAGCGGCACCGCACTTCGGACTATGAAAGCTATGCTCGAAGAATATTATGAAGTTACTCTTGCAATTTCTGGAGCACAGGCAATGACTTCTATCGGAAAAAAACGGCCCGATTTAATTTTATTGGACTATGAAATGCCAATCTGCGACGGAAAAATGACGCTGGAAATGATTCGTGCAGATAACGATCTAAAAGACATTCCTGTTATTTTCCTTACAGCCATCAATGACCGCGCCAATATTGAAGCTGTACTGAAATTAAAGCCAGCAGGCTATTTTCTAAAACCTGCCGAAAAAAACAGACTGCTTGCAGAGATTGATAAAATACTTTCTGCTGCCAGCAAATAGGGCCTCTGTACTAAAAACAAGGGGCTGTCGGGAAATACAATTTCCCGACAGCCCCTTGTTTGTTCTACATTTCCAAATTATTCTTTATTTGTTCTTCTGCGGCATCAAGCTGCGTTTCAAATTCACCAAGGTCATAATTTTCCATCTGTGGCCACATCTCTTCCATGAGAAATGCATTCCAGTACTCCGTAACTGTCTCACAGACTGTATTTCCAATTTTATCCTTTCCATGCCGAAACTCTTCATATTTTGCATTGTACAGCCTGTCAGCCGCTCTGCTCATAGCAATGCTTTCCTTTTGTTTTTCAAGAGATTCCTCAAAGCTTAGTCCCTGTGCTAAATATTGTTCCTTAATCTCGTTATAATTTTCTGCGCGCTTTGCCTGATCTATTTCTTTCTGCAAAGCCTCCTGCTTTTCCTGTTCTGTCAGACCATAGCCTTCTTTTAATGCATACTGATACAGCACCATCTCTGTTTTCACGGATTGCCTCGCATCATCTATGGCCTCTTCCAATGTCATAGCGCCCTCATTGATATTATAATAGACCTTTTGCTTAAACCAAAAGGAGATATCAAACTTTTCGGTTTCCTTTTCTAGTTCTAACTGCCACTCATATGGTTCACGGATATGAACGGATTGTACTTCAAGTTCTTCCGAGGATTCGATAATACCTGTGATGAAATCTGCATTTTGGTAAACACTGCCTTCTGGTGTTTCCAGGTACCATTTATCGTCTTGATGAAAGAAGTAAAAAATATCCTTTGAACCATCCCCATAAATAATAGATACAACATCATAATCGTCAGATTTTTGTATGGTATCTGTCTTATTTTGGGGTACTACCGTCTGCTCTAATCCATCTGTAATTTTTTGAAAACTGCTCTTTCTGTCTTTTATCCGAGATACATTAAGCTGTATTGCGAAAATATTTTCTTTGTCTATCGAAAAATTATTATCTTCCATAGCAGTTTCACTTTCCAATTCTTTTTGTATGTCTATTTTTGTATCCACTACTGTAGCTTTGGGAGTTTCTGCCGCCCCACAGCCTGTAAACAAAAGCGTTATACCCATTAAACCAACACAAAACTGTTTTTTCATTTGAATGCACCTCCATTCATTCTTCAGGAAATTTATTCAGGTTAATATAAAATCATTCAAAATATTCAACGCTACAAATTTTTTCTCATAATGTCTCTAATTCTAAAATTATCATTTATCTCCATCCGCTGAATGTACATTAGAAACAAATAAATATCCTGTCTCTGTTTTTTGCAAAGTGACTATCCAGAGCCCCTCCTCATACTCTTTTTCGTACTCCATTTCAAGCATATTATCATCTATCCAGGTTCCAGATACAACCATACACCATGCAAAATTGGTATCACCATGCACTAAATAATAGGAGTCATACTCCTCTAAATAATAAAAGCTGTCCAAACCTGTCTTCTGTGTTTGTTCTAAACCAATACCCATGTTCTTCTGCAAAAAAGTATCCATTTCTTCCGCAGTAACTTTCATAATATCCAAATAAGGCGCATCCTCACATAGTTCTGTCAAAGCTGCCAGTTCCGCCTCTGAAATCTGCGCATACGCACCTCTCATGCCATTATAAAATAGCTCAAACAAATTAATTTCTTCTGGTCTGCTATATTCACTGGACAGAAGCATATTATTCATGTTGTCTGTTCCGCCATTAAAAAACTCTGTATTAAACACCTCAACTTCACTTTCAGAAAGCACCTCTGGCTCTGACTGGCATCCAGAGATTATGAGAAGCAAAAAAACAAACATTGTAAAGAAGCGAATAATGTTGGTAACTTTTTTCATCAAATCATTCTCCTTCATATATTACTTAATTTATATTCCCATTATACTTTACATTGTGCCTTTTTTCAACCAACCTTGATTATTCTTGTACGTTTTACACCCTTTTTATTTATAAAATAAATCCCTATGCATGTCAGCATCAAAGACATGACTTCTACCAAAATACAAACCATAAAAACTTTCTTCAGAAACAGAGCGGAAAAAAGAATTCCTAAAATAGCTGCAATCCCATTGGGAACTATTACATAAATCAATAGAAATAATTAATCCAAAACAGAAAAATATCTCTTTTTCTGTTTTTCTATTTATAATATTACCTTTCATCCCCCAACGGTATCACCCCCTGACCTATCACACGCTTATTGCCCTCCCAATAATTTCTTTAGCCATTCACAAAAGTCATATCCTGATCCATAAACCATGCTTCTCCTCCTTCATTTCTATTATAGTCATTCTACATCTGCTCTTATACCTGTTTCAACAAGAAAGGAATAACCGGTCATTTTGAAAAATAACCGGTTATTCCTTTCACTTAAGACTCCTGATAAAAACTGACACGTACAGAGAAAATGCCATTATTTATTTGAAAATCAATCTCTCCATCATACTTTTGTACTGTTTTTCTGATATTACATATTCCATAGCCATGATTTTCTTTCTCTTTTTTTGATGTATACTTCCCTAATTGCTCTAAAGGAAATGGGGTCAAAATCGGATTTTCTATCTGAATTAATAATTTATCCAATACATTCTTTATCTCAATTCGAATAACTTTATCCTTTGTTTGTAGTCTCCCACATTCCTCAACTGCATTAGAAAGCAAATTTGAAAATATAACACATAAATCAAAGTCAGAAATAAAGGATTTATTGGGTAGCCATCCTTCGAATATAACTATCGTCTCCGAATCCGCTCTCTGCAGCTCATGTTCCAAAATAGCATTTACCAACTCATTCCCAACATTTATGGTATTCCTGTTCTGTAATTCTTCATTCCTCTTAATCTCTGTTAAATAACTTTTGGCCTCTTCCCACTTTTCTTTCTGAATAAAATTCTCTAAAACAGCGATATGCGCTTGCATATCATGCTTGATACTCCTGATTTCACGCATATGTGCTGCAATGCCATTATAATGTTGCTGCACCATTTTCAAGTACTCACTTTTGAGAGCGCTTTCCCTAAAATACTGTTCTTTTAAAATATTTGCAAATGCCAATGCTGCCCCTAATGCATAAATACATAAATATAAAACGTTCATTAATGTTCCCCAGAAAATCATGCTTTTTGTATTTAGCTGTGCAATTTCATCTGCTATATAGTAATGAACCCCATCTGCGCAAAAGCCGCAAAACAGCCCCACTACATAGTACTTCATTTGGATATTGCGAATGTTTATAATCCAATTTTTATGTTTTTGTATCAGCCATATAAATACCAAGAGAATACCTATTGTCAATCCATTTCTGATTTCCTCTTCCATATTATGTATCCAGGCAAATCCGTCAATCACAGCCAATGCTTCTGTAAACAGGCATACAGGCTGAAAAATAATTCCCAAATAAAAAAAACTAAACCAGTATTTTATGAATCGTTCAATTCCTCTGCCATTCAACAAAAAAATGATAATTACCATATTACATAGCAATTTGATAAAAAATGATTTTGATTCCTCAAAACCTGCACCAAATACTACTGTTATTTCTAAAAGCCACATTATCAATGCTATCAGCCATTTCTTCCAGTCCTTTGTCAGTTCTACCTGGCAAATTCCCCACAGCCATAGAAGAATTTCAATGTTTTTCAGCAAATCTATGAATATTTCTCTCAATAGTGCTTCCATATTTACTACTCCTGCCTTGCTTTGTACCACAGATATTCTTTATACTGCTCCTTGCACGCTTTCTGCATTCTTCGACTCATAGGAACTCGTGTGCCATCTTTCAATAAAATATCTTCTTTAATTGACTTTATATGGTAGAAATTTACAAGATAACTTTTATGGCATAGAGAAAAACCTTCTATTTCTAACTCTTTTCTCCAAGAACTGATGCTATGCTCAGAAAATACTGGTAATGACTCCTTTTCAAGAAACATCTGTGAAAACTTCCCATACGCCTGTATATATTGAACTTGATTCAGATAAACTTTTTTTATACCAGATGCATTTTCAACTATGACAAACTTCTCATAATGCTTTATATCCTCAACAATCCTATTCATTTTTTTCTGAAATAACTGATACTTCACTGGTTTTTTTAGGAAACCAAATACATGGCTTCCAAAAGCTTCTGTTATGACTTCTTCATGACTTGTAACAAACAAAATTCTGATTTCACTTCGTTCCTCTTGCATAGCATCCTTAAGTTGGATTCCATCTACTGCTTTCATCTCAATATCCAATAGCAGTATGTCTGTCAGGCACCCCCCCTGTCCTTTGCTCCTAATCAGTTCTCCCTGCATCTCCTCTCCCGAAGCATATTCTTTCAACTGATACTCCAAATGGGCTTCCTCAAAATATTTTTCACAATATTTTCGCAGCTCTTCTCTGTACCATGCTTCATCATCACATATCGCCACTCTAATCATTTGTACTGTCTCCCTTAAATCGTTTCTTATATTGTACTATTATTTGACAATACTGTAAACTTTATCTAAGAAAAATATCAGGTAAATACAAACAATTTACGCACTTTTGCTCTTATGCGTATTCTCCTAAAACGCTACCACATACAGATTTTCTTTCATCAGTTCTTGTTCTCCACCTTGATAGAACCTGATAAATAACAATGCATCTACTTCAGCGAGATCATGCAGCATTTAAATTGATATCCGCTTTGATTTGGGCTATAATTTTTCTGTAAGTT
>OFGE01001008.1_pt1 | contig 27629 bp, 23 predicted proteins | sample 1521681 | NCBI WGS metagenome assembly OFGE01 (sample SAMEA3504093, study PRJEB24116) | mouse gut metagenome | biome: mouse gut; feature: mouse-associated habitat; material: faeces | place: Denmark | collected 2011
CGCGAGCTGGGTTCAGAACGTCGTGAGACAGTTCGGTCTCTATCTGTTGTGGGCGCGGGAGATTTGCGAGGCCCCGACACTAGTACGAGAGGACCGTGTCGGACGGAGCACCGGTGAACCGGTTGTGGCGCCAGCCGCACCGCCGGGTAGCCGCCTCCGGCCAGGATAAGTGCTGAAAGCATCTAAGCACGAAGCCCCCCTCAAGATAAGATCTCCACATAAGGGCCGTCCGAGACGAGGACGTCGATAGGTCGCAGGTGCAAGCGCGGCAACGCGTTCAGCCGAGCGATACTAATCGCCCAAACCCTTTCTCAGGGAGACATCCCTCAAAACATGTAAATAATAGAAAACCGGCCGGGTGGCCCCGCGATGGCATCATCAGCGGAGGCAACAGGACCCGTTTCCGGGAGTGGTCCGACGCCAGAGAGTCCCGCGTGCGATCATCGCGGGTCCGTCAGACACACCTTCCGGTGGTGCTTGCCGGAGTGTTACCGGGGACTAATCACGGCACACGGATGCCGTCAAGAGTCACGGTTCGCAGCTTCCAGCGTGCCTTTCTTCTACCGAACTAAGGCGGCCATAGCGTGAGGGCTCCACCTCTTCCCATTCCGAACAGAGCAGTTAAACCTCACCACGTCGATGATACTGCGAAAGCGGGAAAGTAGATAACCGCCCCTTCCCGAGCCCCGAGGACCAGAGTCCCCGGGGCTCTTCTTTTATGTGCCCCCAAGGGCGGCGGGACCCCCATGCCACCGCACCCTTATTCCGCCGCCGCCACCATCGCGCTTCCGTCCCTCGCTCCTGCGTTTCCGCATCCTTTTCCGCACCGCCGCCCTTTCCTGCCACAGCCTTTCCAGCCAGCCTTTCCTTGCCATCGGACGCACTATCACTGTCCCCCCTGTCCGCCTACGGTCGTCCGGCTAAACTTATTATTTCAAGCACTCTTGCTCATATTTATTTTATTAGCTGAGTAAAATGTTGTATTTTTGTATCTTGAAACCTAAGTAAACATTTTCATTCCGGATGGAAAAGGATTCTAAGATTTATGTTGCCGGTCATAGAGGAATGGTAGGTTCTGCTATAGTACGTGAACTTGTCAGACAGGGTTATAACAATATCCTGACTCGTTCTCATGCTGAACTTGACCTTATCTCTCAGGAAGCTGTCAATGATTTCTTTGCCAAGGAGAAACCTGAGTATGTGTTTCTTGCGGCTGCTAAGGTAGGTGGTATTGTTGCCAATCAGTCTGCCTTGGCCGACTTTATGTATGACAATATGATGCTTGAAATGAATGTGATTCATGCAGCCTGGAAAAACGGTTGCAAAAAACTCGAATTTCTCGGCTCGTCATGCATATATCCGCGTATGGCACCACAGCCTATGTCGGAAAGCTGCCTGTTGACCTCCGAACTCGAAAAAACCAATGAGGCGTATGCCCTTGCTAAGATATCGGGACTGAAATATTGTGAGTATCTTAATCGGCAGTACGGCACCGATTACATATCGGTGATGCCAACCAATCTTTATGGTCCCAATGATAATTATCATCCTGAACATTCACATGTGCTTCCTGCTTTGATAAGGCGTTTTCATGAAGCTAAGGAGCAGGGATTGAGTGAAGTGACATGCTGGGGTGACGGAAGTCCTCTACGGGAGTTTCTTTATGTTGATGATCTTGCCGACCTGTGTGTGTTCCTGATGAACAATTATTCGGGTAACGAGACTGTCAATGCAGGGACCGGAAAGGAGGTGACAATAAGGCAGCTTACGGAGCTTGTGGCTCGGGTGGTAGGTTACGATGGGGATGTGGTGTGGGATACAACGCGTCCCAATGGCACCCCGCGCAAGCTTCTTGACGTGTCAAAGGCTGCCGGTTTGGGTTGGACTTACCGTACGGAGCTTGAGGACGGTATCCGGCTTGCCTATAAGGATTTCCTGACCAATACTATGCGTGCCGAACGTTAAACTGACTAAAATTATGCCCAATATATCTCAAAATCAACCACAGTCGCCAAAAACTAAGAATCGTTCTGTTCGTGGCTTGATAGTAACGATGTGGATCGTGTTCTGTGCGGCATTCGCCGGACTGTTCCTGTTCCTGTATCTCGTTTATAACGGTGTTGTAGGATATATGCCTCCTGTCGAAGAGCTTAAGAATCCTACTGACCGTTTTGCGTCAGTGCTCTATTCTGCCGACGGCAAAGAGATCGGCAGATATTTTGTCGGAACAGGCAACCGCGTGTATGCCGATTTTGATGAAGTGTCGCAGCATGTCATAGATGCGCTTATTTCCACTGAGGATGTGCGCTTTGAGGAGCATTCCGGTATAGATATGCGAGGTCTTGGTCGTGTGCTTTTCAAGACTGTGCTTATGGGCAACAAGAATGCAGGAGGCGGATCTACGCTTACCCAGCAGCTCGCCAAGCAGCTGTATTCTCCTGAAAGTTCGGGATTGCTTGCCCGTGCGATGCAGAAACCTATAGAGTGGATGATCGCTGTCAAGCTTGAACGCTTCTATTCCAAGGAGGAGATAATAAAGATGTATCTCAATCAGTTTGACTTCCTGTATAATGCTGTTGGCATCAAGAGTGCCGCATTCATCTATTTCGGCAAGGAGCCCAAGGATCTTAAGATAGAGGAGGCCGCGACACTGGTGGGCATGGTGAAGAATCCTTCCTATTATAATCCGGTGAGACAGAATGAACGCACGCGCCAGCGCAGAAATGTAGTGTTGCAGCAGATGCATAAGGCAGGCAAGCTTTCGGATGCCGAGCTTGATTCGCTGTCGGCACTTCCGCTGAAGCTTAATTTCCATCGTGTCGATACAAAGGATGGCATAGCTCCTTATTTCCGTGAGGAGCTTCGCAGGATGCTCCGAGCCAAGCGTCCTGAGCGTTCCAATTATCGCGGATGGGAGACTCAGAAATATGTTGACGATTCTATTGCATGGGAGACCAATCCGCTGTATGGCTGGATCGAGAAGAACCCAAAGCCCGACGGATCTAAGTATGATATATACAACGATGGACTGAAGATATACACCACTATCGACTCGCGTATGCAGCAGTATGCTGAAGAGGCGGTTGCAGAGCATCTCGGCGGAGATCTCCAGAAGGCATTCTTCCGTGAAAAGCGTGGCACAAAGGGTGCGCCTTACACTACCGATCGTGCCGAGCTTTCAGAGATCAGGCGCAACCATCTCATACGTAACGCAATGAAGAATACCGACCGTTACCGTACGATGGTGAAGTCGGGTGCATCGCGCGAGGAGATTGACAGGGCGTTCAACACTCCGCGTGAAATGAAGGTGTTCTCTTATTCAGGATCGATTGACACTGTTATGACCCCTCTTGATTCGGTGCTTTACCACAAGCATTTCCTGCGCACCGGATTTATGGCGATGAATCCTCTGAACGGACATATCAAGGCGTATATCGGAGGTCCTGATTTCGGTTACTTCCAGTATGACATGGTGTCGACAGGCCGCCGACAGATAGGATCTACAGTGAAGCCGTTTCTCTATACTTATGCTATGGAGGAGGGATTCACTCCTTGTGACGAGTTCTCCAACACTCAGCCTGTGCTGACTGATGAGGCCGGCAGGGTGTGGGCTCCGCGAAATGCAGGAAGTGCAAGGGTAGGAGAGATGGTTGATCTTAAGTGGGCACTTACCAACTCTAACAACTGGATCTCCGCACGGCTTATATCTCAGCTCTCACCGTCGTCGCTTGTGAGGACGATGCACAACTTCGGAATCACAGCCAAATTGCCTCCGGTGATGTCGTTGTGTCTCGGTCCGGCTGATGTTTCGGTAAAAGAGATGGTGACAGCATATTCCGCATTTGCGAATAATGGTATGAGGGTCGATCCGATGTTCGTTACTGCCATTGCTGACAATAACGGGAACATAATATCGGAATTCTCACCACGCCATACCGAGGTGATATCCGAAAAAGCTTATTTCAGGATACTTTCCATGCTGCTCAATGTGGTCAACGAGGGTACCGCCCACCGTGTGCGTTCGCGTTTCGGTCTGACAGCCCAGATGGGAGGAAAGACCGGTACCACCAACTATAATGCCGACGGATGGTTTATGGGATTCACTCCTGAACTTGTAGCCGGCACTTGGGTTGGGGGTGACGAACGTTTTATTCACTTCAATACCATGGCTTACGGTCAGGGTGCATCGATGGCACTTCCGATCTATGGCAGATTTATGAAGAAGGTATACAACGACCCGACATTGAAGTATTCTCAGTCCAAGCGGTTTAATTTCCCTGCCAATATAGATCTCTGCGAGAAGGAATTCTACGGCTATTACGATGAAGAGCCGGATGCCGACAATAATGCAGAGGAGTCGTCGATAGAGGGTGTGTTCGATTGAACCAGCAGTTGTATAAAACGATAAGAGTGTATAATAAGATATTATTATGGATCAGGATTTAAAGAAAGAACTTTCGCATGATACAGACGGTCTGTTGACCTATGAGTATATAGCCAATCATATAGGACAGTGTGACGACATTATGGATGAGCTGGTCGACAATATGAATTTTGTTGACGGAAACGGTCAGTTCGTTGTGTCGGCGGCTCGTTATCTTCATGCTATCGATCACGAACGTTATGCGGCGGCGATAGACCGTCTTGTGGCATTGGCAATAGAGAAGGACCGTGAGCACCGCTATCTTCCTGCACTGATCGAGGGGCTTTACGGTGCCGATTACCGTATGAGGGCCGACGAGCTTTCAGCATCCGACGATAACTTTCGCCGCATCTATAAGCGCATTCAGCCCAGCGACGCTTTTTAGGCTTCCAACCAGGTGCGATCGCGCAGACGCCGATGTCGGAGCAGTCGTTTATATAAGGCGGTTGTAGAATTTTCGCAGATTGTCGCGAAGTGTTTCGGTTGAGAAATTCTTTAGATGTTCTTTGCCTCCGTCAGAGAGCTGTTGGCGAAGGTTTCTGTCAGAAAGCACCTGTCTCATAGCATCGGCAAGCTCGTCAGGAGCGAATGGATTGCAGTATATGGCACCTGCTCCACCTGCTTCCTCAAGGCACGATCCGGTCGCAGCTATCACCGGTACTCCTGATGCCAATCCTTCCAGTACCGGTATGCCGAAGCCTTCGAAATAAGAGAAATATATAGCCGCCTGTGAGCCTTGATACAGAGCCGGCAGCCGGTCGAAGGTCACATTGTTGATGATCCGTACGCGGTCAGTTATGCCGAGCGACTGGATTTCGTATTCCAGTTTTTCCTGTAGCGAGGTGTGTTTGCTCACGATCACCAGCGGGATTTCCGGATCATTGAGTCTGGCAAGAGCTTTTACAATTGTTGAGTGGTTCTTACGGTCCTCGATCGTGCCCACGTTCAGCATGTATCGTTCCGGAATATTGTATTCATCACGCACACGGCGTATTTTTTCCGGCGATTCTTTGTGATAGAATGCCGGATTGCATCCCTGGTATACCACATCGATCTTGTCAGGGTCAGTGTGATAGAAATCAATGATATCACGTTTGGTCTGCTCGCTTATAGCAATGATGCGTGTAGCAGTCTTGCAGGCATATCGTGTTTTTCTTTCGAGTATCAGTCGTGACAGCAGGTCATAGGTATTGGGATAACGGAGGAATATCAGGTCGTGTATAGTCACGGCAGTAGGGATATCTGCCGATGATATCCCGAATGGCAGTTCGTTGCTAAGCCCGTGAAAAAGGTCTAAACAATCCTTGCGTATGTCATTGATCATGCCATGGTTGCGCCACCAGTGCCTTCCTATGGATGATGTGGCTGAAGGATACACATATCTCACATTACCGTTCTCCAGTAGTTCGCGACGGCATCTGTCGTCACCGTATTTGGGAGTGTACAGCACACATTCGTCATTGCCGTCGGCAGAAAGTATATTGACGAGCCCACGGCTATAGTTGCCGATACCAGTGAGGTTGCTTACTATTTTTTTTGCGTCAAAACCGATTCGCATATTGTATCCTTTTTGTTGCAAAGGTATCACTTTTTTATGTTTTTGGAAACAGTCGGGTCTCAGCTAAAGGAAAATCACTACAAAATTCCTTTCAAAGACAGGACAGTATATAAATTTTGTATAACTTTGCATATATATGTCCGTCCGGAATGTGAGAACCGTTTCTGATGGTCTATGATACCGTTAATGATATGATTGAGAATACTACGTCACCGCTTTTTTCAATACTCATCCCCACATGGAACAATCTTGAGATACTTAAGCTATGTGTGAGGAGCATAGAGAATAATTCAAGTTTCTCTCATGAGATATTGGTTCATATCAACGATGGCAGTGACGGCACTCTTGACTGGGTGAAAGAAAAAGGCATCAGGCACACTCATTCAGCAGGCAATATAGGTGTATGCTGGGCATTGAACCGATTGCGCTCATTGGTGAGCACTGATTACATTGTGTTCTTCAATGATGATATGTATGCATGCCCCGGGTGGGATAAGGCTTTCTATGATGAGATAAAGGCTCTCGGGCATAAGGATTTTTTCCTTGCCTCGACCACGATTCAGCCTTTGGCTCATAACCTGAGGAGTATAGGTGTTCCTGTAGCCGATTATGGACGTACGGTCGGGGAGTTTGATGAAAGTTCATTGCTCCGGGATGTCAGGGATATGAATGTGCCTGACACAAAGGGAGCTGTGTGGCCTCCGAATATTGTGCATCGTGACATGTGGGATCTTGTAGGAGGATACAGCATAGAGTACACTCCCGGACTGGGTTCCGATCCTGACTTTTCAGCCAAGTTATGGATGGCGGGTGTGAGATACTTCAAGACCTTGGGTTCGAGCATGTGTTACCATTTTATGAGCGCGTCGGTCAACAGAGTCAGGAAAAATGTAGGACATCTCCAGTTCTTGCGCAAATGGGATATCACTCCGAGAGTTTTTCTTCGGGATTTTCTTGAAGTGGATGCCGTGTGGAAGGGTGATCTGTGCCTTCAGGACTGCATAAAGAACTGATAAGATGCGATGCCAAGAGGTTGCTTACGGTCATGCAGGACTCAAGGTCTCCAAAATTATGGGACAACGAATTCAGACAGAATGAATGATATGGCATAGGCTGGCGGTCGGACAGTCCGGTATGTCAGTGTTGATTCCGGTTCGATAAATGACATAGATATAATTTCGATAATGAAAAAACAATTAATAACCCTATTTGTGATCTTTGCCGCCACAGTCGGACTGTCGGCGTGCAAAACCGAAAACAGTATGACACAGCAAAACAACGGATCAGAGGCTCAGGATTCAATAGTCCCAGCAGCCTACACAATTCAGCCCGGAGATGTGAAGGTGGTGCTCAACACCTCGCTCGGCGACATCACACTACTTCTATATGGTGACACCCCGCGCCATCGCGACAATTTTATAAAGAGAGTGGAAGCCGGTGATTATGATGGTGTCCTATTCCATCGTGTGATCAGCGACTTTATGGTTCAGACAGGTGATCCCGACTCCAAGAATGCTCCCAAAGGGAAAATGCTTGGCATGGGGGATGCCGGGACTGAGATTGAGGCAGAATTCCTGTTCCCTAAGCATTACCATCATCGCGGGGCTATAGCTGCTGCCCGCAAGGGTGATCAGGTGAATCCTGAGAAGAAGTCGTCAGGGTCACAGTTCTATATAGTCACCGGTAAGAAATATACCAAGGGTCAGATTGATCAGATGGAGCATCGCGCTATTGTGCAGCACAAGCAGGAGGTGTTCAATAAGCTTGTAGCCGAGAATACCGACAGCATCAAGGCTCTGCGCCGCAACAGGGATACTGCCGGGCTTCAGGCATTGCAGGAACAGCTTGCCAAAGAGACTGAGCGTATCACTGCCGATGTCACATCGATATACACTCCCGAGATGCGTGCCGATTATATGGCAAACGGCGGAACTCCTCATCTCGACGGTTCGTACACTGTGTATGGTCGCGTTCTTGAGGGCATGGATGTGGTAGATAAAATCGAGAAAGCCGAGACTGATGCCAACGATCGTCCTATAGAGGATATCAAGATCATTTCAGCAAAGGTTGTGAAATAATTCAATACAGGCATATCTGTATCCGGAAAATAACAGTCCGTGATGAGGCTTGTACAAAGGCTCATCACGGACTGTTATTTTTGGAAAGAAGCAAGCGTGTCGCCAAGGAGCTGTTTCAGTGGATTGGCATAGTAACGGAAGTCGTTCATTTCGCGTATGGATTTGGCGAAAATCGGTTCGTATTCGTGCAGTAGCAATCGTGACTGTAGATGGGTTAGAGTTTCAGTAAACAGTTTGTCGATCGCGTTATTGGTTGAATCGTTAAGAGTGTCGTGCGTGGCAACCTTACACAGTTCCAATATGGAGAAAGCCATAAGCTCGCCTACAGCTTCATCTCCGGGATCGAGAATTGATAATTTTTTGATGGTAGCCCTTATGCGCGGAATGCGTGGTCGGTGAGCGCGTCTCACATACCGTTGTACCTCTTTCAGGATGGTCTTTTTATATTCATCGAGTTTCTTTGCTATGTCAGGCACGGCGTAGAAGTCGAGAATCTCTTTTGCCTCCTTGCTTTTGGTGTATATATCGAGAATCAGCTGACGCAGTTCGCCGGCATCGAATCCCTCAAGCGATTTCTTAACGGTGGTTTTTGACATTTCTGTAAAAAAATAATGCCGGGAGGATGAAGATAAATCCTCCCGACATTTTAACGTATTATAATGGCTGTGGGTTTACTTTGAGTAGCCCTTGATGCCTTTTTCGAGGAACTGTGTGAAGCCAGGGATATTCTCTTCATATGAGAATGGACCTGAGAGGAGGCTACCATTTTCGTCGAGAGTCACATAGTAGGGCTGAGCGTTGGCGTTGAACTTGTAACGCTGCAGGTAGCTCCACTTGTCACCATAGGTGTAAAGAGTGACCTCCTTGCCGAATTCTGTAACCTTGATAGGTTCGGGAAGTGCTTTCTTTTCGTCAACCATGAGCTTGATGACTACGAAGTTGTCGAGGATCATATTCTTGACATTGGGATCGTCGAGCACTGCGCCTTCCATCTTACGGCAGTTCACACATCCGTAGCCGGAGAAGTCGATGAGTACCGGTTTCTTCTCTTCGGCGGCAGCCTTCATGCCTTCCTCATAATCGTCATACTCCTTGAAGCTTTCGCCATAAAGGTTGAAGTCCTGGGTGTACAACGGCGGAACGAACGCGCTCACGCCCTTGAGGGGTGCGCCCCAGAGACCAGGGATGAGGTAGACTGACATTGACAGTGATATCATAGCAAGGAAGAAGCGGAACACTCCGATGCTTGAATCGGCAGGACCGTAGTGTGAGAAATTGAATTTCCCGAGCAGATAGAGACCGAGCAGTGCGAATAGTACAATCCAAAGAGCCAGGAATATTTCGCGGTCAAGTATGTGCCAGCCGTAAGCGAGGTCGGCAACAGAGAGGAACTTGAGCGACAATGCGAGCTCTATGAAACCGAGCACTACCTTGAGGGTGTTCATCCAGTCGCCTGAGCGGGGTGCCGACTGGAGCATGGTGGGGAACATTGCAAAGAGCATGAACGGCAGCGCAAGAGCGGTGGAGAAGCCGAGCATACCGATGGCGGGGCCCCACATGTTGCCCTGTGATGCAGCTTCCACGAGAAGGGTACCGATGATGGGACCTGTACAGGAGAATGATACCAGGGTAAGGGTGAATGCCATGAAGAAGATGGAGAGCAGGCCGGAGGTGCGCTCGGCTGATGCGTCCATACGGTTGCTCCATGAAGCAGGAAGCTTTATGTCGAACGCTCCGAAGAACGAGATGGCAAAGACTACGAGGAGCAGGAAGAAGATGATGTTGAATGTGGCTGAGGTTGAAAGCTCATTGAGCTTGCTTGCACCGAAGATGGCGGTGATGATAAGACCGAGTGCCACATAGATTATGATGATTGAGAGACCGTAGATCACAGCGTCACGGATTGACTTGCTGCGGTCCTTACCTTTCTTAAGGAAGAAGCTTACGGTCATTGGTATCATGGGCCATACACACGGAGTGAAGAGGGCTACGAGACCTCCGAGGAAGCAGGTGAAGAATATGTACCAAAGAGAGCCTTCCGAGATGGATGTGGCTTCGGAGGCATCCTCGTATGTTACAGGGGTCCAAAGGTCGGATGGTGCTGCACTGTCGTCAGTAGCAGCTGCTGTTGAGGCTACGCTGTCAGTGGCTACGGAGTCGGTAGCTGCGACAGTTTCTTCCGCAGCGGGTTCCTCTTTAGTCTCGGCAGGCTCTGCTTTCTCCTCTACAGGAGCGGCGGCAGCCTTGACTTTAGCGGTACCGTTGAAAGAGAATGTCTCGCGTGATGGGGGGACACAGTTCTCATCGTTGCAGGCACCGTAACGCACCATTGCTTCAATGGCAAATTCAGGCTTGGTTGCGGTAAAATTCTGGGTGATGGTCACTCCCTCGGTCCACCAGGCAAGCTCCATGCCAAACATTTCGTCCATCTGGCGGTGAGGTGCCTTTGAAGGTGTGAATTTGCCGTCGAGCTTCACTCCGTCGAGTTTGGGGAATGTGAGTTCAAAGGGTTGCGGACCACCGTCAGCAATGTCGTGGGAGTACATGTGCCAGCCATACTGGATGGCAGCGGTCAGAACTATTTTTCCCTTGTCGTCACCGGTCATAGTCATTTCTGATTTCCAGGTGACCGGGGTCATGATCTGGGCTCCGGCTGTGCCGGCGAGTGCCAGGATAGCAATTAAAATTGCAAAGAAACGTTTAAACATGATGATTGGTAAAGATTCAATGGTGCAAATGTACAAATTTCTGTTAATTAATGGCAAGTTTTAGTGGGAAATTTTTATTATGTTCAGTATCAATCTATCGCACGTTTCACTTCGTCTACTCCGGGTATAATGGAAATGTGGCGCATGATTGATTGCAGTTCCGTGAATGAATGCACCGAGAAAGTGATGGAGCATGTCACGATGGCATCCTCTGACACGGAGTGAAGGGTGTCGATTGAGAGGTTAAGGTCGTTGGTGATGCAGTCCACGAGGTCAATCAGCAGATGGTAGCGGTCGACTGCGCGTATGTTGATGGTGACAGGGTAGAGAGTGTCGTCGGGCTTGAATTCCACCGACACTATGTTGTCCCCCTTCTGCGATGCGAGCCGTATAGCTATAGGGCAGTCACGTTTGTGCAGTGTGATGTTTCCGTCGGAATCCTTGAAGCCGATCACTTCCTCTCCCGGCATTGGGTTGCAGTCGGGGCATCGGCGGTAGAGCGGGCGCGGCTGTTGTTTAAGATAGTTGGTTATGGCGCGGCGAGCCTTGTAGGTCAATGCTGTGTCGAGCCATTCATCGGTGGGGTGTATGTCAGGATCGGTGAACACTTCCACGATGTCTCCGCGGTGGAGACGTGTCTTTACCGATGCGAGAAGCTGGTTGTTGATGCGGGCATATTTTGCATGAAGCCCGAGCTCGGTGTGTACCTCAAAGGCGAAGTCCATCACTGTGGCACGCTGAGGGAGAACTATAGGTTTGCCTTGCGGGGTGAATGTCATTATATCGTCGTTGTAGAACGATCTTACCACCTCTTCGATGAAGCTTTCACCCTCCTGTCCGCGGGCAGCGATGTCGCGGAGCACCATACGGAACTTTTTGATCCATTGCCATATGTTGTCCTCATTGCGGCTTGCCACGCATCCAAGCTGAGAGTCACGTATCATGCGTTCGCTGCTGATGTGTACCTCCTGCCATCTGCCGAACGAGGCAAGGAGCTTTACATGATAGCTCTGGTAGCCGTTTTCCTTTGGCGAGTCGATGTAGTTGGCGATTCCTCCCGGCTTTTCCTTGAACCTGTCGGTGAGTATGGAATATATGCGCATCACCATGTCTTTCTCGGCTTTTCCTTCCGGGGCGTCAAACACTACTTCAGTGAAATGCCGGTATTTCAGGTGATTGAAGTCGTCGCCGAATTTCCGCATCTTTCTCCACAGGCTGTAAGGCTTGCGGTATTCTATATAGACACGGGCATTTATGCCGTGGGACGAGAGTGTGTCGCGGATTTCGTCGCAGAATTTTTTGAGGCGTTCGCGTTGCAGGTCCTCGTCACGGGCTATCATTGTGGTGAGGTCCTCATATTCATGTGGGCAACGGAATTTCAGGCTGAGGTTCTCAAGTTCGGTCTTTACGTTGTATAGTCCAAGGCGGTTGGCAAGCGGTGCGTAGAAATAGTCGGTCTCGCCTGCTATTTTCATCTGCTTGTCGGGGAGCATCGACGAAAGGGTGCGCATGTTGTGAAGTCGGTCGGCAAGCTTTACGAGGAGGGCCCGTATGTCGTACTGCACCGAGTCGAGCATCTGTTTGTAGTTGTCGACCTGTTTTGACTCGTCATACTTGTCCTTTTTCTGCTTTGTGACTACGCGCACCAGGAACGCGACATCGTGACCGAACCGGCTCTCTATGTCATCGATGGTGAAATCGGTGTCCTCTACCACGTCGTGCAGGAATGCTGCAATCACCGGATTGGTACTGAGCATAAGTTCCTTTGCGCATATTGTGGCTACGGCTATGGGGTGGAGTATATAGGGTTCCCCGGTCTTGCGTTTCTGGTCGGCATGGGCATGTCGCGCCAGGTCGAATGCCTGGTGCAGCCGTACCATATCTTCCTCGGGCACACGCCCTTCCATCGCCTCGAATACTACTTGAGATCTCTCGTCGATAAGCTTTTCATAGTCCACGCTCATATGCATGAAGTCGGATTTAAGAAATTTAGCCGCAATTTAGCAAATAATTACCAAATAATAGCAAAAAAGAGCGGATATTTATGTCCGGAGCATGGTTTTTTCAGACTTCCTTTCCCGCTGTACGGAGCTCATGACGCCACCCATCGTGATTATGCCACTCCGATAAGTTCTATTTCAAACACGAGTGTCGAGCCGCCGGGTATGCCGGGCTGATTGGACTTTCCATATGCCTGTTCTGCCGGGATGTACACTTCCCATTTGTCACCGACATGCATCTGCTGGAGAGCGATGATCCATCCGGGTATCAGTTCGCGGAGCCTGAACGCAGGGGCTACTCCACCACGGCTGCTGTCGAATGTCTTGCCGTTGATGGTCTTGCCGGTGTAATGCACTGTGACCACACTGCCTCGGTTGGGCGATTTGCCTTCCGGATTGCCTCGTTTCAGGGGTTTATAATATATGCCCTTGTCGAGAGGCTTTACACCTGTTTCAAGGGCTTTTGCCGCAAGCCATTCGCGGTTCTTCTGTATGTATTCCTGTTTTGCCATTCTATGTTGCTTGAATCCATGATTGCCAGAGCAAAGATAATACATTTGTCCAAGCCGTACAATATTTTCCGGACAGGTATGTCGAAAGTCGTTTTTTTGATATTTTAAGGCGGGGATGGGGCAAGGGTGGAAAAATTTTAGTAACTTTGCGACTTCCAAACACATTAATATACGAAATTAAAGTAAAAAAATACAGTACGATACAATGGCTACCCAGGAAGATGTATTTAAGAAAATAGTGAGCCATGCCAAGGAGTATGGTTTTGTGTTCCCTTCAAGCGATATCTATGACGGTCTTTCAGCTGTGTATGACTACGGTCAGAATGGCGTGGAGCTCAAAAACAATATCAAGCGTTACTGGTGGGATTCCATGACTCTCCTTCACGAGAATATCGTGGGCATTGACTCTGCGATCTTTATGCACCCTACCATATGGAAGGCTTCCGGTCATGTGGATGCGTTCAACGATCCTCTGATTGACAACAAGGATTCCAAGAAGCGTTACCGCGCCGATGTGCTCATCGAGGAGCAGATAGCCAAGATCGAGGATAAGATCGAGAAAGAGGTAGCAAAGGCTGCCAAGCGTTTCGGCGAATCGTTTGACGAGGCAATGTTCCGTCAGACCAACCCCAGGGTGCTTGAGCACGCAGCGAAGCGCGAGGCTCTTCATGAGCGTTTCGCTCAGGCGATGAACGACAGCAATCTCGACGAGTTGCGTCAGATAATAATTGATGAGGAGATAGTTTGTCCCATCTCAGGCACAAAGAACTGGACCGAGGTGCGTCAGTTCAATCTCATGTTCAAGACCGAGATGGGCTCCACTGCTGATGGTGCGATGGCTGTGTATCTGCGTCCTGAGACTGCCCAGGGTATATTTGTCAACTATCTCAATGTGCAGAAGACCGGACGTATGCGCATACCTTTCGGTATCGCTCAGATAGGAAAGGCTTTCCGCAATGAGATCGTAGCGCGTCAGTTCATCTTCCGTATGAGGGAGTTCGAGCAGATGGAGATGCAGTTCTTTGTTCGCCCTGGCTCTGAGATGGAATGGTTCAAGACCTGGAAGGAGTTCCGTCTGCGCTGGCACAAGGCTCTCGGGCTCGGCGATGAGAAGTACCGCTATCACGATCATGAGAAGCTTGCACACTATGCAAACGCTGCCACCGATATCGAATTCCAGATGCCTTTCGGATTCAAGGAGGTTGAGGGTATACATTCCCGCACTGACTTTGACCTGTCGCAGCATGAGAAGTTCTCGGGCAAGAAGATCCAGTATTTCGATCCTGAGCTCAACGAAAGCTACACGCCGTATGTTATAGAGACATCCATTGGTGTTGACCGCATGTTCCTCAGTGTGCTGTGCTCAAGCTACGAGGAGCAGCCTCTTGAGGGTGGCGACACCCGCGTGGTGCTTCATCTTCCTGCGCCTCTCGCACCTGTGAAGTGTGCTGTCATGCCTCTTGTCCGCAAGGATGGTCTACCTGACAAGGCTCGTGAGATCGTCAACGATCTTAAGTTTGATTTTGCGACCCACTATGAGGAGAAGGACTCCATCGGCAAGCGTTACCGCCGTCAGGATGCCATCGGTACACCTTTCTGTATCACTGTGGACCATCAGACTCTTGAGGACAATACCGTCACTCTGCGTGAGCGCGACTCCATGGAGCAGACCCGCGTGAGTGTCGACGATCTCCACAAGATTATTCACGACCGAGTATCACTCAACTCCCTTCTCCGCAAGCTCGGCTGATTTACAGTCCATGTGTATGAGCTTGTGAAAAATTAAAAATAATTCACTATGAGACATTTCAAAATTTTTATCCTATTGCTTGCCATGCTCCCGGCATTGAGCTCGTGCAACTACAATTCTCTTGTAGAGCAGAAGCAGGGTGTGGAGCAGCAGTGGGCTGAGGTGCAGAATCAGTATCAGCGTCGCGCCGATCTGATCCCCAACCTTGTCAATACGGTCAAAGGGTATGCCACTCACGAGAGTTCGACTCTGGAGAAGGTGACCCAGGCTCGTGCCGCAGCTACTTCGGTAAATATAAGTGCCGATAATCTCAATGAGGAGACAATGGCAAAGTTTCAGGCTGCGCAGAATCAGCTTACCGGAGCCCTTAAGTCACTTCTTGCTGTCACTGAGGCATATCCCGATCTTAAGGCAAACGAGAATTTCCGTGATCTCCAGGTGCAGCTCGAAGGCACCGAGAACCGTATAGCAACTGCCCGCGGACGTTACACCGAGGCTGTGGCAGGATACAATACAGCCATAAAGAAATTCCCAACCGTGATATATGCCGGATGGTTCGGCTTCACACCCCAGCCACAGTTTAAAGCCGATGATGCCGCACAGCGCGCACCTGAAGTTCAATTCTAAAAGTGAAATGAAGTACTCAAGACTAAGCATATTGCCCCTTATGATGGTAGCGGCTTCCGTTGTTGTGAGCTCATGCAACGATGACGACAAGTCCACCTGGGAGCAGTACAAGGAATGGCGTGAAGCTAACGAAGCCTATTATGACACCCAGAAGTATATGATGGAGGATGGAGAGAATGTGTACACTACTCTCACTCCGTCATGGAATTCCGGTGCCAGCATACTTATCAGATATCTATCCGACCGGAGCAAGACAGAGGGCAACCTCTCGCCTATGCTCAATTCTACTGTCAAGGTCAAGTATATAGGACGTCTCTACAATGATGTGGCATTTGACTCATCCTATCTGCGCCCCGACAGTGTGAGCCTGTTCAATGTGTCGGAGGTGGTGCCCGGCTGGACTACAGCCCTGCAATATATGAGAGTCGGCGACAGTGCCAGGATTGTGCTCCCTTATATGCAGGCTTACGGAGTGTCAGGATCAAGCTCGGGATCGATACCTCCGTACTCGACTCTTGTGTTCAATTTGAAGCTTGTTGACATTGTGGACTACGAACGTCCGTGATATCACTGTCGGATTGAGTCAGGAAAAAGTATAGAGCATGGATTTCGTATTACAGTCCACCGCATCCGGCAGCAATGCGCGTGCCGGACTTATCACTACCGACCATGGCGTTATCGAGACTCCCATATTTATGCCTGTGGGTACGCTCGGTAGCGTGAAATCGGTGCATCAGCATGAGTTGCGTGATGATATCAAGGCTCAGATAATTCTGGGCAACACCTATCATCTGTATCTCCGTCCGGGCATAGATATTCTTGAGAAGGCGGGCGGTCTGCACAAGTTTAATGGCTGGGAGCGACCCATCCTTACGGATAGCGGTGGCTTTCAGGTGTTTTCACTCGCTGCCAACCGCAAGCTCACCGAGGAGGGCGCATGGTTTCGTTCGCATATAGATGGCTCCAAGCATCTGTTCACTCCGGAGAGCGTGGTCGATATAGAGCGTAGTATCGGCGCCGATATCATGATGGCACTTGACGAGTGCCCCCCGGGTACCGCCGACATTGACTATGCCCGCAAGTCGTTGCGCCTCACTCAGCGTTGGCTTGAGAGAGGATGGAAGCGATACAAGGAGACTGAAGGGAGGTATGGTTACCGTCAGGCTTATTTCCCTATAGTCCAGGGTGTGGTGTACCCCGAGCTGCGCAGGGATGCTGCCAAGCATGTGGCTGACCTCGGAGCTGACGGAAATGCCATTGGCGGACTTGCTGTCGGTGAGCCTACCGAGGTGATGTACGATATGATAGAGGTGGTGAATGAAATACTTCCTGCCGACAAGCCCCGTTACCTCATGGGTGTGGGGACACCTGCCAATATCCTTGAGGCGATCGACCGCGGTGTCGACATGATGGATTGTGTTATGCCTACGCGTAACGGCCGTAACGGCATGCTGTTCACTGCTCATGGCATAATGAACATGCGTAACCGCAAGTGGGCTGACGACTTTTCCCCTATCCAGGAGGACGGTCCGTCATATGTGGACCGCACCTATACCAAGGCATATCTTCGCCATCTGTTCATATCCGACGAGATCCTTGCCATGCAGATCGCGTCGATCCATAACCTTGCGTTCTATCTGTGGCTTGTAGGTGAGGCGCGCAGGCACATCATCGCCGGTGACTTCAAGGTGTGGAAAACCGAGATGGTGGAACGAGTGACAAGAAGACTGTAATCCTCCTACGCAGACCACTGACTATGAAGATTCTCGATTGGTACATCATCCGCAAGTTCCTCGGGACATATGTGTTCGCCATATTCCTTATATTGGCGATCACGGTGATGTTTGACATCAATGAGAAACTCGACGCCTTCCTTAAGGCTCCGCTCAAGGCTACTGTATTTGATTACTTCCTCAATTTTCTGCCTTATTTCGCCAATCAGTTCAGCCCGCTGTTCACGTTTATCGCTGTGATATTCTTTACATCCAAGCTGGCCGACAATTCGGAGATAATCGCAATGCTCTCCACCGGGATGAGCTATCGACGGCTGCTGCGTCCATATCTGATCAGTGCCACTGTGATTGCCGCTCTTACCTATGTGCTGAGTGCCTATATCATCCCTCCTGCCAATGTGAAGCGTATAGATTACACCAACACTTACGTGAAGAACAAGCGTGTGGACTATGGTACGAATATTCAGCTCCAGGTGGCGAAAGGGGAGATTGCCTATATGTCGCGTTACGACAATCTTCAGAAGACTGGATACAAGTTCTCGCTTGAGCGTTTTGACGGAAAGACCCTTGTGTCGCGCCTCACGGCGCAGTCCATACGCTGGGACACTCTCCATCAGTGGACAGTGCGCGACTATATGATCCGTGATTTTGAGGGGCAGCATGAGAAGATACGTCGCGGCAACCGTCTTGACACTATTATCCCTATAGAGCCTCGTGATTTCCTTATCTCCAAGAATGACCAGGAGATGCTCACATCGCCAGCTCTCACTGAATACATCGACCGTCAGAAGGAGAGGGGTGTGGCTAATATCAAATCGTTTGAGATCGAAAAGCACCGGCGTTACGCCATGACGGCAGCCGCGTTTATTCTCACAGTGATAGGCATGTCATTGTCATCCAAGAAAGTCAAGGGCGGCATGGGTGTGAACATCGGTATAGGGCTGGTGTTGAGTTTCAGCTATATCCTGTTTATGACAGTCACATCTACCTTTGCTGTGTCGGGCTATACTTCTCCTATGATAGCCATGTGGATTCCTAACATACTCTACACTTTCATAGCCATTTATCTCTATTACCGCGCCTCACACGGCTGATCAATAAATCAGAGAAACCGGATTACAATATTAAACGAGGGCATGTCAAACCAATGACATGCCCTCGTTCCGCACATATGGCGGAGCCACATTAATACTACCAAATTATCGCAAAACCGTAAAAATAAATGTGCATTTTATTGGATTGTCAATATTATTACTTTATATTTGCGACTGAAAACACATATTCCATCACATGAAAACTTCTCTCCATCATATCACATTACCCATCATTATTATTGGGCTGAGCATATGCTCCTGTTCTTCCGACACAGGTTTCTCTACTCATTGGATTCAATAATCTCTACAGACACCGAAATCAAAGCTGTATCGTCGTAAAACGAAAAAATAATCGGGAACTATTATTACAAAAAACATAACCTTTTAATCTTAACAACAAGTCATGACAAATGTGATAAAACGTATTCTGTTCTTTGTATGTTTGTTCATATTACAGATTCCGTCACACTCAGCAAAAGCAGTAAGTAACAGTGTGAATGCCGATACGGTAAAGGTGACACTCTTGAACGGTGTTCCAGCTATTGATGTGAAAAAAAGAGACCTTGGAACTATTCATGTGGGGGATAAGGTTGATGCAAGCGTCCTTCTTTTTAACCGGTCCAAATACCGATTGGAGATTGCGGATCTGGTAGTTTCCGACCCAGCCATGAAGCTTGCCCCTTCGCAATCATGGATGATACCTGAGATGAAGATATGTCTTAACGGATATGTCCGATTCAAAACACCGAGAGGAAAATTTAGGATTACAGCAAAAGTGTATTACAAGGGCGTTAAAAAACCTACCATTGTTGTATATGAAGGTAATGTGATAAAATAATAATACCGACAATGAAACTTCTCAAGAAATTACGATTTATCGCAATATTTATCCTTTTCATCTCATGCCGACAGTCTGTGGATAACTCTCGTAATAATCATGTCGATATATCTCAGGATGTCATACCGTTTGATACCGACAGCATTCAGATAGGAGCCGGTGCACGGATTTACACATCCGACTCTCTTGTCATAATTAAGGACGGACAGTCGAATGACATGTTGTTGACAATAATTGATATACAGACTCTAAAGACTAAAGGACAAATTGCAAAATTCGGTCCTGGTCCGGATGAGGTAGCCGTACCAGGAGCTGTATTTATTGACAGGGATAACAAATCCATATCAATATTTGATTATGGGCAACTAAAGATTTCATCATATAACATTGACAGTGCTTTGGTTATGGACAAGTACTGTCCCACTACAATTTCAAACTTCAATAACCAACAATTCCCTGACCGTTACGTCCATGTTAACGATACTCTTGGTTTTGCAAGGTCAATCACCATTGATCCTAAAAAGAAAGGATATACTCAAGGGATATGCAGATATAACATCACAACCGGCGAACTGACCGACATTTCCGGTCCGTCACGCATGGAAGGATTAAAATCGCTCTTTGGAATATCAGTAGCTGACAGGATAATAGCAGAAGGAGCTACAAATAACGATATTCTAAACATATATGATTTCAATGGTAGATTGCTCCATGAGATCAAAGGTCCGGATTATGAGCCTCAAGTGGTAAAAGGCAAGGTATTTTTCAGGGAAATAAAAGTTATACCTGATTATATATTAGCTGCCTATTCAGGTCGTGCATCAGGTGAGAATGCATACAGTGCTGACCGAATCCATGTATACAATCATGATGGAAGCTATGTAAAAACACTCATCATAGGAAAAGATATAACCGACATGGCTTATGATAACACCTCGAATCGCCTTTTCTGTATATTCAATGACGAGAATATACAATTTGGATATATCGAACTGGACGGCATTCTATAATGCAATATCACACCTTTGTTATCATAAATTCATGTTATAAAAGTATATTATTATCATGTAAAAGGTGATAATAAACATAGGCATGAGGCTGTATCGTAATCAATGTTTACGATACAGCCTCATGCTTGTGGACTTTATTTTATTGCTGTCAGGAGAGGGCCTGCTCTATGTCGGCGATTATGTCGTTGACATCCTCGATGCCTACGGAGAGGCGTATCAGGTCAGGTGCTACTCCTGCTTCACGCAGTTGCTCGTCGGTGAGCTGGCGATGGGTGTGGCTTGCGGGATGCAGCACACATGTGCGTGCGTCGGCAACATGTGTGACTATTGCTATGAATTTCAAGCGGTCCATAAATTTTATTGCGTCCTCGCGTGAGCCGTGAAGCCCGAATGCGATCACTCCGCATGAGCCTGAGGGCATGTATTTCTGTGACAGACCGTAGTATCTGTTGGATGGGAGTCCGCTGTAGTTGACCCACTTCACTTTGGGATTGCTTTCAAGCCATTTTGCTACTGTCAGGGCGTTTTCACAGTGGCGTGGCACACGCAGGTGCAGTGTCTCAAGCCCGAGGTTGAGGAGGAATGCGTTCTGGGGTGACTGTATCGATCCAAGGTCGCGCATGAGCTGGGCTGTAGCCTTGGTGATATAGGCGTTGCGTCCGAAAGCCTTGGTGTAGGTGAGTCCGTGATATGAGTCGTCGGGAGTGGTCAGTCCGGGGAATTTGTCGGCATGCTCTTCCCAGGGGAAGTTTCCGCTGTCAATAATCACTCCTCCTACGCTTGTTGCGTGACCGTCCATGTATTTGGTGGTGGAGTGGGTTACTATGTCGGCTCCCCATTCAATCGGGCGGCAGTTGATGGGTGTGGGGAAAGTGTTGTCGACTATCAGAGGCACGCCATGGGAATGGGCGATGCGGGCGAATTTCTCTATGTCGAGAACTTCGCATCCGGGATTGGATATGGTCTCTCCGAATAGCAGTTTGGTGTTGGGGCGGAAAGCTGATGCAATCTCCTCCTCCGATGCATTAGGATCAACGAATGTGCATTCTATGCCGAGTTTGCGGAGGGTCACGCCAAAGAGATTGTAGGTGCCGCCGTAGATATTGGATGATGTCACGAGGTGGTCGCCTGCCTGGCATATGTTGAATACGGCATAGAAGTTTGCCGCCTGCCCGGATGAGGTGAGCATTGCCCCCACACCGCCTTCAAGTGCGGCTATCTTGGAGGCAACGGCATCGTTGGTGGGGTTTTGAAGACGAGTGTAGAAGTAGCCTGATTCCTCAAGGTCGAAAAGGCGGGCCATATGTTCGCTCGAATCGTACTTGAATGTTGTGCTCTGATAGATGGGCAGCACTCGTGGCTCACCGTTTTTGGGTTGCCATCCACCTTGCACACATATTGTGGCTGCTGTGTATTTCTTGTTGTTCTCCATTGCGTCGTTATTTATTGATCGAAAAAACAATCAAGGACTTCCCCTCTGTTATCATGGCGGGAAGTCCTTGGATGTGGGTTTCAGCTTTTGAAGGCTTAAGCTATGTTGTGGCTGTGATTAAGCGTTCTTAACCTTGTCGACAACAGCCTTGAAAGCGGCGGGATTGTTGAGGGCGAGGTCAGCGAGCACCTTGCGGTTGATCTCGATTCCTGCCTTGTGGATGAGGCCCATGAGCTTGGAGTATGAAAGATCCTCAAGGCGGGCTGCTGCGTTGATACGCTGTATCCAGAGGGCACGGAAGTTGTTCTTCTTGTCCTTGCGGTCGCGGTAAGCGTAGGTAAGACCCTTTTCCCAGGTGTTCTTTGCTACGGTCCACACGTTGCGGCGGCATCCGAAGTAACCACGGGTGAGTTTGAGGATTTTCTTGCGGCGAGCTCTTGAAGCTACATGATTTACTGATCTTGGCATTTTGCGAAATGTTTTGTGAACGTCAGCGGCACATTATGCTCTTGATTAAATTTAGGGGTGGCTGACCGTTCGGTTAACTTAATTGGAATTAAATCACGTTTTCTCGATCGGAGAAAATATGTCGTTTTGGTCTCGGCAGTCAGGATTACTTGAGTGCGAGGAGCTCCTTGACATTAGATTCGTTAGCGTGAGCTACAGTGCTGGAGTGGGTCAGATTGCGCTTCTGCTTCTTGGTCTTTTTGGTCAGGATGTGGCTCTTGTAGGCATGTTTTCTCTTGATCTTTCCTGTTCCGGTAAGGGCGAACCTCTTTTTGGCACCGGAATTAGTCTTAATCTTTGGCATTTTGAATGTTGTTAAAAATATGATTTGATTCTTAGCGGCCGGTGATCAATCGGGACCGGCGCGCCTGTATGTTGCTTTATGTGTGCCCGGTGGGTCCCGGGCGTGAGTCGAGGCGACTGAGTGTTACTTCTTCTTGGGGCTGAGCATTATTATCATGCGCTTCCCTTCGAGAACCGGCATCTGGTCAACCTTGCCGTATTCCTCAAGATCGTTGGCGAAACGGAGGAGCAGGACTTCTCCTTGCTCTTTGAAGAGGATTGAACGGCCTTTGAAGAACACGTAAGCTTTTACTTTCGCGCCTTCCTGAAGGAAGCCTACAGCGTGCTTGAGCTTGAAGTTGTAGTCGTGGTCATCAGTCTGCGGACCGAATCGGATCTCCTTTACCACTACCTTGGTAGCCTTGGCTTTCTGTTCTTTCTGTCGCTTTTTCTGCTGATAGAGGAATTTCTGATAGTCAAGGATCTTGCACACCGGCGGTTCGGCGGTGGGTGAGATTTCGATGAGGTCGAGCTCCAGTTCCTCGGCAAGCTTCAGCGCTTCCTGGATGGAGTATATGCCTGTCTCAACGTTGTCGCCTACGAGCCGCACTTCACGTGCACGGATGCGTTCATTGGTTGCGTAGGGGTCTTTCTCTTTGTTAGGGACAAAGGGGCGACGGGGCCCGTTGTTGGGACGGGGAGGACGAGGGGTGAAAGGTTTTTTCTCCATTCAGGGGTTTTAAGAATCTTGTTTTAGGGTTACTGGTTAATCATCTCATTGACTTCGCGAGTCAATTCGGCTGCAAAGTTAGCAATTTTCATCGAACCTTTATCACCTTCGCCCTGTTTTCTTACAGAAATTTCACCATTTTCGGCTTCTTTTTCTCCTACGATGAGCATATAGGGGATACGTTTGAGTTCGTTGTCGCGTATTTTCTTGCCGATCTTCTCGTTTCGGTCGTCGACTTGGGTGCGTATGTCCTGGATGTTGAGCTGCTTTGCAACCTCGTGGGCATAATCGTTGAACTTCTCCGAGATGGGGAGCACGACTGCCTGTTCGGGAGCGAGCCAAAGGGGGAATCTGCCGGCTGTGTGCTCAAGGAGCACTGCCACGAATCGCTCCATGGAGCCGAACGGCGCACGGTGGATCATCACCGGACGGTGCTTCTGGTTGTCACTTCCGGTGTATTCGAGCTGGAAGCGTTCGGGCAGGTTGTAGTCAACCTGGATTGTGCCGAGCTGCCAGCGGCGTCCAAGTGCGTCCTTTACCATGAAGTCGAGTTTGGGCCCGTAGAATGCAGCCTCGCCAAGCTCGGTGCGTGCTTTGAGCCCTTTCTCGGCGCATGCGTCGATGATTGCCTGCTCGGCAAGGTGCCAGTTCTCGTCACTGCCTATGTATTTTTCCTTATGTTCCGGGTCGCGCAGAGAGATCTGGGCTTCAAAATTCTCGAATTTGAGAGCCTTGAAAATGAAGAATATAATATCCATCACTTTCAGGAACTCACCCTTTATCTGGTCAGGTGAGCAGTAGATGTGGGCATCGTCCTGAGTGAAGCCGCGTACGCGTGTCAGTCCGTGGAGCTCGCCGCTCTGCTCGTAGCGGTACACGGTGCCGAATTCGGCAAGGCGCAGAGGCAGGTCACGGTAGCTGCGGGGGAGTGCACGGAATATCTCACAGTGGTGAGGACAGTTCATGGGCTTGAGCAGGTACTCTTCACCCTCCTCGGGTGTGTGGATTGGCTGGAAAGAGTCCTTTCCGTATTTTGCGTAGTGGCCTGAGGTGACATAGAGGTTCTTGTTGCCGATGTGCGGTGTGATCACCTGCTGGTAGCCGTACTGTTTCTGTATCTTGCGGAGGAATTGCTCCAGACGGTCGCGCAGTGCTGTTCCCTTGGGGAGCCACAGGGGCAGACCGGCTCCTACGTTCTGAGAGAATGCGAAGAGCTCCATCTCTTTGCCGAGTTTGCGGTGGTCGCGCTTCTTGGCCTCTTCAAGAAGAGCCAGATACTCATCGAGCATCTTCTTCTTGGGGAAGGTGATGCCGTACACACGCACAAGCTGTTTGCGCTTTTCGTCGCCGCGCCAGAACGCCCCGGCGAGAGATGTTACCTTGGCGGCCTTGATAGGGGCGGTGTTAGGGATGTGGGGACCACGGCACAGGTCGGTGAAAGAGCCTTGTGTGTAGGTGGTGATGTGTCCGTCCTCAAGTTCGGATATGAGCTCACACTTGTACTCCTCGCCACGGTCGCCAAACATTTTCAGCGCATCCGCCTTGGAGATGTCAGCGCGTACGATTGGCTGTTTCTCCTGAGCGAGTTCAAGCATTTTTTTCTCGATCTTGGGGAATTCGGCGGATGTGAGCTGGTGCTCTCCCGGGTCGATGTCATAATAGAAGCCGTTCTCGATTGCCGGGCCTATGCCGAATTTCACTCCGGGATACAGCTCCTGGAGAGCCTCAGCGAGAAGGTGGGCCGACGAATGCCAGAACGCGTGCTTCCCCTCAGGGTCGTCCCATTTGTGGAGCTTGAGGGTGGCATCTTCATCAATGGGGCGTGCGAGGTCCCATTCTTTGTCATTGACGGTGGCTGCGAGCACATCGCGAGCCAACTGGGACGACAGGCTTTCAGCTATCTGAAAAGGGGTGGTGCCCTTTTCGTACTGCTTTACGCTGCCGTCAGGGAATGTGATGTTTATGGAATCCATTTTTTAATATATGTGGGGGAGACATACGGACGACTCCCCGCTGTTTTTGTTTCAGTTTGCAAAGGTAACGAAAATTGAGTAATTTTGCTACGATTATGGGAAAAATAAGCAACGCAACAGTCCAACGCATACTGGAAGCCACCGACATAGTTGAGGTGGTGAGCGATTTCGTGTCATTGAAGAGGAAAGGTGCCAATTATTGGGGGCTCTGTCCGTTTCATAATGACCGTTCGCCGTCATTTTCGGTGTCAAAGTCGCGTGGACTTTGCAAGTGCTTCAGCTGTGGGGAAGGGGGTAGTGCCGTCAATTTCCTTATGAAGCTGGAGCACCTGAGCTACAGTGAGGCTCTGCGTTATCTTGCCCGAAAATACAATATCGAGGTTGAGGAGCGTGAGATGACTCCCGAAGAGGAGCGTAGGGAGACGGCTCGCGACAACATGTTTGCTGTCAATGATTTTGCACTGCGTTATTTCAAGAACAACCTTTTTGAGACCAATGAGGGGCGAGATGTTGGCCTGAGTTATTTCCGCCATCGCGGCATCAGCGATCCGATGATCGAGAAGTTTCATCTCGGCTATGCATTGGAGCTTAAGGATGCTCTATACAAGTATGCACTTGAGCGCGGTTATAGCGAGGAATATGTGTTTGCCACCGGACTGTGCACGCAGACTGACGATGGGCGTGTCTATGACCGGTTCCGCGGACGTGTGATATATCCGGTCCACACGCTTTCTGGCAAGGTCGTGGCATTCGGAGGCCGCACACTGCGATCGGACAAGACCATGGCAAAGTATGTCAACTCCCCTGAGAGCGACATCTATTCCAAGCGCAGGGAGCTGTACGGTCTTTACCAGGCGAAGCAGGCAATATCGAAGGAGGGGAAGTGTATCATTGTCGAGGGGTATATGGACGTGATATCCATGCATCAGTCGGGGATATGCAATGTGGTGGCATCGTCGGGCACCGCGCTCACAGTGGAGCAGGTGAGGCTCATAAAACGGTTCACCACCAATGTCACTCTCATTTATGATGCCGATGCTGCCGGTATCAAGGCATCCCTGCGCGGTATAGAGCTCCTGCTTCAGGACGGGATGGATATAAAGGTGCTCCTGTTGCCTCCGGGTGAGGACCCTGACTCGTTTGCCCAGTCGCACAGTTCTGCCGAGGTGAATGACTATATAAAGGCGAATGAGACTGATTTCATAACCTTTATGGCCCGCATCCTCCTTAAGGATGTCGACAACGACCCCACCGGACGTGCGAATGTAATAACTCAGATAGTAAAGACAATCGCGCTTATACCCAATGAGATCACCCGAAGCGTGTATGTACAGGAGTGCTCCAACATTCTTTTCATATCGGAGGATGTGCTGAGGCGTGAGGTGGGCAGATATTTCAATGAGTATGCGCTGAAGTCGCGTGAGGACCGTCTGCGCGAAGCATCGCTTACCACCGACCACCGTAAGGCGGATGAAGATTCCGTCCCATCTGCCGGACGCGGAGATACTGATGAGCCTGAGTCAGAAGGTCCCAAGGCGAATCCTATAAGCTCTCATGCCGCATTTCTGAGGAAATACGAGATGAATCTGCTCAGGCTTGTGGCACGTTACGGCAATCTTACTCTTGCCGACAGTGTTGATGAGAATGACAATGTGGTTGCCGTATCGGTGCTTGAGTATATAGAGTCCGATTTGCAACAGGACGGCATAGCTTTGTCAAATCCTGACCTGGCACATTTTCTCAGTGTGGCACACAGGGCAAGCCGTGAGTCATGGGAGGAGAGTTACAGACATGAGATGGAGCGGCTTCAGGCGGAACGTTCGCGCAAGTTTGCCGCCGGGATCGAGGAGATTCGTGCCAAGGCTACTGATGTAGGGAGCATAACCGCTATGGAGCGAGCCCTCAATGAGACTATCGATGCGGAGTATAGCATCGGGCTTGAGGATTTCTGTGCCGACTATCTATCGCGTATACTATGCTCTTCTCCCGACGATGCGGTGCGCAATCTTGCCACAGAACTTGTGGTGGAGCGTTACACGCTGAGCAAGGTGCACACAAAGTATGCCCATGTGGAGACAGAGCGTGAACAGCTTGTGGAGCTTGTGCCTCGTGCCATACACGAACTCAAGGATGCCATTCTGAATACGCGTGTCATTGATGCTCGTGGCAGGCTCAAGCAGGCGTGTGAGTCAAATGACTATGCCTCTACTCTTGACGCGATGAGAGAGATCAAGGATCTGGAAACCCTGCGCTCCTCGCTTGCCAAACTTATCGGTGACCGTGTGATAGCCCCGCGTAAGTAGTATTAGGTGATTGTCGCTTTATGGCGTCGGACAATCAGGATATTAAAAAGAGCTCCTGCCTTCCCGGCAGG
>OFGE01001013.1_pt1 | contig 27537 bp, 24 predicted proteins | sample 1521681 | NCBI WGS metagenome assembly OFGE01 (sample SAMEA3504093, study PRJEB24116) | mouse gut metagenome | biome: mouse gut; feature: mouse-associated habitat; material: faeces | place: Denmark | collected 2011
CAGCCGCATAGCGGCAAGTCTTAATGTTAGCCCCGGGCAATGGCCGCGTCAGCGGTCGCAGCCCGGGGCTAACATGTTACGGCAGAAAGGCGGAGCTGCGAATCTTTCTCAGCGTCCTCTTTCCGGGAGATATCAGATGGTTCAGCGCACGCTCACCTTCACAGGGGCGGTGCCGCGACCGGCAGAGACGATGTAGACGCCTGCGGGCAGCTCGATTTCGTACGCTCCGTCGACTTCGGCGATATATGCCACCTCGCGTCCGGCCACATCGTAGATGCGTACGGGAGCCACGGCCACTATGCTGCGCACCACTATGCAACCCTCGTCGCCGAACGCCTCGAACGGCATGTCGGCCGTGGCGTCGGTGATGCCGGTGTGGCTTACGAACACCACGTTGCTTTCCGGCGATTCCACGCCGAGGCGCACTGCGCGCACCGTGTAGCTCTCGCTGTCGCTGAGGTCAAACTCCTCTATGAGCAGCGAAGTGTCTTCGGCAAGGAGTTTCTCTACGGTGGGAAGTCCGTCGTTGTAGCGGGTGCGGGTCACGATATAGTAGTCCACCGTCTCGCCTTCGGCGGGAGTCCAGTTGGCCACATAGCTCGTGGGGGTTATGTCGGTGGCGGCGGTGGCTTTCGGAGCCGAAAGCACAGGTTTGGCAAGGCATTCGCCGCGCAGTTCCACGCCTCGCGAGCCGTTGCCGTCCTCGCCCGTGCCGTTGATGAGCAGCCGCGCGGAGTGCTCGCCTGTGGCCGTGGGCTTGTATGAGACGGTGAGCCATGTGCCTTCCTCGCTGTTCACTTGCGAGGCCGTGAGTGTAGTCACGGGGATAGAGAACATGTCCTTGTCGCCGCGATAGATGAGCAGCGAGAGGTTGCCTCGGATGTTCGTGCCTTTGAACAGCAGCTTGGACGTGACGGTGGCGCCTTCGGCCACTTGTCCGAACTCGAGCACGGCGCCATTGACGGGCGTTTCGAGTTCGGCGTCGCCCACCGGTCCGGGAGCTTCGCCGAGACGGAACACCTCGCCCACGCGGTCGCCCCACAGATATTCGGCAAGTTCGGGATGGTCGATGAAGGGGTTGCGGTTGTCCTGGAAGCTGTACACGGCGTCGTTGCGGTCTATTTCTTTCTGGCTCACAGGGTCGTCGCGGTGCCACTTCATGAGCAGCTGGACACTCCAGTTGTTGAGCGTCGGGTACACGTTCTGGTTCACCATGTAGGTCCATTTCCACGTAAGGTTCTGATAGCACGTCACCATATAGAAATACGTGCGCGCGAAGTCGCCCTTATACTCGTCGGCAGGCTCGAACACGCGCGATGCGCCGCCTCCCTGCCCCTGCACGGGGTATCCCACGGTGGAGACGCCGTTTTCGAAAGCGACTGTCGACGAACGGTCCACCTCGCCGAGCGGATAGTTGCTCTTGGCCATGTTGGCCGCGCTTTCCGACGGATACAGATGGTTCAGATCCACATACGCCGACACTGTGGTGCTTCCGCCCCACCAGGATTTAGGAAACGAATGCTCGCGGTTGAGGCCTTTGAAGCTCGGGGCGTAGAGGGGGATGTCGGAGTACATGTCCCACCAGCGGTTGCTTTCGGGATAGACGTCCGTCACCCGGAAATAGTCTGGGAGGGCGCTGTAGCTGGAGACGAGGCGGAATCCGGTCACGCGGTTGTGTATGGCCGTCTTGAGTTCGCCTTCCTTTTTGCCGTCAAGGCTGTTGTAGTAGCCCGCGGGCGCTTCGGCATGCGCGGCCGTGCAGCATACAGCAGCTGCCGCCAGCGCAATTGTGATGTGGCGTAGGTTCATGGTGTAACGTTTTTTCACCTGCAAATATAGGAATTAAGTGTGTAAACGCAAAAATCAGCTAATTATTACTAATCAATAAACCTGCCGCCTTTGCCGAATGTTCATTTCTGTTTCACTTTTCCCATTTGGCGGAGCGCCAGGGAGCATGGCCGAAAAATCTTTTCGCAAAAACTTCCGCATACTCCCGATTAAATAGCTAAATTTGCATTGCCCATGAACGTACGCCGCCTCATATTGCCCATGACGCTCGCCCTGTGCTTTGCGGCACAGGCGCGCACCGCACCCGCCCCCGACAATCCCGGCAGCGGGCGCAACCCTTACTACAGAGGCTACTACTATAAAATAGACGAGGATGGCGACACCGTGCCGGTGTTTGCGCTCACGGGCATAACCGTGTTTCCGGAACTGAAGTTCAAAAACAAAAAAGAGGAGAATTTCTACTGGCGCACCGTGCGCGACGTCAAGCTCACGCTGCCGTACGCCAAACTGATAGCGGAAACACTCATCGAGACTTACGAGTACATCGAGACCTTCCCCACCAAAAAGGAGCGCGAGGACTACCTGAAACAGATGGAGAAATCGCTTTTCGAGCAATACAAGCCCATACTCAAGCGCTTCTCGCGCCGCCAGGCACGGGTGCTCGTCAAACTGATCCAACGCGAGACACACCAGTCGAGCTACGACATTATCCGCGCTTTCCTCGGCTCGTTCCGCGCAGGCTTCTGGCAAGGTTTCGGCAAACTCTTCGGCGTGAGCCTGAAAGCCGGCTACGACCCTGCCGGCGACCGCGAGGACGCCATCCTGGAGCGCGTGGCGTGCGGTGTGGAGGAGGGCACGATAGGATGAGCGCCGCACGCAGCCTGCACGACCGCTATGCGGCATGGCTCATGCTCGAGCGCGGCCTGAGCGACAACACCCGCGCGGCCTATGCCGCCGACGCCCTGCGCATCGACTCATGGCTCGCCGAACACGGACGCTCGCCCGCCACGGCCACGGCGGAAGACCTGCAGGCCTTCCTCTGCGACCTGCACGACCTCGGCATAGCGCCGCGCTCGCAGGCGCGCATCATATCAGGCATAAAATCGCTCTACCGCTTCATGCGCCTCGAGCGCATCATCGAGGAGAACCCGTCGCTGCTCATAGAAGCCCCGCGCATCGGACGCCATCTGCCCGACGTGCTCAGCGTGGACGAAGTGGACGCGATGATAGCCGCGGTGGACCCCACACGCCCCCACGCACAGCGCAACCGCACCATCATCGAGGTGCTTTTCAGCTGCGGGTTGCGCGTCAGCGAGCTGACAAGCCTCGAAATACCGCGCCTGAACCTCGCCGCCGGCTATCTCAGCGTCACGGGCAAAGGCAGCAAAGAGCGCATGGTGCCCGTGAGCGCGTCGGCAGTGGCCGAACTATCCGACTGGCTTGCCGAGCGGGAAGGCTACCCCGTGAAGCCCGGCCACGAGGGCTACGTGTTCCTGAACCGCTCCGGACGGCGGCTCACACGCGTGATGGTTTTCTACATCGTGCGCGACCTCGCCGAGGCCGCCGGCATACGCAAGGAAATATCGCCGCACACCCTGCGCCACTCTTTCGCAACAGCCCTGCTGGAAGGGGGCGCCAACCTCCGCGCCATCCAGCAGATGCTCGGCCACGAGAGCATAGCCACCACCGAAATATACCTGCACATCGACAACACACGCCTGCGCGAAGAAATAGAGCGCTGCCATCCGCGCAGTTTTTAGGCATCCTCTTACACAATTTGTCTAAAAAATCGTATCTTTGCCAAAATTCATAAAAAAAACCATGATGGAGACTCGATACGGCAGAGTGCTGCTGAAGCTGAGCGGAGAATCGCTCATGGGAGAACAGCACTACGGCATAGACCCCGGACGACTCGGCGAGTACGCCCGGCAGATAAAAGAAGCGGCCGACCGCGGCGTGCAAGTAGCCATAGTCATAGGCGGCGGCAATATTTTCCGCGGCGTGCAGGGAGCGGCAAAAGGCTTCGACCGCGTGAAAGGCGACCAGATGGGCATGCTCGCCACCGTGATAAACTCGCTCGCGCTCAGCTCGGCCCTCGAAGCCGAAGGATGCGCGTCGCAGGTGTTCACGGCACTTAACATGTATCCCATAGGCGACTACTACAGCAGCCGCAAGGCCATAGAAGCCATGGAGCGGGGCGTGGTGGCCATCGTAGCCGGCGGCACGGGCAATCCGTTCTTCACCACCGACACGGGCGCCGCACTCCGCGCGGTGGAAATCGGCGCAGACGCCATGTTCAAAGGCACACGCGTCGACGGCATCTACACCGCCGACCCCGAAAAAGACCCGTCGGCCACGAAATTCGACCGCATAAGCTACGACGAAGTGGTGGCACGCGGACTGCGCGTCATGGACCTCACGGCCACAGCCCTCTGCAAGGAAAACGGCATGCCCATAGTGGTGTTCGACATGGACACCCCCGGCAATCTCGCCCGCGTGCTCGACGGCGAGAACATAGGCACCGTCGTCTATTAAGAGCTCTAAGATTCGTACAAACACCAAACAATACCAACCATGACCGACGTCAACACCTACCTCGACCCCGCCCGCGAAAAAATGGAACTGGCAGTGGCCTATCTCGACGAAGCCCTCGCCCACATCCGCGCCGGCAAGGCCAATGCCAAAATCCTCGACGGCATCCGCGTGGAATACTACGGCAGCCTCGTGCCCCTGAGCAATGTGGCCAACATAAGCGTGCCCGACGCGCGCACCATCGCCATCACACCATGGGAAAAACCCATGTTCAAGGAAATCGAGAAAGCCATCATCAACTCCGAACTCGGCATCACTCCCGAAAACAACGGCGAAGTGATACGCCTGTCCATTCCGCCGCTGACCGAGGAACGCCGCCGCGCGCTCGTGAAGCAGAGCAAGGCCGAAGCCGAGCAGGCCAAGGTGAGCGTGCGCAACGCACGCCGCGATGCCATCGAAGGCCTCAAAAAAGCCGTGAAGCAGGGCATGTCTGAAGACGTGGAAAAAGACGGCGAAGCAGCCGTGCAGAAACTTCACGACAAATATCTGAAACAAATCGACGACGTTTTCGCCGCCAAGGAAAAAGAAATCCTTACAGTGTAGGGGACACGTCCCGCCCACAACGCCACAGCGTCTGCGCCGAAAAACAAATACGGCGCAGACGCTGTGTTTTTATGGCGCTTCAGCGCCCGGAAGCCGCGTCTGCGGTATAATAACAGCCTCTAAAAACCGGCTTTCAGGATGGCGGCGGGGTCGATGCGGGTGTAGCCGCGTGTCGACGGCATGGCCGGCACGGCGCCGGCATTCCATCGCGCGTCGGCCAATGTATAGCTGAGCGACGCGCTGAGTTTTTTCTTTGCCACCACGGCGTTCAGCTCAAGAGCCGACGCCATGGCCCCGGCGGGCGTAAGCGATGCGGCCGGGGTGTAGGCACATGTGGCGGCCGGCGCTCCTTCGGGCCGTACACTCAGCGCCGAAAGCGCTATGCGTCCGTCGCCAAGACGGGCGGCGTCCATGCTCCATGTGTAGCCTTCGGGCGCGGAAAGCGGGGCTATAGTCAGCAACGACTCATCGCCTCCGAGACGCAGACGGGAGGCCATGGACGCCGTGGCCACGCCTCGTCCGGGCATGAAAGCCCGTCCCAGCAGAGCGCACTGCACGTCGGCAAGCGTAAGACCCGTGCGGCGGCTCAGCGCGGCCATGCTTTCGGCGGCGTAATAGCGGTGGAACTTGTCGAACACGTGCACGGAATCGCGGCCCACACGCAGCACGGCCACTTCGATGCCGAGCACGCGCATGCTTATGTGCACAAGCGAGTCGCGCACCATTGTAAGGCGCCCCGATGCGCTCATGTTCATGGGCGAACGCAATGTGGCGCGCATGGGCACCTGCAGGTCGTGCCACATGCCGTAGGCGGCGGTCATGGCCTCGAATCGTACGGCAGGAGTGGCGTCGGCAGGCGGGACGATGCTGGCCGACGAAGGCGTCCGCGAGGCTTCTTTGCCTGTGCCGCATGCTGCGGCGAAAAAGAGCGCCGAGCAGGCAGCGATGAGTAAAAGGCGTGATGTTTTCATTCAAAGAATATTGTTTTCTGAGCCACCTTGCGCCCTATCAGCTCGTTGTCAGGCTCGAGCGCATGCGCCGCGCGCCAAAAGGCTATTGCCTGCTTGCGGTCGCCGGTCATGAAGTATATGTCGCCGGCATGGTCGAGCACCTCCGCCGACGGTTCGCGGTCGGGCGCCGCGGCCTCGCCGTCGCCTTCAGGCGCAGGCTCCGGGGCTTCTTCGGGCCGCTCGGGGTCGATGCGCATTATTCTGAGCACGGCGTCGATGTATTGCCGCGCCAGCGTGTATTCCTTTTTGCGGAAAAGCACCCATGCGTAAGTGTCGAGATAAGTCACGTTCTCAGGGTCGCTCTTGACGGCGAGGGCCGAATAATGTTCGGCTTTGTCGAGCAGCGTGTCGGCCACGGCGAGATGATAGGCATAGTTGTTCATGGCCATGATGTTGTGCGGGTTCACCGTGATGGCCCGTTCATACAGCACCGCCGAACTGTCGCGACGGCCGCGTCCGTATTCCACATCGGCGCGTATCGACCAGTAATCGCCTGCGGCCTCGGGGTTCTCCACCGAGGCGATGTCGAACGAGTCGAGCATGGCAGCGGCTTCGTCGAAACGCTTGAGGCTCACGAGATGCGACGCGCCCACCACGGGGAAGTACAGCGCGTCGGGAAAACGCCGTGCTCCTGCCCTCACTGCGCGCAACACGGCCTCGTCGTCGTTGCGGCGCGCCTCGAACTGCACCAGCATGGTGCTCAGCTCAAGATTCGTGGGGTCGAGGTCCACTGCATAGCCTGCCTGCTCGGCGGCGGCATCCGCGCGCCCCGTCTGCGACAGGTACAGGGCGTTGAGCGCATGAAGCTGCGGCTCGCCTGGGTTCACCTGCCGCATCACGTCGAAAAGGGTGTCTATGCGCGCATGCTGCGTGCTGTCGTCAAAAAGCGCCCGTATGTAGGACGAGAGCATGCGCATCTTGTTCGGGAAGTCAAGGTTGGCGCTTTCGAGCGCACGGAACACTTCCGAATCGAATGCCGCGCTGTCGCCCTGACGCAGGTGCAGCTGGGCGCGCAGCATCAGCGCACGGCCGTCGGTGCTGTCGATGGAGCATGCCCGGTCGTATCGCGAAAGCGCGCTGTCGGGCATATTGTAGGATTCGAACATCTGTCCGGTGTACAGCGCCACATCGGCGTCGGCAGGGGCGGCACGCGATATTCGGGTGAGTTCGCCGACAACGGCCGATGTGTCGCGGCGGAGGGCGAGGGCACGTATTTTATGGCTCGACAGGGCGATGTCGAAACCCAGCCCCTCTTCCAGACGCGAATAAATGGACATGGCGCTGTCATAGGCCGCGCTGTCGCCCCGCATGTACATAAGCAGGTAGGTGTCGGCAAGGTTCATCGATGGGTCGTTGCGCCCCGGAAGCGCCTTGCGCAATGCCTTCCACACCTCGGCCACGTCGTCCAGACGGCCCATGCGTCCGGCTATCTCTGCCATGGCCGCAGCCGTAGTGTAATCGCCGGGGGCGGCCTTGAAACGGCGCCACATGGCGTTGTAGGCGCGCATGGTTTCGGCGGAGTCGAGTTCGGTTGTCTGCAGGAGCAGTTCGGCGTATTCCGCCGCTATGTCCACGTCCGAAGGGTCGAGCTGCGTGGCCCGGCGGAGTTTGGCGCTGTAGGCCGTGTAGCCCTCGTCGCTCAGGTCGGCCATAGCGTCGATGAAGATATAGGCAGCCTTGCGGCGTGCGGCGTCTTCGTCCCATGAGCCTCCGCGGCCGGAAGCGGCGGAGGCCGACAGCAGCAGGCCGAGGCATGCGAGGAGTATGTGGTGTGGCTTTATTTTCAATGTATTACGATGATGATGTATAGTGTCAGTCAAGACCGGTATGTCCGAAGCCTCCGTCGCCTCGCCGGGTGGTGTCGAGCTCGCCTACAGGCTCCCACGCGACGTGGGAGTATGGCGCCACCACCATCTGGCAGATGCGCTCGCCGTCGTGTATGGTGAACGGCTCGCGGCCGAGGTTTATGACGATGACGCTGATTTCGCCGCGGTAGTCGGCATCCACCGTGCCGGGGCTGTTGGCCAGTGTGATGCCGTGGCGCAGCGCCAGGCCGCTGCGGGGACGCATCTGCATCTCATAGCCCGCAGGGAGCTGCACGCGCAGGCCGGTGGGCACAAGCGCCCGGTCGAGCGGCTGCAGCGTGACGGGCGCCTCGAGGCACGCACGCACGTCCATGCCGGCCGATTCTGTGGTTTCGTAGGCGGGCAGTCCGTGGCCCGAACGGTTGATTATTTTTACTTTAAGTCGGTCCATATCGTATTAACAACCCGAAAGGCTGTTTGGGTCGGTCAGAGTGTGATGCGGCATGTGGTGTCGCCGGCTTTCAGTATGTATATCCCCCGGGAGTTCATGCGCAGGCGCGAAGTTCCGGCCGGGAGCTCCGTCTGCGACACAGCCTGTCCGAGTATGGTGAACAGTTTCACCTGCGCCCGGCGCGAAAGGGTCACGTAGACATAGCCGTCGCGCACCGCCACCTCCACACCGAGCGGAGAATCGTTGTCGGCAGCCGTAAGTTCCATGTGCTCCCACACCCTCGCGGGAGAGGCCGTGGCCTCCATGGGCGCGGCGGCGAGGAGCAGGGCTATGAGTGATGTTACTATGCGCGATTTCATTGGCTTGGGTTATACTGACATTTCGCCGGCTATGGTGTGGCCCATGCGGCGGCGCACCGCTTCCGGCGCGAGTCCGAGCCCGAACAGGAACATCAGCTTGGCCATGGCGGCCTCGAACGTGATGTCGGCGCCGTTCACCACACCGGTGGAACTGAGTATGTCGCCTGCGGCATAGCGCCCGGGGCGCACGCTGCCGTTGGCGCACTGCGTGACGTTGACTATGACTATGCCCCGCTGCACGGCTTCTCTTATCGCTTCCGTGAACCACGTGGCCGTGGGCGCGTTGCCCGTGCCGTAGGTGCGCAGCACAATGCCTTTCACGCCCGGCGTGCCGAGCATGTGGCGCAGCGCTCTTTCCGATATTCCGGGAAAGATGTCGACGGCTATCACATTGTTGTCCATCGTGTAGTGCGCGCGCATGCCGCTGCCGTGGCCGTGGTCGCGGTGGAGGCTCTCGCGGTTGTAGTGTATGCCGAGGCCTATGCGTGCGAGCTCGGGATAGTTGCTGCTGCGGAAAGCGTTGAAATTGTCGGCCGAGCGCTTGCTGGCACGGTTGCCGCGCCACAGGAAGTCTTCGAAAAGGATAGCCACTTCCTGCACCATAGGCCGGCCGTCGGTGTCGCGTTCGGCGGCTATCTGCAGGGCTGTGATGAGGTTTTCCTCGCCGTCGGTGCGCACTTCGCCTATGGGAAGCTGCGAGCCTGTGATTATGACCGGTTTTTCCAGTCCGTCGAGCATGAACGACAGGGCCGAGGCCGTATAGGCCATAGTGTCGGTGCCGTGCAGGACTACGAATCCGTCGTAAGCCTCATAGTTTTCGGCAATTACCCGCACGATGTCCTGCCAGTGGGCCGGGCTCATGTCGCTGGAGTCGATGGGCGGGTCGAACTGGATGTCGTCTATCACATAGTCGAGCATCTTCACCTTCGGCACATTGTCCATAAGGTGCGTGAAGTCGAACGGACGCAGAGCCTTCGTGGCCTGGTCTTCGATCATGCCGATTGTACCGCCCGTGTAGACTATGAGTATGCGTGGCTTCACTTCGCTTGTTTTTGAAAGTCAGACAAGTTTATTTCACCTGCGCTCCGGGAGCCACGGCGTCGCTCACGGTGGCGAGCACGAGGCGTCCGTCCTTGTCTTCCGCCGAGAGCAGCATGCCCTGCGATTCTATGCCGCGCAGCTTGCGGGCGGGAAGATTGGCTATGAACAGAACCTGGCGGCCTACGAGCGCCTCCGGCTCGGGATAGCTTTTGGCTATGCCGCTGACTATGGTGCGGGGCTTGCCTGTGCCGTCGTCGATGAGGAAGCGCAGAAGCTTGTCGGCTTTGGGCACGCGGGCGCATTCGAGCACGGTGCCTACGCGCAGGTCGGAGCGGCAGAACGTGTCGAAATCCACATCGGGCTGCTGCTCTGCCGGACGCCAGGCTGCCTCGAGGTTGGCCTGCTTGGTGTCGGCGAGGCGCTGTAGCTGTGCGGCCACGGCTTCGTCCTCGATTTTGTCAAACAGGAGTTCGGGAGCGGCGAGCTGTGTGCCTGCGGCTATTATATCGGTGCGGCCGAGCATATCCCAGCTTATGGTGCCGAGTCCGAGCATGCCGGCGAGTTTCGCGCTCATGAAAGGCATGAAAGGCTCGAAGGCCACGGCCAGGTTGGCACAGAGCTGCAGGGCGGTGTTCAGTATGCCGCCGGTGCGTGCGAGGTCGGTCTTGGCGAGTTTCCACGGCTCGGTCTCTTGCAGGTAGCGGTTGCCGAGGCGCGCTATCTCCATGGCCTGTCTGAGAGCCTCGCGGAAATGGAATCCTTCAAGCGACTCGGTGAGCGACGCCACGGCAGCCGAAAGGTCGGCGGCAAGCTGACGGTCGACATCCTGAGGCTCGCCGTCGGCGGGCACGCGTCCGTCGAAATATTTGTGTGTGAGCACGAGCGCGCGGTTCACGAAGTTGCCGAGCACGGCCACGAGTTCGTTGTTGTTGCGCGCCTGGAAATCGGCCCATGTGAAATCATTGTCCTTGGTTTCCGGAGCGTTGGCCGTGAGCACATAGCGCAGCACGTCCTGCTTTCCGGGGAAGTCGCGGAGATATTCGTGCAGCCACACCGCCCAGTTGCGCGAGGTGCTGATTTTGTCGCCTTCGAGGTTGAGGAACTCGTTGGACGGCACGTTGTCGGGCAGCTGGTAGCCGTCGCCGTAGGCAAGAAGCATGGCGGGGAATATTATGCAGTGGAACACGATGTTGTCCTTGCCGATGAAATTTACTATGCGCGTCTCGGGGTCTTTCCACCAGCGCTCCCACGAGTCGGGCAGCAGCTCCTTGGTGTTGGAGATATAGCCTATGGGGGCGTCGAACCACACGTAGAGCACTTTTCCGTCAGCCCCTTCCACGGGCACGGGTATGCCCCAGTCGAGGTCGCGGGTGACGGCGCGCGGCTGCAGGCCGAGGTCGAGCCACGACTTGCACTGGCCGTACACATTGGTGCGCCATTCCTTGTGCCCGTCGAGAATCCAGCGCTGAAGCTCGGGCTGCCAGCGGTCGAGCGGGAGATACCAGTGGAATGTCTCGCGCAGAACGGGGATGTTGCCGGTTTCGGCGCAGCGCGGGTTTATCAGTTCGGTGGCGCTGAGCGACGAGCCGCATTTCTCGCACTGGTCGCCATAGGCGCCCGGAGCGTGGCACACGGGGCATTCGCCCACCACGTTGCGGTCGGTCACGAAGCGGCCGGCGCCTTCGTCGTAGAACTGCATGGACGATTTCTCCACGAATCCGCCTTTGTCATAGATGTGGCGGAAAAACTCCGACGCCGTTTCGGCATGCACGTCGGATGTGGTGCGCGAATATATGTCGAACGATATGCCCAGGCCTGCGAACGACTCCTTGATGAGCGAATGGTAGCGGTCCACCACATCCTGCGGCGTGATGCCCTCCTTGCGGGCGCGTATGGTGATGGGCACTCCGTGCTCGTCGCTGCCGCCGATGAGCAGCACTTCGCGGCCTTGCAGGCGCAGATAGCGTGCGTAGATGTCGGCAGGCACGTACACTCCGGCCAGATGGCCTATGTGCACCGGGCCGTTGGCATAGGGGAGAGCTGTAGTGATGAGAGTGCGTTTGAATTTATTGTCCATGAGTTATGAGCGGAAAAAATTCTGTACTATACTGTTTTCAAACTGCAAAAATAGCGATTTTTACGGATAATATCCCAATAGCATGGCGCAAAAGTGATTCTGCAGGCCGCGCAACAGCCTCAAAGTTGACGAAACGGGCTGTTGCTTGAACGTATATCGGCTTTTTTTGCTATATTTGCGAGTTAATTCGCATTCCACAATGGAGACTAAATACATATTCGTCACGGGCGGCGTGGTGTCGTCGCTCGGCAAAGGCATCATTTCGGCATCGCTCGCATGCCTGCTCAAGGCACGCGGCTTCCGCGTGACGATTCAGAAATTCGACCCGTACATCAACATCGACCCGGGCACGCTGAACCCCTACGAGCACGGCGAGTGCTATGTGACGGAGGACGGCTACGAGGCCGACCTCGACCTCGGACACTACGAGCGCTTCACCAACATACGCACCTCACGCGCCAACAACGTCACCACCGGCCGCATATACCAGAGCGTGATCGACAAAGAGCGCCACGGCGACTATCTCGGCAAGACCGTGCAGATAGTGCCGCACATCACCGACGAAATCAAGCGCAGCGTGCGCGCGCTCGGCTCCACAGGCCGCTTCGACTTCGTAATCACCGAAATCGGCGGCACCGTGGGCGACATCGAGTCGCTGCCCTTCCTCGAAAGCGTGCGACAGATGCGCTGGGAACTCGGAGGCAACGCCCTGTGCATACACCTCAGCTACGTCCCCTACATCGCCGCAGCGAAGGAACTCAAGACAAAGCCGACACAGCACAGCGTGAAACAGCTCCAGGAGCTGGGCATACAGCCCGACGTGCTCGTGCTCCGCACCGAAAAGCACATCGGCCAGGACATGCGCAGCAAAATCGCGCGCTTCTGCAACGTGGCCCCCGACGCCGTGGTGCAGAGCATCGACGTGGACAGCATCTACAAGGTACCGATGAAGATGCACGAGCAGCATCTCGACGAAATCGTGATGCGCAAGACAGGCGTGCCCGTCGAGGGCGAGCCGGACATGGCCCCGTGGACGTCGTTCCTCGAAAAACTCGACAAGGCCGAGGAGACCGTGCACATAGGCCTCGTAGGCAAATACGTGGAACTCCAGGATGCCTACAAGAGCATCTACGAATCGCTGTTCCACGCCGCCACGTATGCCGGCTACAAAGTGAAAGTGCGCTACATCCACTCTGAAAAACTGCGCGACGAAAACGCCGGCGAACAACTCGACGGACTCGACGGCGTGGTGATAGCGCCCGGTTTCGGCCAGCGCGGAATCGACGGCAAATTCGCCGCCTTGCGCTGGTGCCGCGCGCAGGACATCCCCACGTTCGGCATATGCCTCGGCATGCAGTGCATGGTAATCGAATACGCCCGCGACGTGCTGGGGCTGGAGGACGCCAACTCCACGGAAATGGACAGCACCACGCGCCACAACGTCATAGACCTGATGGAGGAGCAGAAAAGCATCACCAACATGGGCGGCACAATGCGCCTCGGCGCCTACGAGTGCCATCTGGAACCCGACAGCCTCGCGGCAAAGGCCTACGGAGCCACAGAGATAAGCGAACGCCACCGCCACCGCTTCGAATTCAACAACGACTACCGCAAGGCTCTCGAGGCAGCCGGCATGCGCTGCGTGGGCGTCAACCCCGTCACCGGCCTCGTGGAAGTGGTGGAAGTGCCCGCGTTGCGCTGGTTCGTAGGCACGCAGTACCATCCCGAGTACTCGAGCACGGTGCTGTCGCCGAGCCCGCTGTTCGCCTCGTTCATGCAGGCCGCCATAGACTACCGCCGCGAAAAAGAACAGAAATAATATCATCACCTATATATCAATAGTATAAGCGAATGGATCGCAACACACTCACTGGACTTGCCTTGATGGCAGTAATCCTGTTCGGATTCATGTACCTCAACAAGCCCGATGCCGAGCAGAACATGCAGGCCGACAACGCCGCCATGGAGCAGCTTGCCGCCGACACGAAAAAAGACAACACTGCCTACGGGCCCGACAGCCTCACCGAAGCCGACATGGCCGCGCTGCGCGCGGCAGTGCTCGCCACCGGAACACGCCAGCTGCACACCGCCGCCTTCGACGCGTCAATCGACAGCGCAGGCGTGCTCAGCGCCACCGTCACAGCCGGAGCCCCCGCCGGAAAGGTGACTCTTTCCGAACTCGCCCCGGGCAATGGAGAACTCGGTCCTGACGACCGCCGCCGCGCACTCGCGGCACTGCGCACAGGCATTGCCGACGCACAGAAATACAAAGGATTCGCACGCCACCTCGGCGGCGCCGACGTGGAAAACGTGATGGAAAACGACCTCATGCGCGTCACATTCGCATCGCGCGGAGGACGCGTGACAGGTGTGGAACTTAAAAAATACAACACCGAAACCACCACTCCCGCACAGCCCGTCAACCTGTTCCGCAACGAAAAAGACGGCTACAGCTTCGTGCTCACCACAGCCGACCAGCGCCTCAACACCGCCGAATTCAACTTCACGCCCGTAGTGGAAAGCGACAGCTCGCTGCTCATGAAGCTCCAGCTCGCCGACGACGCCTGGTGGGGCATACGCTACACCATGGCCGAGGACAGCTACCTCGTGCGCATGCAGGTGGTGCAGCAGGGAATGGGCTCGGTGCTGCCGCCCAGCACAGCCTCCATGGGCTTCAACTGGCACCAGGTGCTCGGACGCAACGAGACCGGACGCACTTTCGAAGAGCGCAACTCGGCCGTGATGTACAAATACGCCGGCGAAGGCCCCGAGGAACTGAACTCGAACAAAGACGATCATGAGGAACTCAACGGACGCGTCAAATGGGTGGCCTTCAAAAACCAGTTCTTCTCGAGCGTGATAATAGCCAAAGACTATTTCTCCACCGCCGACCTCCGCAGCAACGTCCTCTCGCAGGCCGACTGGCTCAAGGACATGGACATGGCCGCACAGCTCCCCTACAGCGTGGCCGACGGCACAGCAGCCGAATTCAGCTTCTATTTCGGCCCCAACGACTATCCCCTGCTCAGCTCGCTGGAAGACAAAGTGTATGAGGGCGAAGACCTCGACCTCACCCGCCTCGTGCCCCTCGGCTGGGGAATCTTCCGCTGGGTGAACCAGATTATCGTCATCCCCGTTTTCGACTTCCTGAGCGGATTCATCAGCAACTACGGCATCATAATCCTGCTGCTGACGATTTTCATCAAACTCATCCTTTTCCCGTTCACCTACAAGAGCTTCAAATCGCAGGCCCGCATGCGCGTGCTCGCACCTGAAATCACGGCCATCAACGAGAAATACCCCGGACAGGAGAACGCCATGAAACGGCAGCAGGAAACAATGGCGCTGTATTCGCGCGCCGGAGCGAGCCCGCTGTCGGGCTGCCTGCCCATGCTGCTGCAGATGCCAGTGCTCATAGCCATGTTCTCTTTCTTCCCGTCGGCCATAGAGCTGCGAGGCCAGAGCTTCCTGTGGGCCCACGACCTGTCGGCGCCCGACTACATCTGCACGCTGCCGTTCTCGATTCCGTTCTACGGCGACAAGGTGAGCCTGTTCTGCCTGCTCATGACCGTGGCCAACATCGTGTACACCACCTTCACCATGCAGAACCAGCCCGGCGGACAGACCATGCCCGGCATGAAATGGATGATGTACCTGATGCCCGTCATGTTCCTTTTCTTCTTCAACGACTACGCCTCCGGCCTGAGCTACTACTACCTGCTCACACTGCTCATCACTATCGTGCAGACCACCCTCACACGCGCATTCGTCGACGAGAAAAAAGTGCGCGCGGAAATGGAAGCCAACGCACGCAAGCCGCGCAAGAAATCGGGCCTCATGGCACGCCTCGAAGCCGCGCAGAAACAGCAGGAAGCAGCCATGCGCGCCCAGTCCAAGGCCAACGCACGCAAACGCCGTTAACAGCTTGTCTGACCATAAGTTCTAAAAACACATCACCATGGAGAAATTCGCACAAAAGGCCTACGGCATATTCGCCGCCGCCACCGACCGCTACCACGTGGCCGACCACGTCGACGCACCCGAGCAGAACCCCTATGCTCCCGGCAGCATCGAGCACACGCTCTTTGCCAAAAACCACATCGACGCCGTGCAATGGCACCTTGAGGACATAATCCGCGACCCGGCCATCGACCCCGTGGAAGCGCTGGCTCTGAAGCGACGCATCGACGCATCCAACCAGCACCGCACCGACATGGTGGAAGAACTCGACAGCTATTTCCGCGACCTTTACGCCGGGGTGAACGCCCTGCCCGAAGCCACTATAAACACGGAAAGCCCGGCATGGGCGCTCGACCGCCTGAGCATCCTTGCCCTTAAGATTTTCCATATGAAAGCGGAAACGCTGCGCGCCGATGCTTCCGACGCACACCGCGCACGCTGCGCGGCCAAACTGGCCGTGCTCGACGAGCAGCGCGCCGACCTCACATCGGCCATCGACACCCTGCTCGACGACATCGCCGCCGGACGCAAATACATGAAAGTGTACCGGCAGATGAAAATGTACAACGACACGGACACGAACCCTGTGCTGTACGCAGCGAAAAAATAAAATGGCCGTCACGGCGGTAACATTTATTTTTAAAAAATCTCTGAACATGCCGTCCATCCCCTCCTCCGTACTTCTGGCGCGCTTCTCCGCCATAGGCGACGTGGCCATGACCGTGCCTGTGGTGTACAGCGCGTGCCGCTGCTATCCGCAGACCCGGTTCGTGATGCTCACGCGCGAGTCGATGGTGCCCATCTTCTCCTGCGCCCCGCCCAACCTTACGGTGGCGGGCATAGACGTGCATGCCGACGCCTACCGAGGCGTGGCAGGCATGCGCCGTCTCGCGGCAGAGATGCGCCGGCAGTTCAGCCCTGATGTGTTCGTCGACCTGCACTCGGTGCTGCGCACCCGTCTGCTCGGATTCTTCCTGCGGCTGCACGGCGTGCGCACGGCACGCCTCGACAAGGCGCGCGGCAAACGCCGCGCGCTCACACGCCCCAACAACAAACTGATGCTGCCCCTCACAGGCATACGCGACCGCTATGCCCTTGCTTTCGAGCGCGCGGGAATGCCGCTGCAGGAGTGTTTCGACGGACTGTTCGGCGGCCGCTCCTGTGCCCCCGCCGAGAGTTTCGCCGCCATCACCGGCCCGAAACCCGCCGGCGAACGGTGGATAGGCATCGCACCTTTTGCGGCCCATAAAGGAAAAATCTATCCCGAGAGGCAGATGGAGCAGGTGGTGGCGGCGCTCGCCGCCGAACCCGACGTGCGCATCTTCCTGCTGGGCGGAGGAGGCCACGAGGCAGAGACACTGGCCGCGTGGGCCGACAGCATCGGCCACAACGTGCAATGCCTCGCAGGCAAGCGCTACGGCTTCGCGGCCGAACTCGCGCTGTTCAACCATCTCGACTGCATGCTCTCCATGGATTCCGGCAACATGCACCTGGCCGCAATAGCCGGAGCGCCCGCCGTGAGCGTGTGGGGAGCCACACATCCCTACTGCGGCTTCACCGGCTGGCGGCAGACCGAGGCCGACATGGTGCAGCTGCCCGTGCCGTGCCGCCCGTGCAGCGTGTTCGGCGACAAGCCGTGCGCGCGCGGCGACTATATGTGCCTGCGAGCCATACGCCCCGAAAGCATAACGGCCCGGGTGCTGCAAAAACTGAAGTGACACCATGCAAGAAGAATCATTCGACATACGCGACAACGGAGCGCCGGCCGGAAGCGAGCGCGATATTGAACGCGCCCTGCGCCCGGGACATTTCGAGGCCTTCCGCGGACAGGAAAAGATAGTGGAGAACCTGCGCGTCTTCGTGGCCGCGGCACGCATGCGCCGCGAGGCGCTCGACCATATCCTGCTGTTCGGCCCTCCCGGACTCGGCAAGACCACCCTCGCCGGCATCGTGGCCAACGAACTCGGCGTCGGACTCAAAATCACATCCGGACCCGTGCTCGACAAGCCGGGCGACCTTGCAGGCATACTCACCTCGCTCGAGCCTAACGACGTGCTGTTCATCGACGAGATACACCGCCTCAGCCCCGTCGTGGAAGAGTATCTGTACTCGGCCATGGAGGACTACCGCATAGACATCATGATAGACAAGGGCCCCGGGGCGCGTTCCGTGCAGCTGAGCCTCGAACCTTTCACGCTCGTGGGAGCCACCACACGCAGCGGCCTGCTCACATCGCCGCTGCGCGCGCGCTTCGGCATCAACTGCCACCTCGAGTATTACGACCACGAAGTGCTGCGCGGCATCGTGGAGCGCTCGGCCGGCCTGCTCGGAGTACGCATATCGCCGGAAGCGGCGCTGGAAGTGGCGCTGCGCAGCCGGGGCACACCGCGAATAGCCAACGCCCTGCTGCGCCGCGTGCGCGATTTCGCCCAGGTCAAAGGCAGCGGCGACATAGACACAGCCATAGCACGCTACGCCCTCGAGGCTCTAAACATCGACCGCTACGGACTCGACGAGATAGACAACAAGCTGCTGCGCACCGTCATCACAAAATTCAAAGGAGGCCCCGTGGGGCTGAGCACCATAGCCACGGCGCTCGGCGAAGACCCCGGCACGATAGAGGAAGTGTACGAGCCTTACCTGATAAAAGAAGGCTTCATCAAGCGCACACCGCGCGGACGCGAGGTCACCGACCTCGCCTACTCCCACCTCGGCCTCGACCATAGCGCCGACCTCGGCCTGTTCGGCGGCATGTAAAAGCCATAAAATTCTGTCATAAGAAACCACCACACATAAGCATTACCCTCAAAACCCAACGATTTTGAGAAAAACTGCATTTATTTCACATATATGTGAAATAAATGCAGTAAATTTGCGTTGTAATCAAAAACGCCTGCTGATATGAGCGAAGTTGAACTGGTTTTTGTCAATGAGACAGACAAGTGTACCATTTACACTATTCAATTCTCGGAAGAATCCGAGACTGAATACGAACGTTTCTACTCAAAATTCATAGAAGACGCTCAATTGAATCAAGATTTGTTGAGAATCGTGCAACTTGTGGACAAAATTGCCGACGAAGGAGCATTAGAACGTTTTTTCCGTCCCGAGGGAAAGATGCGTGATTCAGTGGTGGCATTACCTGTATTGCGTTCAAAACTTCGTCTGTATTGTCTGCGACTTTCAGACCGGATTCTCATTCTCGGCAATGGAGGAATTAAGAATTCGCGTACATACGAGGAAGATGACTCTTTGCGCGGATACGTCTTGACACTCCAAAAATTTGAAGAACTGCTGAAAGAGGGACAACGCGACGGAACAGTCACTGTAACTTCCAAGACAATCGAAACCGACAAAATTTTTGAATTATGAAGGATATAAAAGGTAAATACCAGAAAATGGTGGGGCAAGTACCACAAGAGATAAGGGAGGAAATCAACCTGTCTTTTGCCATATCCAATAAAATAGATGCCCTTATGCAGGAGCGCGGTCTTTCAAAGAAACAATTCGCCGACCAGATAGGCAAACGTCCGAGCGAGATAACCCGATGGCTGAGCGGACAGCATAATTTTACTGTCTCCACACTTGCAATGCTGTCATCATTCTTCGGGAAATCAATAATATCCGTATGAATTATCCTGTCTTCGGACAAAACCTCTGAAAAGCCATATTATGTACGGAAAAATAGAGAGGTGCTTCGACTATGAGGCACTGACAGCAGTGTGGCTGGAATCGGTCAGAGCCACGCACGGATTTCTGTCCGAAGAAGATATTGAATTTTATCATGACAGAATCCCGAGCAGCTACATGCCATGCGTCGAGCTGTACGCCGCGCGTGACAGCCGCGGGGCGTGGTGCGCTTTCATCGGCCTCAGCGAGGACATGGTGGAGATGCTGTTCGTCCGTCCCGACGTTATGCGCATGGGCTACGGCACCATGCTGCTTGGCTTCGCAACAGAGGAAAAAGGCATACGTAAAGTGGACGTCAACGAACAGAACACCGGCGCGCTGGCTTTTTACAAGAGACACGGATTCACGGCAGCGGGCAGGGATGCCGTCGACTCCGAAGGCAAGCCGTATCCCATAATCCACCTTACAAAACCGTAGCCACGCCTCCGTCAGTCGGCTGTTCCGGCCTGCTGCGGAACGTACACATATGCTCCGAGGTCCGGCTCGGAGCCGCGCTCGTTGCCATAGGCGTCGACCGCCGCACGCGGGTCGACGGCATGCACATAGCCCGCGCCTATCGCGGGAGAGTTTTCGCCGAGGCGGTAGTCGAAGATGTATTTCTCCCTGTCGTTCCGGTATAGCGGGTCGGTGTCCCAGAGGCAGTAGGAGAAGTTGTCGTCGTCTCTGCCGGCGCTTTTCAGCAGGCAGTAGTCAAGCGTTATGTCCGTGCCGGAAAGGTCGCCGTGGCTCAGGTCGGTGCCCAGGCCGTAGATGATGCTGTTGGATATGTCGGCCCTGGTGTAGGGCGCGCCCGAGCTGTCGTCGTCGGCCGGCGATGTGTGTGCCAGCTGCAATGCGGGGCCGCTGATGGCGGCGAACAGATAATAGTTGGCGAGAGTGCAGTGGTTGAGCACGTGGCTGCCGCCCTGCAGGCGCACCAGCCCCTCGCCCCCTTCCGCGAACTCGCATCCGAATGCGGCCACATCGGCGTGCACGGCCTCCATCACCAGACCGGCCGAGTTGTGCAGGCGGCAGTTGAGCAGCGAAAGCGACGGCCGCTCCGCGTCGCCAGGAGTGCCCTCGATACGGAGCCCCTGCCACGTGTTGCGCATGTCCACCTGCACCATCACGTTGTCGCGGCTGGTGGAGGTGAAAAACACCCCCGTCCACTGACGCGACATGATGTCGAAAGATATGTCGGCCACGACGTTGCCCGTACGGTCGCCGGCCATATGCACGGGAGTGTCGGGCGTGCCTGCGGCATAAAGACTGCCGCGCACGGCCATATGGGCGCCGTCGTGGAAGTACAGCTCTGCACCGGGCGCCACGCGCAGGGTCGCTCCCGGCGCCACTACGAGCGAATCGTACACTATGTAGGGGCGTCCTGCCGGAAAATCAGTATCGGAATCGAGCGTCACCGCATGAAGGCGCACAGCGTCGCGTCCCTGCGCGTCGAGCACTACGCTTTTCTCCACGCCGTTGGCGAGAAAATCCACCGTGGCGCGTATGTCGACAGGGACATTCTTGCCGTTGGCAGGCAGGGTGGCGGCAACGAACACATATATGGAATCCTTGGCGCGTATCTCTACATCGTAGAACTCACGTCCGCTGAACCCGTCCACGTTGAGGCGGAAACACTCCGGATTGTCGCCTCCGAGAGTGACGGAGCTTATGGATATGGATTTGGACGCCCGGTTGTGGACGGTGAAGCGGTAGGTGGGCGTGCCTTCTTCCGTGAACACGGTGCCCATGTGCAGTGTGTCCACACTCATGTGCGGAGCGTCGGACGGCGATGTGCTGAAACCGTCTTCGATGCAGCCTGCCGCAGTGGCGGCCAGCAGTATAAGGAGAGTGTACAATAGCTTTTTCATCAGAATACTAACGCGCGGCGCGGCGAATTATTGCGTCGGCCGTGGCCGGGTCGAGTTCGCGCAGCGGTCCGATGACGAAAGGGCGCAGATGGGCACGCGGGTGAGGCAGCGTAAGTTCGGCATCGCACACCCGCAAGCCTCCGGCATCAATGAGGTCTATGTCGATGGGGCGGTCGCGGTAGCTGCCGTCGGGGTTGCGGTGGCTCGCCCGGGGTGCTATCCTCCGTTCGATGGCCTGGAGCGTGTGCAGGATTTCGTGCGGGTCCGGCCGGCCGGGCAGTTCGAGCATAATACCGAGGTTTATAAACGCTGCGTCGGATTCATAGCCCCACGGGGCAGACTCGACAGGCGCCGACTCACACATGGCCGCTTCCGGCCACGCTTCAGCAATCAAGGCGACCGCCTGCCCGACAAGGGCAAGGCGGTCGCCTTGGTTTGAACCTATGTTGATGTGTACGCGCATCAGATGCTGCGTGCCACTTCCACTTCCTCGAAGCTTTCGATGATGTCGCCGACCTTGATGTCGTTGAATCCGGCTATGGACAGACCGCAGTCGTAGCCCGAAGCCACTTCCTTCACATCGTCTTTGAAGCGCTTGAGCGAGCCGAACGTGCCGGTGTAGCGCACAATGCCCTCGCGGATTAGGCGCGCCTTGGCCGTACGCTTGATTTTGCCTTCGCGCACGATGGCGCCGGCGATGGTGCCCACCTTGCTGATGTGGTATGTCTCGAGCACTTCGGCAGTGCCGGTGACTTCCTCCTTCAGCTCGGGAGCGAGCATGCCCTGCATGGCGTCCTTCACCTCCTCGATGGCATCGTAGATGACAGAGTAGAGACGTATCTGCACGCCTTCGCGCTCTGCCACACGGCGCGCGGCCTGCGAGGGACGCACCTGGAAGCCGATGATGATGGCGTCGGAAGCGGCGGCAAGCGTGACATCGCTTTCGGAAATCTCGCCGACGGCCTTGTGGAGCACGTTGACCTGGATTTCCTCCGTCGACAGTTTGATGAGCGAGTCGCCGAGAGCCTCGATGGATCCGTCCACGTCGCCTTTGACGATGATGTTCAGTTCCTGGAAGTTGCCGATGGCGCGGCGGCGGCCTATGTCCTCGAGAGTGAGTATCTTGGTGGTGCGCAGACCCTGCTCGCGCTGCAGCTGCTCGCGCTTGTTGGCTATCTCTCGCGCTTCCTGCTCGGTTTCCATCACGTTGAAAGTGTCGCCGGCGGTGGGAGCGCCGTTGAGGCCGAGTATGAGCGCGGGGGTGGCCGGACCGGCCTCCTTTATGCGCTGGTTGCGCTCGTTGAACATCGCCTTGACTTTGCCGAAATGGTTGCCGGCCAGCACGATGTCGCCTACGCGCAGAGTGCCGTTCTGCACAAGCACGTTGGCCACGTAGCCGCGGCCCTTGTCGAGCGACGACTCGATTATGGCACCGGTGGCGCGGCGGTCGGGGTTGGCTTTCAGTTCGAGCATTTCGGCTTCGAGCAGCACTTTTTCCATGAGTTCCTCCACACCTATGCCTTTCTTGGCCGAGATGTCCTGCGACTGGTATTTGCCGCCCCATTCCTCCACGAGGTAGTTCATGGCCGCAAGCTCCTCCTTGATTTTTTCGGGATTGGCATGCGGTTTGTCTATCTTGTTTATGGCAAACACGATGGGCACGCCTGCCGCCGATGCGTGGTTTATGGCTTCGACGGTCTGCGGCATCACGTTGTCGTCTGCGGCGACTATGATGATACAGATGTCCGTGACCTTCGCACCGCGGGCACGCATGGCAGTGAACGCTTCGTGGCCGGGGGTGTCGAGGAAGGTGATGTGGCGTCCGTCGGCGAGTTTGACACTGTACGAGCCGATGTGCTGCGTGATGCCTCCGGCCTCGCCTGCGATGACGTTGGCCTTTCGGATGTAGTCGAGCAGCGACGTCTTGCCATGGTCCACATGGCCCATCACCGTCACGATGGGCGGACGCGAGCTGAGGTCTTCCTCGCTGTCCTCCTCCTGATGGATGGCATCGGCCACTTCTGCCGACACGTACTCGGTCGTGTAGCCGAATTCTTCGGCCACGATGTTGATGGTTTCGGCGTCGAGGCGCTGGTTGATGCTCACCATCACACCGATGTTCATGCACGTGGCTATAACCTGGTTGATGGGCACGTCCATCATGACGGCAAGGTCGTTGGCGGTCACAAACTCGGTGAGCTTGAGGGTGCGGCTTTCGGCCTGTTCGGCGCGCGCGGCCTGTTCGGCGCGCGCGGCGTTGGCGTCGCGCTTCTCTTTGCGCCATTTGGCACCTTTTTTCAGACCTTTGTCCTTGCTTGTGAGGCGTGCGAGCGTCTCCTTTACCTGCTTCGAAACATCTTCGTCTTTGACTTCGGGAGCCGGTGCGGGTGCCTGACGGCGGTTCTTGCCTCCCTGGTTTTTGGGCGGCCGCTGGTTCTGTCCGCCGCCTGCGCCGCCGCGCTCGCGCTGCGGGCGTGGCTCGTTGGCCGCCTGACGGCCTGCCTTTTCAATGTCCACTTTCTGCGAACCGCCGATGCGGTTGCGCTTGCGGCGGGAGTCGCCTCCGGCGCCTGTTCCCTGGGCGCCTGTTCCCTGCTGGGCTTTACGCTCGTTGCGGCGCTCCTCCTTGGTTTTCTTTTTGGGGCGCGTATTGGAGTTGATGGCCGAAAGGTCGATTTTTCCGAGTATCACCGGACCTTGCACGCGGGGCGTGCTGCCGGTTGTAAACACTTCGGGTTCTGACGGAGCGGCACTGCTCTGTTCTGCTGCCGGAGCCGGCGATGCTGTGGCTGCGGCTTCGGGCGAGGGTTGATTGGTTGCCAATGTCTGGGGCTTGGGTTGTGGGGATTCTTCCTTTTTGACCGGTGCAGGCGCTGCGGCCTTGGCCGGAGTTTCAGCCTTCGGCTTGGCTGCGGGCGTAGGCTCGGCTTTCTGTGTTTCCACAGGCGCAGGTTCCGGTTTTTTTTCTATTTCAGGGGCGGGAGCGGGTGCAGGCTTGGGTTCCTGCTTGGGCTCCTGCTTGGGCGCGGGTTTCGGTTGCGGCTTGGGTTCGGGCTTTACGGGATTGCCTTTGGAGTCAAGCTCTATTTTTCCGAGTATGCGGGGTTTCTGAGCCAGATCGGAGGGTGTATGCGCCAGATCGGGCTCGGCGGAGCGTGCGGGCGCCTGGGCGCGGGCATCGGCGCGCAGCTGGCGCCGGTCGCTGGTCTGCTGATCGGAACGAGTTTTTAACTCCCGGTCGGGTTGAAAATGATGTGTCAGCATCGCCACCACCGAGTCCTCAACCCGGGAGTTGGGGCTTTCGACGATTTCAATGTTGTGTTTGCGCAGGAACTCGAAGATGTTGGGCAGACCCACGTTGAGTTCCTTTGCGATGTTGCTTATCTTTTGTTTCGCCATATGTTGTGTTAAAAACTTCGTTCAGTGAATATTGAGGGGATTTGAGCTGCGGAGGTCAGGCGCGGGGCGCCGTTGCGCCGGCTCAGTCTTCGAATTCGGCGCGCAGGATAGCGAGGATGCCGTCCACGGTCTCTTCTTCGAGGTCGGCTTTCTCGATAATCATGTCGCGCGGAGCGTTGAGCACCGACTTGGCCGTCACGAAACCCACGTTTTTGAGCGCTTCTATCACCCATTCGTCGATTTCGTCCTTGAAGTCGTCGAGGTAGATGTCTTCCTCGTAGGAGTCATCGGTGTCGCGGTATACGTCAATGGTGTAGCCCGTGAGCATGGAGGCGAGCTTGATGTTAAGACCGTTCTTACCGATGGCCAGCGACACTTCTTCGGGACGCAGGAACACTTCCGCCTTCTTTTCTTCCTCGTCGAGGCGTATGCTGCTCACCTTTGCCGGCGACAGCGCGCGCTGGATGAACAGCGACGGATTGGCCGTGTAGTTGATTACGTCGATGTTTTCGTTGCGGAGTTCGCGCACGATGCCGTGGATGCGGCTGCCTTTCACGCCCACGCACGCTCCCACGGGGTCGATGCGGTCGTCGTAGCTCTCGACGGCTATCTTGGCGCGTTCGCCCGGGATGCGGGCAACGGCGCGGATGTTGATGAGTCCGTCGTGTATTTCGGGCACCTCAAGCTCGAAAAGACGGCGCATGAACTGCTCGTTGGTGCGGCTTACGGTGATTTTGGGGTTGTTGTTCTTGTTGTCCACGTTGGCAATGACGGCGCGCACCGTCTCGCCCTTGCGGAAAAAGTCGCCGGGGATGCTTTCGCTCTTGGGCAGCAGCAGCTCGTTCTTTTCGTCGTCGAGCAGGAGGGTCTCGCGGCTCCATGTCTGGTACACCTCGCCGCTCACCAGCTCTCCCTCGAGGTCTTTGAATTTCTCGAAGATGGCTTCGTGCTGCAGGTCGAGGATTTTGCTCTGGAGTGTCTGGCGCAGATTGAGGATGGCGCGGCGGCCGAACTTGTCGAAGAATATTTCCTTGGTGTGCTCCTCGCCCACTTCCGCATCGGGGTCGTCGTCGGCGCGGGCGTCGGTCAGGGATATTTCGAGGTTGGGGTTCTGCACTTCGCCGTCGGGCACTACCGTGAGGTTCTGGAAAATCTGCACGTCGCCCTTGTCGGGGTTCAGAATCACGTCCAGGTTCTCGTCGGTGCCGAACATTTTGGCGAGCACGTTGCGGAAGGATTCCTCCAGCACGCTTATCATCGTGGTCTTGTCGATGTTTTTCAGTTCCTTGAACTCGGCGAACTGTTCTACCATGTTGGGGGTTGCCTCTTTCTTAGCCATAGCTGTAGGGGTATTTATTGAGTTCTTGTTTTTGTCAGAATTTTATCTCGTAGCGCACGTATTTGCATTCCGCCGTGTCCAGCGTGATTTCCTCGGTGCGCAGCACCGGACGTTTGGCTCCGGGCTCTTTCACCTTGGTCTCCACGGCGACGGTGAATTGCGTGGCGTCGTCGTTCACGCCGGCGAGGGTGGCGTGCAGCTTGCGGCCGTCGCCGGTGAGCACCTCCACAGGCTTGCCTATGTTTTTGAGGAACTGGCCGCGCACGCGCATCGGAGCCGTGAGGCCGGCCGAGCCCACTTCGAGTTCGTAGTCCTCGGTGTCGCGGTCGAAAGTGTCCTCTATTAGGCGCGTGATGCGTGCGCATGTGTCGATGTCCACGCCTTCGGGCGAATCTATCTCCACCACTATCTCGTTGGAGGGACTCACGCGGATGTCCACGAGGAAATTGTCGCTGCCGTCGATGGCGCGCAGCACGGTGTCTGTGAGAAGTTGCTTGTCTATCATTGTGTACAGGTTATACAAAAGGAGGAAGCGACCCCGCCCCCTCCTTCACTCTGAAGATGTTGCAAAGTTAGCGATTTTTTTGCGTATGAGCACAATACAGGCGCCATATTGTACATACAGCGCCCGCATAATTAATTAAATATAACTATTTTTAACTATAATTAATCAGCAGAACCGCACTTCCTATTTGTCGCCATAGTGGCCTTCAAGCGATACCGCAGTGACGATTACCCGGTCGTCCTCAATGCTGTAGATCATGCGCGCCACTTTGTCGATGCGGCGGCCCCACAAACGGGCCAAATAGCCTTTCAACTGCTCTATCTGTCCGGGTTTCTGCCAGTCTTTTCGTTCAGAGGATGTTTCTCAGATATTTTTTCACATGGCGCGTGCCACGGCTGCCGCGAGCTTGGCGGGGTCGGTCACGCGTTCGGCGATGGTGCCGTCGCGGCCTATCACATAGGTGACGGGCAGCGCGCCGACGTTGTACTGCATCAGCACCTCGGCGCCGTCCACCGGCGAGTTCCACACCGTGATCCACGGCAGATTGTCGGCCTTGCGCTTCCACTCCACCTCGTCGGCGTCGAAGGCTATCTGATATATTTCAAGGCCCTGTGCGCCATAGCGCGTGCGCAGCTCGGCGAGAGCCACGTTGTAGGCCGGAGAGCCTTCGCCGTCGTAGCTCGTGAAACTGAGCAGCGTGACTCCGCCTTTTTCGGCCAGACGGGCAAGGCTCTGTTCCACGCCGCGGTTGTCGTAGCGCACGATGTCTATCAGCCCGCTTTCCTTTGCCTGCAGGCTCAGGGCAGGCGCGGCGGCGGGGTTGTTGAGCTGGCGGGCGGTCAGATAAATCTGTGTCAGCCACTTCGTGCGCGGGTCGTCGGGACGCATGTCGGCGAAGCGCTGCGCCACAGCGCCCACGATTCCGAGGTCGCGGCGGCGCGAAAGGTCGTAGAGAGGCTTGCCGCCGATGTTTTTGTTGATGATGTAGTAGGCGGCGATGCAGGTCGAGTCGTTGATGGCGATGTCGTTGAGGCCGGCCTTGAGGGTGCTGTCGGCGAGAGCGCCGTCCACGCCGCGGGCGGCCACGCTTTCGGCTATCATGCGGTCGATGGCCACAATTTTGTCGGC
>OFGE01001014.1_pt1 | contig 27525 bp, 26 predicted proteins | sample 1521681 | NCBI WGS metagenome assembly OFGE01 (sample SAMEA3504093, study PRJEB24116) | mouse gut metagenome | biome: mouse gut; feature: mouse-associated habitat; material: faeces | place: Denmark | collected 2011
GTCATATTACGCCAAGGGCGGAGAGATCTTCATCCTGGATATGGGCGAGCCTGTCCGTATCGACGATATGGCGCGAAATCTGATCCGGTTGTCAGGATATACGCCGGATGTGGATATTCCGATCGTATATACGGGGCTTAGGCCCGGAGAGAAGCTCTATGAGGAATTGCTCATGAGTGAAGAAGGTATGCAGGATACGGAGAATGAATTGATCCATATCGGACATCCGATCGATATGGATGACGAATGGTTTGAGAAGAAGCTGGAGCTCCTAGATGACCTGAGCAGCCATGAGGCGGATGAGATCAAGAAGACTGTGGCTGAGATCGTGCCTACGTACCAGTATAAAGGGAAGTAGCTCTAGAAAGTTCTGGATACTATGAGTAGTATTTCCAGTGCTGTCCGCTGTAAAATAGCTTGACAAATGCAGGTAAATAGGCTATTTTATGATAGACAGGTTAGTTATATTATCATTTATAGAAAAATTCTTTGATTTCCAAATCGTCGCTTCGCCGCGTTTGGAAATTTAAGTTGTCATAAATTTTAAAAATCCGCCTGAATGAAGACGGAATGGCGAAGCTTACACTTTTTGAAGTGTTCATGATTGTTGAATGAATGTTGACTTAGCAAAACAGCACTCCCAAATCTTGACGAATCGTTGAGATCTGGGAGTGCTGTTTTGCTAAGTTTTTATTATGCACTAGCCGAAGACAGCTATGATGTATTAGTAAATATACCGATATAAAGGACTAAAATAAGATTAGTAAATGAGGGAGATTTAATATGTGGTACGTTATACAAGTGCGTACAGGATCAGAAGAGAATATACAAGTTCAGTGTCAGAGGAATATCCAGGGAGACATATTGGAGGGATGCTTTATTCCCTATTATGAAGAAAAAAGAAGTATCCAGGGAGAATGGAAGACGCAGCGAAAAGTGCTGTTTCCTGGATATGTGTTTCTGGATTCTGATAAACTTACGCTGCTTTATATGGATCTAAAGCAGGTGTCCGGGCTTACGAAGCTTCTTAAGACTGGGGACGAGGTGATACCGCTGTCGAAAGAGGAGGTAGGATTTCTACAGAGCTTCGGCGGAGCGGAGCAGGTTGTGGTGATGTCGGAAGGTGTTATAGAGAATTCGAAAGTGAGAGTAATATCCGGGCCTCTGGTTGGGAAAGAAGGATTCATTAAACGGATAGACCGGCATAAAAGAAAAGCATTTCTGGAGATGGAGATGTTTGGGAGAGTACAGAAGGTGCAGGTTGGGTTGGAGATAATATCAAAAATATAACCTGTAAAATAAATTGGAGACGGAAGGTATTTACTATGAAACGAAGGAATGATCGGGTTACAGAGAACAGCGGAAAAGGAATGCTCATGTTTAAATTTCTGAGCGGTTCCTACATTATAATGAGAGCTTTGGCAAAGGTGAAGACAGAAACCGCACAGATCGAGAAAGAGAATCCATATTTGGAGAAATCCGAGCTGCACCCCTCGCCGTGTAAATTACCGGATTATGAGAGAAAAATAAAACCATTATTAGACCATATATTATCCCTTGCAGGGCTGCTCATCCTGTCTCCGCTTTTTCTGTTTCTTTCCATCGCAATATTCTTAGATGATCCAGGACCGATATTATTTACACAGAAACGGGTGGGAAAGGATAAGAAGTTCTTTTATCTGCATAAATTCCGCAGTATGAAGATGAGTACGCCTCACGATATTCCAACACATCAGTTGGAGAATCCGGAACAATATATAACAAGGATAGGGAAGTTTTTAAGAAAGAGTTCTTTAGATGAATTACCACAGATATGGGATATATTCCGAGGAAGAATGAGTATCATTGGTCCAAGGCCAGCATTGTGGAATCAAGAGGATCTGATAGAAGAACGGGACAGATATCAGGCTAACAGCGTATTGCCAGGCTTGACCGGGTGGGCGCAGATCAATGGAAGAGATGAACTTGAGATACCGGATAAGGCAAAATTAGACGGAGAATATGTTAAGCAGTTACGGCAGGGCGGAATGAACGCTCTGTTTTTTGATGTGAAGTGTTTGTGGGGAACGGTCAGATCCGTTGTAGAGGGGGATGGCGTTGTGGAAGGCGGGACTGGAGAATTAAGCAGGAGAAACAGGATATGAGAAAAGTTTTAATAACCGGAGTAAATAGTTACATAGGAACGTCCTTCGAAAAATGGATGGCAAAAATGCATCCGGAAGAATTCGAGATAGATACCATCGACATGATAGACGATAGATGGAAAGATAAAGATTTCTCTGGATATAATGCCGTCTTTCATGTGGCGGGGCTCGCACATGCAGATGTAGGACATATTACAGAAGAACAGAAGGTGCTTTATTATAAAGTAAACCGGGATCTGGCGACGGAGACTGCGAAAAAAGCCAAAAGAGATGGTGTGGGTCAATTTGTTTTTATGAGTAGTATGATTGTATATGGAGACAGTGCTCCTGTTGGAAAAAGAAAGGTTATCAAGAAGAATACAAAACCTCATCCATCAAATTTTTACGGAGATAGTAAATGGCAGGCGGATCGGAAGATAAGAGAGTTAGAAGACACCGGATTTCATGTAGCCATATTAAGACCGCCGATGATATATGGAAGAGGGAGCAAAGGAAATTATCCTGTAATGGCAAAACTGGCAAAATGGATGCCCCTATTTCCAAAGATAGAGAATGAGCGAAGCATGCTGCATGTGGATAATCTGTGTGAATTTCTTTTTCTTTTGATAAAGAGCGGGGCGGGAGGCGTGTATTTCCCCCAAAATTCAGAATATGTGAAGACTTATGAGATCGTGAGAGAGATTGCAAAGTGTGCAGGACACAAAATCTGGATTACCAGGTTGGTCAATCCATTTGTATGGATTGCCGGAAAAGTGCCTGGAAAAATGTCTGTAATGGTTAATAAGGCATTCGGGAACTTGGTGTATGAAAAGAGCATGAGTATGTGCTTTGATGAGAAGTATCAGGTGAGAAATTTAAAAGAATCGATCAGAGTTACAGAAGGAAAAAGGTTGTGATGGGAAAGAGGAGAATCTTGGTTATTAGTCAGTACTTTTACCCAGAACAATTCCGCATTAATGATATATGTAAAGAGTGGGTAAAAAGAGGAAATGAGGTGACGGTGATTACCGGGATACCGAATTATCCACAGGGGAAATTTTATAAAGGATATGGATTGTTTAAAAAGAGAAAAGAAATATATGCAGGAGTACATGTTATAAGGCTTCCGCTGATACCCAGGGGAAATGGCAGCCTCATGCTGATATGCAATTATTTTTCGTTTGTCATATCTGGATTATTGTGGAGTATGTTTACCAGAGTTAAGGCAGATCAGGTCTTTATCTTTGAAGTGTCACCGATGACGCAGGCATTGCCCGGAATATGGTATGCGCGAAGAAAGAAGATTCCATGTTCTATATATGTGCAGGATCTTTGGCCGGAGAATGTTGAAGTAGTTACTGGGATTCGAAATAAGCAGATCATAGGCATGATAGATAGAATGGCAGATTATATCTATCGGAATTGTAAATATATTTTTGCAACATCACCAAGTTTTGTCAGTAGATTAGAAGAGAGAAAAAGTGTATATCGAAAGAATACAAGCAAAGTGGTGTATTGGCCCCAATATGCAGAGGACTTTTATAAACCTGTAGTGAAGAAGAAATTGACAGATATGCCGCAGGAAGAATGTTTTAAAGTGATTTTTACCGGAAATATCGGATATGCGCAGGGGTTGGATATTCTTCCGAAAGCAGCGGCTATATTAAGGGAAAGGGAGATTTCCTGTAAGTTTTATATTGTCGGGAACGGAAGATATCAGGGAGAGTTTGAAAAGGATATCGATAAGAATGATGTGGGGAATATGTTTTGTATGTTGGGAAGAAAGAAGCCGGAAGATATCCCTGCATATTTGGCAAATTGTGACGCGGCATTTTTGTCATTTGCAAATCATTCACTATTTCGAATGACGATTCCGGCAAAGCTTCAATCTTATCTGGCATGTGGTATTCCAGTAATAGCGGCAGCGGCAGGAGAGACGGAAAGAATCATTAATGAGGCAGGAGCAGGAATTGTAAGCCGGATTGGAGACGCAGAAGACTTGGCTGGAAAAATAGAATTCTTGATTGCGTGTAATGAGGAGGAGCGCCGTAGGATGCGGGAAAATGCCTTGGGTTATTATAGGAAGGAATTCGACCGGACCAGACTGCTGGATGTGATGGATGAATATTTGGGATAAAGGAGTAGGCGTAATGTTTAAGGGAAAGACATTATTGATAACCGGAGGAACGGGTTCCTTCGGGAATGCTGTTTTAGAAAGGTTTCTAGATACAGATATTGGTGAAATCAGGATTTTCTCAAGGGATGAGAAGAAACAGGATGATATGCGCCATCGTTATAATAACGATAAAATTAAATATTATATTGGAGACGTGCGTAATCTGCAGTCTATAAAGAATGCTATGTATGGAGTTGATTTCGTATTTCAGGCAGCGGCTTTAAAACAAGTGCCTAGCTGTGAATTCTTTCCATTGGAAGCGGTAAAAACGAATGTGATCGGAACAGATAATGTGTTGACTGCATGTATTGAATGTGGTGTGAAAAAAGTAATTTGTTTGTCTACGGATAAAGCGGCATATCCTGTGAATGCAATGGGAACATCAAAGGCAATGATGGAAAAAGTATTTGTTGCAAGATCAAGAACAGTGTCGCCGGAGAAAACTTTAATCTGTGGGACAAGATATGGGAACGTTATGTGCTCCAGAGGGTCTGTGATTCCGCTATTTATTGAGCAGATAAAGTCTGGAGAGCCATTGACAGTAACAGATCCTCAAATGACTCGATTTATTATGAGCTTAGAAGAAGCAGTCGAGCTTGTTATTTTTGCATTTAAACATGCAGAATCTGGGGATATTATGGTTCAAAAAGCACCTGCATGTACAATCGGTGTTTTAGCGCAGGCTGTAAAAGAATTATTTCATGTAGAGAATGAAATTAAAGTAATTGGAATACGCCATGGAGAGAAAATGTACGAGACTCTTTTGACGAATGAAGAATGTGCGCATGCAATTGATATGGGAGAATTTTACAGGGTTCCGGCGGACAAAAGGGATCTGAATTATGATAAGTATTTTAAAGTTGGGATTGAAAAGAGAAATAGGATTCAATCATTTGATTCTAATAGTACAGAATTGTTAGATGTTGAACAGGTAAAAGAAAAGTTATTAACTCTGGCTTATATTCGGAATGAGATTTCAGCATGGAGGAGTCGGCAAGAATGAAGATTTTAGTGACAGGAGCAAAAGGATTTATAGGTAAGAATCTTATTTCAGAACTTCATAATCAAGGATATCAGGATATTTATGAATATGACAAGGATACAGATCCTGATAGTTTAGAAAAGTTCTGCTATGATTGTGATTTTGTATTTAATCTGGCTGGGGTGAATCGTCCGGAGAATCCGGATGAATTTATGAAGGGGAATTATTGCTTTGTAACCAGGCTTCTAGAGACATTAAAAAAATATCAAAATGCCTGTCCTGTAATGGTTTCTTCTTCGATTCAGGCTACTCTTGATAATCCCTATGGAAAGAGTAAAAAAGCGGGAGAAGACCTTATCTTTTCTTACGCAAAAGAGACTGGTGCAAAGGTATATATTTATCGTTTCCCGAATGTGTTTGGAAAATGGTGTAGACCCAATTATAACAGTGCTGTAGCAACATTTTGCCATAATATTGCGAATGATCTTCCTATTCAAGTGAATGACAGAACTGTAGTTATGAATCTTGTTTATATTGATGATGTGGTAGAAGAACTGGTGAATATATTGAAGGGGAAGGCAACTTGTGGAGTAGATGGGTATTATTATGTACCGATCGTGCATAGTGCCAGGTTGGGCGATATAGTTGATTTGATCTATTCTTTTAAGGAAAGTAGAAAAACAAAAAAGATCCCAGATATGACAGATGGATGTCTTGTGAAAAAATTGTATAGTACGTATCTAAGCTATATTCCAGAAGATCAGTTTTCTTATCCATTAAAAATGCATAAGGATGAAAGAGGCAGTTTCACGGAGATTCTGAAAACGGAAGATAGAGGACAGTTTTCTGTAAATATCTCAAAGCCAGGAATAGAAAAAGGGAATCACTGGCATAAGACTAAGAATGAAAAGTTTGTGGTTGTAAGCGGGAGTGCATTGATCCAACTTCGGAAGATCGGATGCGATAGAGTAATTGAATATTACGTAAGTGGGGAAAAGTTGGAAGTGATAGATATACCTGTAGGTTTTACCCACAATATAGTTAATGTAGGAGATACAGATCTAATAACATTTATGTGGTGTAATGAATGTTTTGATCCGGAGAAGCCAGATACTTTTTATTTGCCTGTAATTGAAGAAATCTGACAGGGAAGTTTTGCAGTGATGTTTGAGAGTAGGTTAGCATTTGTGAAGACTTTGGAGGAAAAATGGGTAAAAGAGATTATCAAGTATGTACGAATTGTGTAATGGATACAACTGATTCAGTTATTCAGTTTGATAAAAACGGTATGTGTGATCATTGCCATAATTATTATGAGAATATATTACCGAATTGGCATCCGGATAAAGAAGGAAAACGAAGATTAAATGAGATAGTGGGACAGATTAAAAAGGCTGGCAGAGGGAAGAAATACGATTGTATCATTGGGTTAAGCGGCGGTGTGGATAGTTCATATCTGGCATATTTTGCTGTAAAAAAGTTGGGATTAAGACCACTTTTATTTGCCTGTGATACAGGGTGGAACCTAAATGTTGCGGTCCAGAATGTTGAAAAGATCACAAAAGGATTGGGTATGCCTCTTCACACAGAGATTGTTAACTGGAATGAAATGAGGGATCTTCAACTTGCCTTTTTTAAAGCACAGGTGCCTTATCAGGATATACCTCAGGATCATATAATCTTTGCCGCACTTTATAATTATGCTGCAAAAAATGGTATTAAATATGTTTTGACTGGTGGAAATAATTCAACGGAATGTGTGCGGGAACCTATTGAATGGGTTTACCAGAATGACATACGGATGTTGAAGGATATCCATAAAAAGTATGGGACGATACCGTTAAAGACGCTGCCGTTATGTGGAATGTTCAAGGCACATCTTTACTATCGCTATATAAAAGGAATGAAGGTGGTAAAACCTTTAGATTTGATCCCATATACAAAAGCAGATGCAATATCAACACTTCAGCGGGAATTTGGATGGGAACCCTATGCGAATAAGCACTTTGAAAGTGTATTTACAAGGTTTTATGAAGGATACTGGTTGGTTAAAAAATTCGGGTATGATAAAAGGCGCTGCCATTTTTCAAGCCTGGTACTAACAGGGCAATTGGAACGGAAAGAAGCATTAAGCATACTAGAACAGCCGCCATATGATGAAAAGCAAGCGATCGAAGATCTGGAATATGTGGCAAAGAAGTTGGGATTAAGTAAAGAAGAATTTTGTGATCTGATGAGGAAAAAGAATAAAACGTATAAAGATTATAAGAATACATCCAGTATGATCGGGCTTGCAGTAAAGGTTGCCCGTCTGGTCGGGATGGAGAAAAGGCAGTACAGATAGACAGACAGGAGAACTGGAAGGAATGGTAGCAGTCATTAATTATGGTATGGGAAATACCGGCTCGATCGTAAATATGCTTCATAGGATAGGTGAAGAAGCTGTTGTGACTGATAAAAGGAATGAGTTGGAAGAAGCAGATAAGATTATACTTCCTGGAGTAGGTGCTTTTGATCATGGGATTCAGAACTTAAGGGAAAAGGACCTGGTTGATGTTATCCGAAGAGTAACATTAGAAAAAAAGATCCCGTTTTTGGGTATATGCCTGGGAATGCAATTGTTGGGAAATAAGAGCGAAGAGGGGCAGGAGGAGGGATTAGGATTGATTCCTTTTACCAATGTCCGTTTCAGGTTTGAAGAGCCTACGTTGCTTAAGATTCCTCATATGGGATGGGATATCGTGAATTTCCAGCAGAAAGACAGGATTTTAGAAGGCCTCGAAGAAATGCAGAGATTCTACTTTGTCCATTCATATTATGCGATATGTGAGAAAAAAGAGAACATATTGATGACATGTGCATATGGGCATGAGTTTGCAGCAGCAGTTAAGAATGAGAATATATATGGATTTCAATTCCATCCGGAGAAAAGCCATCGGTTTGGAATGAAGTTATTAGAGAATTTTGTCCGGAGGGTTTAAGGATATGTACTTAAGACCGCGATTAATACCATGCCTGCTGATTACAGGGATGAGGGATCTTGTTAAAACAATAAAATTCAAAAATCCGCGATACCTTGGCGATCCAATCAATGCGGTTAAGATATTTAATGAAAAAGGTGTGGACGAGTTATGTATCTTGGATATTACAGCATCTTCAGAAAAAAGAGGGCCGCAGATGGATTATATCAGGGATGTTGCGAGTGAAGCATTTATGCCGTTAAGCTATGGAGGCGGGATTACGTCATTGGAAGAAATACAGCAGATCTTTCATATGGGATATGAAAAAGTGGTTTTGAATACTGCCTTTTATCGTGAACCTGGATTGATCACAAAAGCGGCACATTATGCAGGGAGCCAGAGTATTGTGGTATCTATAGATGTTAAAACAGAGTTATTAGGGAAAAAGAATTGCTATATTTGTGATGGAAAGGAAAAGACTGGTAAAGACCCGGTCATGCTAGCGAAGCAGGCAGAAGCATTGGGAGCAGGAGAGATACTGTTGAATTCAATAAGCCGTGACGGAACGATGCAGGGATATGATCTGGAATTAGTAAAGAGTGTGGCTGAGGCAGTATCTATTCCAGTAATTGCGTGTGGAGGAGCAGGTGAGGTATTAGATTTTAAGAAAGTACTGTCTGAAGGGAAGGCACATGCAGCGGCAGCGGGGAGTTTGTTTGTATATTATGGAGAAGAGAATGCTGTATTAATCAACTTTCCGGAAGAAAGCATTTTAATTAATAGTGGGATTTTTGAAAATAACATTTAAGTAGAATGAAATAATTATTTTTACTTAAAGAAATCTTATGGAACATAAGGAGAAAATTGTGGGTAGCATATTTGGCTCATAATTAAAAGATGGGGAAGAAAATAGATGGAAACAATTTATTATATAATTTTAATTATGAATGCTATATTAGTGGTTGTCAATAAGCGATCAAAAATTTTAGCAACTGCTTCATATATATACACAATAATTCTGTTTGCAGGAAGTACGTTGAATAATGACTATCATGGATATCTAGAACCGTACATTGAAAGGGATTTTAGTGAATTTGAGATAGGTTATCGTATTGTCGCAAATGTTTTTGCACAAAATAATATTCATTATCATATTTTTTTGTTATTTATTGCTATAGTTTGCTATACTTTGATTTTCTACTTGTTTATTAAAACGGTAGATAATGTACATATTTTTTTCGCTCTATATTATCCAATTCTAGTTTTTTATGATATTAATCAGATAAGAAATTTCATTATGGCAACTTTGATGACTTTTGCAATAGTTAAGCTGTTGGAAAATAGAAGAGCTGTTTTTTTGCTATGCCTATTTATTGCAGCTTCGTTTCAATCTTTAGCATTAGCTTATATACCATTAGTATTTATTAATGATAGAAGATTTCAAAATAAGAAAGTAATTATTTCTATTGTCTTATTTTCTTTTGCATTTAGTTTAATTGTTTTTTTTAATAATAAGCAAATTCCCTTTTTGTATGAAATATGTACCGAATTATTTGGAAAGAATTCAGAGAAATTGATGTATTTCGAATCAAAGGATATTAATTTTGGTTTTTTGATAACTTATATAATGCAAATGATAAATATTCTTTTAGTAGTGGTATCTTATCGAAATTTAAAAAAATGCGATGTTAGTATCAATGTGCAGCAGTTTGCAAAAAAGATATTGATTATAAATGTATATGGATTTATTACATTTCCATTTTTAATGATAGATTTGACTTTTTATAGACTCTTTAGAAATTTTTCATTTATAAATTATATATTGTTTGGATTAACAATTGACAACTATTATTTACGGAAGCATGAACATTCCTTAAGGCCTATAAGAAAAACGGGTGAGGATTTAGATAATGGAACCCTTTATGCTAGAGAGAGAGTTGGTTGGAAGCGAAAAAAATGTATAAGTTTTTTAATCTATATAGTACTATTGATCATTTTTTGTATGGTATGGAAATATGGTATTATTTACAAATATAGAGGTCCACTTCAGAGTGAATACATATTGAATAATAATATTTTCTATGATTGGTTAAGTAATAAATATTAGGAGTTCATAAATGAGTAAAAAAATTTTTGTTTGGGGAAATTATGATGGAAATGACAGGGTTTTGACGATAAAGGAATGTTTAAAAGAGCAAGGATACATTGTAACAGAAGACAGATCAGGGAATAAGTATAAAAATTTTTATTTATCTGATGCAGTTTATATTCCTCCAATGATGCATAAAATATATAAAACATTTATATGCAAAATTTTAAAGAAAAGAATGATATGTGATATATATGCACCGTTGTATGATACAACAGTTAATGATTATAAAAAATATAAAAAATATAATCCTATTGCTATACGGCATTTTTTGAGAGATTATTTTGCTATGATTTTTTCAGATCCAATTATATTCCTTAATGAATCTGAGGCAATGCATTTTATTTCTTCAATAAAGTTAAACAAAGAAAAAATCAATTATGCAATTTTACGATTATACAGAAGTGAAAAGCCTAAAGCAAAATTACCATATTATTATAAGAAAAATTCAATACTTACTTTGTGTTGGACAGGTACTTTTATACCTCTGCAAGGAGTTGAAAAAATAATAGAAACAGTTAAGATACTAAAATCGAGTTCTTTACGATTTCGTCTGTTGATTTTTGGTCCTGATAATAAGTATAAGCTTCTTTATAAAAAAATAGTTCAAGATGAAGCACTCAATGATGTTGTTTTATTTCCGGATATATGGGGGGATTTAGAAAAGTGGGAAAAAATTGTTTCGGATTGTTGTGATATTAGTTTGGGAATTTTTGGAGATTCTTTGAAGGCAAAAAATGTTGTTGCAAATAAAGTAGTAGACGCAACAGCATTTAAAATGCCGATTATAACAGGATATTCAAATGGACTGAGAGAATTTTTCGATTGTGAGAATGATATCCTCTGTGTAAAAAATGAACCTGAAGAAATGGCTAAGGCTGTTATGAATATGTCTAAGATGGAGATCAGTGGAATAAATGATATGATAAACCGAGCATATGAAGTATATTTGAATTATTTTAGTAAAGACAGTTTTATACAGGGAGTGAAAATGATCATAAATGAATCGAATAAATAGATTTATTATAAATGTAATCTATACGTTTTTTGCAAATGGATTTTCTTTATTTATTTCAATGATAGTAATGTTGCTTTTACCTAGATTTCTAAATATTAGCGGATATGGATATTGGCAATTATATGTTTTGTATACAGGATATTTAGGATTGTTCCATTTGGGATTATGTGATGGTGTATATTTGAAGTTTGGAGGTAAACAATATTCTGATTTAGATAAAAATAAATATTCGCAACAATTTAAATTATTGTCTATCTATATTTTGGTTTTGGTTGGGATAGCTGTTGTAGTTTTAAATATAGCGGTTAGTGATATAGATAAAAAGGAAGTGCTGATTTTTACAGTAATTGCTTTGCTTTTATATACGCCTAAAAATTTTCTTCTTCTTACAATACAGGCAGTGGGAGATTTTAGGGAGTACTCTAGGGCAACAATTTGTGAAAGAACAGTTTTCTTTGTTTGTACAATTTTTTTGTTATTACAGAGAGAAGAAAATTATAGGTATTATATTTTGGCGGATATTTTAGCCAGAGCAGCAGTGTTGATTTATGTTTTATTTATATTTAGAAATGTAATCAAAAGTAAAATTAAAATATCAATGGTGGGGGTGAAAGAATGCATAGACAATATTCGATCAGGATATCCAATTGTTGTTGCAGGGATAGCGAGTAATCTTATTGTAGGAATAGTTAGATTCTGTATAGAAGATGTTTGGAATATAGAAGTGTTTTCGAAAGTTTCATTGGCATTAAGTATATTAAATATAGTCTTGTCATTTATGAATATGGTCAGTCTTGTGTTGTTCCCTTTTTTAAAAACAATGACATCATCATCGTTGATAAAAATATTCAGATGGGTTGATGAATTTTCTGTTTTGGGATTGTTAGGATTATTAATAGCAGGTTCCCCTATAAGTTTGTTTATTCAATTTTGGTTACCCGATTATAGAGATAGTATTATATATTTTTGTATTTTATTACCAAGTTGTATGATGGAATGCAAAATGGCTATAATATGTAATTCTTATTTTAAGACTTTAGAAGAACAAAAAAAATTATTGTATATTAATTTGTTGACATTATTGGTAAGTGGTGTTTTTTCATTTGTATTTATTTATTGGTTGAAGAATTTGTTGATGAGTGTATATTTGATTGCTTTTCTTTTAATTTTTAGAACGATTATTTCAGAAATAACAATACGGAATATACTTAATATACAAACAAACTTTATAGGCTTTTGTGAATTGATTTTTATAGGTTTATATTTTGTGGTGCTGATAATACTTGATATACATAAAGCAAGTATCTTTTCGGCAATTCTATTTATATTAATGATATTAAAAAATAAAAATCATTATATATTACTTTTAAAATATTTTAAAATTATAAAATAAAAATTTACAATTATTTTTTGGAGGAAAAATGAGAAAAAAAGTTTTGATTTTAGCAATTGCAGATCTAAGACATATGACCGCTGCGGGTTACTATTATTACTATTTATATCATAATAATATAGAATTTGATATTGTTTGTACAAATCGATATGGAAGTGATTCGATAATTGAATATCCTTGCCAGATTTATGCATATAAATGGATTTCCTCAACATACCAATCGAAGATAAAAAAAGTTATTCCAATGCTGCAATTTAGAGAATATGCAGTTAGAAAGATGAATGAAAACAAATATTCATATATTATTGTGTGGGGAGAAAATACAGGTATTCTTTTTGGAAATTATTTAAAAAAAAGGTATAAGGGGAATTATTGTATCAATATCAGAGATATTGATATTTTTAAAACGCTAAAAATTGGAAAAATTTTATATATGATAGAGCAAAAAACAATAAAGTATGCTCAGTTTTATACTGTGCCTGCACCAGGAGGACTATTTTTTTCACATAAAAATTCATTAATATTATTAAATAAAGATTATGCTACACTCAAAAATAGTAAATCAAAAGAAAATTTAAAGGATTTGAAAAATGAACCTTTGATCATTACTTATATGGGATTAATAAATCAATATTATGATTTTTTTATAAAAGTTGTTAAGGTATTAGCAAATGATAAAAGATATTTGATACGATTTTATGGAGATGGTGCGGAAAGAATACAGCATTATATATCTCAAAATAAAATCTGTAATATAGAAACTAAAGGTACATTTCCTGCAAATGAAACATCTAAATATCTGAACGAAACAGATATTATCTTTTCTGCATATGGAAAGACGAATTACAGCGTTACTGACGCCATAGGAGTAAAAGAAAGTTATGGCCCGCAATTGAGGATCCCAGTAATTTCTGATAATTATGGAAAATGGTATGAGATAGCTCAAAAATATGGATTTGGATATGGAATTGACGAAGAACATATGGAAAGATTACCAGACGAATTATTTGCTTGGTATAATAATTTAGATTTTAAAACATTTGAAACAGGATGTAAAAAATATTGCGATATTGTTGATGAAAATAATAAAAAAGTATGGAAGTTATTAGATTATAAAGTGACGGATAAGAAAGGAAGATGAATTAAATGAAAGAGTACATGTTAAAAAAAATCAGTGATAAATCTATTGTGGTAGGTGTAGTTGGTCTTGGGTATGTTGGATTACCGTTAGCAGTAGAAAAGGCAAAAGCAGGGTATAAAACAATTGGTTTTGATGTTCAATTTCAAAAGGTTGATATGGTGAACAAAGGGCAGAATTATATAGGAGATGTTGTAGATAGGGAGTTGGTCAATTTAGTTGATAGTGGAAATTTAGAAGCAACAACTGATTTTAGTTTTGTTAAAAATGTTGATTTTATAGCAATTTGTGTTCCTACTCCGTTGGATAAACATCAACAGCCGGATATTAGTTATGTTAAAAATTCTGCAGAGGAAATTGCAAAGTATTTAACAAAAAAAACAATTGTTGTTTTAGAATCTACAACTTATCCAGGAACTACGGAGGATCTGGTAAAACCAATTCTTGAAGAGGGATCGGGTTTGAAATGTGGTGTAGATTTTTATTTGGGTTTTTCTCCGGAAAGGGTGGATCCGGGAAATATTATTTATAAAACCAAAAATACCCCCAAAGTGGTAGGGGGTGTAGGGAAAGATGCTACGGAAGTTATTGCAGCTATGTACAGGTCGGTTTTAGAGGGGGAAGTAAAAGAAGTATCATCACCGACAATTGCGGAAATGGAGAAAATTTTAGAAAACACGTACCGCAATGTTAATATTGGTATGATAAATGAATTGGCTATGTTATGTGATCGTATGGGTATAAATATATGGGAAGTAATTGAGGCGGCAAAAACAAAACCTTATGGTTTTCAAGCATTTTATCCAGGACCAGGACTTGGAGGGCATTGTATTCCTTTGGATCCATATTATCTTTCCTGGAAGGCCAGAGAGTATGGATTTCATACATCCATGATTGAGAGCTCCATGAGCATTAATGATAAGATGCCAGAATATTGTGTGGGAAGGGCTGTTAGAATTCTTAATAAATATGAAAAATCATTAAAGATGGCTAAGATATTGGTAGTGGGTGTAGCATATAAGCAAAATATTGATGATTATCGGGAAAGTCCCGCGTTGGAGGTGATAAAAATCTTAGAAGAATCCGGTGCTCTTGTGGAATTTTATGATCCATGGATCTCAGAATATAAATATCAAGGGAAAATACATAAAGGAAAGCAAAATATTAAGCCGGAACAAGTTGAAAAATATGATTTGTTGATAATTACTGCAGCACATTCGAATGTGGATTATGTTATGCTACAAAAACATGCTAAAAATATTTTTGATACTAAAAATGTCATGAAAGATATTAAAGATAGGGAAAATATTGAAGTACTTTAGAAGAGGAAAGAGAGCGATAAGAATATGAAATATGCATTAATAGGGTGTGGACGTATTGCGGTAAATCACATAAAGGCAGCAATGAGTAATCATTTAGAATTAACAGCCATTTGTGATCTTGAGATGGAGCAAATGGAGAAATTACTAATAAAGTATAATTTGGAAGAGAAGACCTCGATCAAGCGATACACAGACTATAAGAAAATGATTCAGGAAAATGAGTTGGATTTAGTCGCAATTGCAACAGAGAGCGGATGTCATGCAGAGATTGCACTCTTTTGTATCGAACATGGTATCCATTGTATTGTTGAAAAACCGATCGCTATGAGTATTGAAGATGCGAATAAGATTATTGATCTTGCGCATAAGCATGGAGTAAAGGTTTCTGCCTGTCATCAGAACCGATTTAATGTTGCAGTCCAGGAAATGAGAAAAGCGTTAGAAGCAGGACGTTTTGGACGGTTATCACATGGGTCGGTTCATGTACGATGGAATCGAAATGAAGAGTATTATACGCAAGCTTCTTGGAGGGGGAAATGGGTGTCTGACGGTGGAGCATTAATGAATCAATGTATTCACGGGATAGATTTGTTGCGTTGGATGATGGGAGATGAAGTAGAAGAAGTTTATGGACAAACCAGACAGCAATTTCACAATTATTTAGAGGCGGAAGATGTTGGAATGGCAGTTGTAAAATTTAAAAACGGCGCAATTGCAACTATTGAGGGAACAACCAATGTATATCCACAAAATTTAGAAGAGACGTTATACTTATTTGGCGAAAAAGGGACGGTTAAAATAGGTGGGAAGTCTACGAATAATATTGATGTTTGGGAATTTTCGGATGAAACAGGAGAGGATAGTAAGAATATCGGATTAAAAGAAATTACCAGCAATGTTTATGGAAATGGACATAGCAGCCTATATGCGGATGTAATAGATGCGATTGAAAATAATAGAGAACCATATGTAAATGCTGTTGCTGGAAGAAATGCCTTGGAATTAGTATTGGCTATATATAAAAGTCAAAAAGAGAAAAGACCAATAAAGCTACCCTTGGAAAGATTTGCAAGTGTTGATATGGAGGGAACATTTAGATAAAGTAACTAATATTATGCAGGTACTGGAGTAATAGGAGAGGTTTGATGGATTATTTTGTACACGAAAGCAGTTATATAGACGAAAACGTAAGAATTGGAAAAGGGACAAAGATATGGCACTTTTGTCATATTCAAGAAGGTGCAAAGATTGGAGAAAATTGCTCGTTTGGTCAAAATGTCAATGTTTCTAATAATGTTATTATCGGAAATGAATGTAAAGTGCAGAACAATGTATCTATATATGAAGGGGTAGAACTTGAAGATGGTGTTTTTTGTGGTCCGTCTTGTGTATTTACTAACGACTTGAGTCCACGTGCCAGATACCCAAAAGGAAAAGCGGGATATAAGAGAACATTAATAAAAGAAGGAGCCAGTATTGGGGCGAATGCAACTATTGTATGCGGAAATGTGATAGGGAAGTATTCAATGATAGCGGCAGGAGCGGTTGTAACAAAAGATGTGCCGGATTATGCACTGGTTGCAGGTGTTCCGGCTAAAATAATAGGTAAAGTTGATGTGATGGGAATACGAAATGAGGACACAATATGTTGAATATATAATCAGTAGGTGAGTATATGCAGGAGAAAAGTGATGGAATTTAGAGATTTAAAAAAACAGTATGAGATGATAGAAGACGAAATTCGAGAAGGTATGAAAACCGTAATTCGAGATTGTAATTTTATCAGCGGAAGACAGGTAGATGTATTAGAAGGTAAATTGGCAGAATATGTAGGAGCAAAACATTGTATTACTTGCGCTAATGGAACAGATGCGCTATCGTTGGCATTGATGGCATGGAAGATTGGAGAAGGAGATGCTGTATTTGTGCCGGATTTTACTTTTTTTTCTTCTGGAGAAGTTGTATCTTATGCCGGAGCAACTCCTGTTTTTGTAGACATAGATAAGGACACCTTTAATATTTCTGTGCACAGTTTGGAAAATGCGATTCAATGTGTAATAGAGGAAGGATATTTAACGCCTAAAGTAATTATAGCTGTAGATTTATTTGGACAACCAGCGGATTATCCATCAATTAGAAAGATTGCAGAAAAATACAATCTTATGATCTTAGAAGATGGAGCACAGGGATTCGGAGGTGAAATAGAAGGTCAGAAAGCCTGTTCTTTCGGCAATATTTCTACAACATCCTTTTTCCCGGCAAAGCCGTTAGGGTGCTATGGAGACGGAGGGGCTGTTTTTACTGACAATGATGATATAGAGAAATATTTACGCTCTATACGGATACATGGGAAAGGAAGCTGTAAATATGATAACATCCGCATTGGGATGAACTCTCGTCTTGATACGCTTCAGGCGGCTATTTTGCTTCCAAAGTTAAAGGCATTTGAGAAATATGAACTTGAAAAAATCAACCAGGCAGCGGCACAATATACAGAGATATTGAAAGATGTTGTCAAAACACCTTTTATAAAAGAAGGGTTTTATTCTAGTTGGGCACAGTATAGTGTTTTATTGCCTGAAAATATACAGCGAGAAGAATTACAGCAAAATTTGAAGCGGGACGATATACCTACGATGGTATATTACCCAAAACCTATGCATGAGCAAAAAGCATTTTTGGATAATTATTTGGTATTTGATGAATTGAGTAATACGAAGGAAATATGTAGAAGAATATTGTCTTTGCCGATACATCCTTATATGAAAAGCGAAGACGTAGAATATGTTGCAGAGTGCTTGAAAAAGTATCTTTGTCCAGATACCCTATATTAGGAAGGTGGAGTAAAAACAATGAATAATATGACAGATTATAATAATATACATTGGAAAAATAATGGAAAACTAAAGCTTTTAATCATTGTTGGTACAAGACCTGAGATTATCCGTTTATCAGAAGTGATCAAGAGCTGCAGGACATATTTTGATACGATTTTATGCCATACAGGACAGAATTATGATTATAGCCTGAATGGCATTTTTTTTAAGGATTTAAAACTGGATGATCCGGAAGTATATTTGAATGCGGTAGGCGATGATCTTGGTTCGACTATGGGAAATATTATAGCATCAAGTTACAAACTCATGAATGCGATCTCTCCGGACGCATTGTTGGTGCTTGGAGATACAAATAGCTGCTTATCAGCGATTAGTGCAAAACGCCTGCATATTCCAATATTTCATATGGAAGCCGGAAACCGATGTAAAGATGAATGTTTGCCGGAAGAGACGAATAGAAGGATTGTGGATATCATCAGTGATGTAAATCTTGCATATTCAGAGCATGCGAGAAGATATCTTGCGGAATGCGGGCTTCCGAAAGAAAGAACATATGTTACAGGTTCGCCGATGGCAGAAGTGCTGGCGAATAATCTGGATGAAATCTTAAATTCAGATATACACAGGAGATTGAGTATAGAAACTGGTGTATCTGTGACGCCAAAGGAGTATATATTACTGTCTGCTCACAGGGAAGAAAACATAGACACAGAGAAGAATTTTTTATCCCTGTTCCATGCCATAAATGCAATGGCAGAGAAATATGATATGCCTGTTCTGTATTCCTGCCACCCACGAAGCCGTAAGATGTTGGAACTGATGGAAAGAGAAGAAAAATTCCGATTAGATCATCGGGTGATCGCTCATGAACCGCTGGGATTCCATGATTATAATAGTCTGCAGATACATGCATATGCTGTTATTTCTGATTCAGGTACATTGCCGGAAGAGTCAAGCTTTTTTACTTCAATTAGCAGATCATTTCCGGCAATATGTATCAGAACCAGCACGGAGAGACCAGAAGCGCTTGAAAAAGGTTGTTTTGTATTATCAGGTATAGGTAAGGCAGGATTGATTCAAGCAATAGAATTAGCTGTCGAAATGAATAAAAACGGAGCATTTGCGATTCCGGTTCCGGACTATACGGATTCGAATGTCAGCGCTAAAGTAGTAAAGATTATCCAGTCATATACGAGAATTGTAGATTCTTTTGTATGGAGAAAAAATGAACATCGTTAACTATATGGATTACCGGGACGGGAGAGTGAATGGATGAAAACAGAAGTAGGTGAAATTGTTCAACTAATCATTGAATATACAAGGCAGGTTGAAAAGTATGAAAATGTAAGCACATATTACTCGGCAATCTGTTTAGGTGGAATTTTGATCACTGTGTTTTTTATTATCTGTCTTTTGGTGCAGCGGCAGAAAGAGACGGCGCAGGAGATGTATGATAAAGCGATTTCAGCAGTGTGTTTAGTGCCGCCTGCTATCACTACGCTTTACCTGTATACTTTTGCTATGAATATGCGAAAAGTAGCAATGTTCCGGGGATATTTGGGGTATCTGGAAAACATTTGGAAAAGTTTGTCAGATTATTCTGTAGTAGCTTTTGACCAGGAACTGACAGCGCAATTTTTAGGAGTCAAAAATTTTCCTGTAAATGGATGGGGACCAGCTGTTATGGGAATATTTGTAATATTGTCGGTCGTAATTGGCTTCTATCTGTCTGCTTGTTTTGGGCAAAAAGTTGGTTCTTCTGAATTTAGAAAATGGCAGAAAATAATTTTTTATGTTCTGCTCATTGTATGCGTGTTGTTTGATATTATGTGTGTATACTATTTAAGCACTAATGAAAGAATCGTGGATGAGATCTTACGGCAGGGAGTTGTGTTACAATAGTTGGAGGAAAAAAGATGCATATTGAGTTGGATTTATCAAATATATTAGAAGTTATCGCTATAATTATTTCATGGATGTGCGGAAAAGTTAATTTGAATTCAGAAAAAGTCAGTAAGAATATTTCAATATGTTTAACCATGTTTTCTATATGCTTTTTGGCGCTTAGCTGCTTGACATTTGGTTCTCTGACACTCGCGGACTATTTTATAATGGCGCTACTGAGTTTTTTTCAGAGGTACTGGATAGTCATATGTTGTTATATTTTCTTTTTTGCGTTGGTTCCTCCTGCAGCTGCATCATGGGAACGAAACGCAAAGGATGTCAGAATGGAACAATCATATGTCAAAGGAAACCGGTTTTATAATCTATTGGGAGCAGGTAGCGCCTGTGCGATGTTTGGGATCGCTCATAATATCGTTGGGGATTTTTCCTATCTAAATGAATTTCAGATACAGGGAATTGTTCCCATTTTGATATCTGCATGTGTGGGGCTTGTGCTTGCTTATCAAAGCATAGAGCAGCATAAAGAATTGCCTGATCATGATGCAGATACAAAATGGCTGAATCAGAAATTGAATATGTTGCATTTATTTCATGCATTTTTCTTTTCTTCTCTTTCTGTAGTCTCAATTGTATGCTATTCTATATATTGCTATATACATAATCTGCCGTTGACTATAAAACTTAATTATTTTGTCTGTCTTTCGTTGGCGCTTCTGTTTTTTTATTCGTTGTCACAGCATTTTCATCAACATGTCTATATGGTATTCTTGGTTATGGTCCCTGTGATTTTAGTTTCGAGTGTATATTGGATGTCATGGTTTTCGATGAGCATGGGAATGCGGTGTGTGCAATGGATTTTTATTGTAATACATTCCTTGATTTATGCATGTCTCATTTTTTATAGGTATGAAATGATCTTCATAGGGAAACGAGAAGACATGGACGAAGGCAGGTATGGGAAATCGTATAAGTTGTTAAAAGATAAAGTGTTTGCCATAGAGCATGGTTTTCAAGAAATCCTGTTGTTGATTGTTATTATATGTTATTCTGTCAGTTGGCTGGTTCCGGTATTAACGCAAAGAATCGAGGGGGATCGGGCTGAGACATTTATTATCAAAGTATGCAAGGATACAGATATTAATGCGGATGAAATGGTAGCCCTTGCTAAAGAACAGGACGGATATGATGCGGTAAATCAGGATTATGACAGAAAAAAATATTTAGAGTTTATTTATGAAGAACTGTATGAACAGATATTGGACAAGGGAATAATTGATGAGGACAGCAAATTTTTGATATATGAGGATCTGAGGGATTGGTGCGCGGATATGCCATAGTATTATACCCGGGAAGACCGCTATGAGATCCTTTCCTTGAACTGTTACGTTGAAATAAAATCATAGGTAACAAATAAATGCATTGAATATAAAAGTCCCGCATGATATAATCCAATATAAGGATTCCTCTGCATACGTGGAGGGTTATATGAGTAAAAAGAAGAGATTACAGGAACTTACAATCAAAGACAATTTCATGTTCGGTGCGGTTATGGCAGATGAAGATAACTGTAAGCCGTTTTTACAGATGGTTCTTGGAGTGTCAATTGAGCGTGTGGAAGCCAGATCACTGCGGAACTGTTATTGAGCGGAACAGATTATTCAGAGTTGCCGGAGACATATGTGATTTTTATATGTGATTATGATCCGTTCGGCAAAAAGAAGTATATGTATAATATCGAAAATTGCTGTATACAGAGTGACGGTTTAAGCTTTGACGATGGATCACATACAATCTGTCTAAGCACTCGTGGAGAGAATGAAGAAAAAGTTTCGGAAGAATTGGTAAGATTTCTCGAATATGTAGGAGCAGACCTTGAAGCAAGTACAGGAAATTTTGAGGATGGTTTCGTATCAAGACTTCAGGAGTCCGTACGGCATGTTAAGGCAAGCCGAAAGATGGAGGAACGCTATATGTTATTTGAAGAGTTGCTTAGGAATGAGCGAAAAGAAGGAAAAGCAGAAGGGAAAGTGGATGCGATCATAGAACTACTAGAAGATTTGGGAAGCATACCGGAAGCCTTAAAGACACAGCTTGAGGGGGAAATGGATTTGAATACTTTAAGCACGTGGCTCAAAATGGCGGCGAAAGCGGAATCTATCGACCAATTTGCGAAAGAAATTCAAATAAGCCAGTAAATGCATATCTAAAAGATCATTTGGCGGAGGGCATTAGTCGTCTGCCGTCATGAGAATGAATCAAGTTGAATTAAAATATCAGGTCAATTCAGGCAAATATCGAAAAAAGGAATATGCAGAGGAATTCAGGTTAATATAATGATTAATATTAACTATATATTCAAAAGAATAAAGAAAGGCTAAGAATCAAAGGAGAACCAATCATGAACGAGCAACAAGAGACGAGGGAAAAGGAAATCAGTTTAACAGATTTAATTTTTTACTGCATGGAGCGTTGGAGATACATCCTTCTGTTTATGCTGATCCTGGGCGTTTTGGCAGGAGCGTATAAGTATCTGGCGACGGTCAGGAGCAATCAGGCGATCAGCCGGAAGGAAAAATCCCTGGATCAGCCTGAATCAACCGCTGCGGCAGGAGACGCCGCGAAGTCAGATGCTGCCGGCAAGGATGAACCAGGGATCAATGCGGCTGATAGGAGTGAGACTGATGTAGAAGCCTCCGACATCTATGCGCAGTCCGTTGAGTCCTACAAGCGTGCATTATGGGAAAGTCAACAGAACTTAAAGAGCCAGAAGGAATATCTGGACGAGTCTGCGGTCATGCAGATAGATTCCTACCACGTTTCAACAGGAACGCTGAGTTATTATATAGACGGCGGCGATCATCTGGACAGCTTGCTTGCCTCCTACCGTGCGTTTATCCTGGACGGAAGGATGGCGGAAGAGCTGCATGCGAAGAACAAAGAGATCTCCATAGAAGATTTGCGTTATCTGGTCACGTTCAGTAACAGTGAGAGAGAAGCGTACAGGCTAGAGGACAACCAGGTGATCCGTCCCAAGGAAATGGTCTTCCAGATTCAGATCAGGATGCCGGATGATAAGTTATGCGGCTCCTATCTGAAAGAGGCGGAGAAGATCATCGGGGATTACAGCTCCCAGTTGAAGAATGATGTAGCGAAGCATAGCCTTAAGTTACTTGCTTCAGTACAGTCCGAACGGTCAGATGCTGAACTGCAGAGTTACCAGACGTCTATAAGAGCGGCGTATGTGGAAGGCATCAGAAATCTGCAGACCTTACAGACGGAACTGGATGCGGCTATGAGCCTGGAAACCGAAGAAGGAGCAGACGCGTCTTCTGCGGGAACACAGGAGGCGCAGGGAGCCTTGGCGAATCCGGTGATCTCCGGTGCGAAATATGCGGTGGTCGGGATTGTTCTCGGCGGATTCTTTGCATGTTTTGTACTTGCAGTGCTGTATATTATGAGCGGACGGCTGCAGAGTACAGGTGGATTCGCGGAGGAATTCGGTATGCCGATGCTTGGAATGGTCAGAGATTCCGGTACGGAGAAGAGATGGTTTGGAAAAATAGACGCGTGGATCATCCGGTTAGAGGAAGGCGCGTATGGGAAGCTTGGATTCGAAGAGCAGGTGAAGCTTGCGGCAGCGAATGTGCAGGCGGCGGTCACTAAGGCGGGCAAAGAGAATGAAGTGAAGAAGATCATGCTTGCCGGGACAATGCCGGAGAAAGAAGTAGCTTCTCTGTATGCGAAGCTGGTTTCAGAGATAGAGGGGCTTACCCTGTCAGACTATACACAGATCGTATTTCAGGCAGACGCGCTCAGGAAGCTGGAAGATTACGATGGGATATTGTTCCTGGAGAAGAAACGAGCGTCTGAATCACAGTTTATTATGAAGGAGAGAAGACTGGCGCTGGATCGTGGTGTGAAGATATTAGGAACAGTTGTCTTAGCTTGAGATTATGAAGGGACTGCCGAAAAATGCAGTCCCTTTTTTAGGTAAGTAGGAAATAATCCATATCTGTCAATTCATGTGTATTTCTGATACAATCACCTCAAATTATGGAGGTATTGCCTATGGATAAAAATGAACTTACAAAGACAGAACTCTGGACAAAACGTATCCAGGACTTTCATGAAAGTGGTTTATCCCAGAAAGAATGGTGTCAGGAGCATCAAATTCCACAATCAACTTTTGGCTATTGGATCCGGAAGCAAACAAAAGAACAGCCAGATGAACCTATTTTTGCAAAACTTCCTTCCCAACAGGAAATCTCATCTGATCTTTCAGTCGGCGGTGTGCCATTAATGGGCTGGCACAGGAAGATATCGAATTAAATGTTTATTCTTATCTGCAGTCCAAGATTGATTGGTATCAAATGCCCATAAAACTTGCCGGGATTGCAATATATGGAAGCCAGTGCAGGGGAATGGAAAAAGAAGATTCGGATCTTGATATAGTTGTAGAATATACAGGCAGTGAGAGAGAAGATGACTTATTCAACGCATTTAACGAAGATGGATTCATGATTGGTGGTGTTAAGGTAGATATTAATCCTATTACTGAAGAAAAAACTGGTACCTTGGGAGTTTATCTCCCAAGGGCAGAAGCGTTTTTGACAGAAAAGAGGAGTATCATTACGTTTACTGTTTCAGAATGCAGTGAGTTTCATGGTTTGGGAGAGTATCATGAAAATATAGAAAGCATTGATAAAGCAATTTCTATTTTCAACAAAATACCACCAAGGCGTATGAATGGGATTCCAAGCATTGGCATCAATATTCATGCAGTAGGTACTGAGTCCTATGAGGATACTTCGATAGATATATTATGTGGCAGTATAGTAGACCTTGAGGTTCTGGACTATATGCCAGAGATTACGAACAACCATAAAGCGATAGCTGCTATTGAAGACATGATTGCAAGATTACCGAATGTAGAAGTGGCAGGCTCTTTGGAAAGATGGAAAACGGCATAAAATGTTTTTATAGAACTGCTGGAATGTTTATGGTAAAATGATATTATTGAATATACAGCAGATGATTTTTAGATATTGTAATTCTGTTGGATATTCTAAAGGCTCACTGACTTTTGATAAGGAGCGTGCTATATGGAGAAAAGTATGAACAAAAAGAAACTGCCAATTGGCATTGAAGCTTTTGATGAGATTTGTTCAGAAGGTTTTTACTATGTGGATAAGACTGGCTTGATACGAGATTTTCTTGAAGCGTGGGGCAAGGTAAATCTGTTTACCCGGCCACGTCGGTTCGGTAAATCATTAAATATGAGTATGTTCAAGTCTTTTTTTGAAATAGGCTGCGATAAAACACTGTTTCATGGATTGGAAATTGCCGGGGAAACAGCGTTTTGTAATACTTATATGGGAAGGTTTCCTGTAATTTCGCTTACCTTGAAGGGAATAAATGGTGCTGACTATTCGACCGCAAGATCGTTGATGTGTTCGGTGGTTGGAAATGAAGCATTGAGGTTTTATGATCTGCTGATAAATAGCGACCAGTTAAATGATATTGAAAAAAAGCGGTACGAACAACTTATAAAAGTGGATACAAATAATACGGAAAGCTTTATCATGCCAGATTCCGTGCTGATGGGAAGCTTGAAAACACTTTCCACATTGCTGCAGAAACATTATGGTGAGAAAGTAATCGTCCTGATTGATGAATATGATGTACCGCTTGCCAAAGCAAATGAGCAAAATTACTATGAAAATATGATAATTTTAATGCGAAATATGCTTGAACAGGTGTTAAAAACGAATGATAGTCTGTATTTTGCAATTTTGACCGGGTGTTTGCGGGTATCAAAAGAGAGTATCTTTACAGGATTAAATAATACGAATATATTCTCCATCATTGATGAAGACTGTGATTCATATTTTGGATTCACGGACTATGAGGTGCGGGAATTGCTAGAGTATTATGAGTTGAGCGATAAATACGATGTCATGAAAGCCTGGTATAACGGATACCGGTTTGGGGATTCGGATGTATACTGCCCATGGGATGTGGTCAGTTACATTAATAAGCTCAGGAAAAAAAGAACTTTACCTCCGCAAGACTACTGGTCAAATACCAGTGGAAATGATATTGTAAGATATTTTATCGAAAAGGTGGACAACGGATTAGCTAAAAGTGAGATTGAAGCACTGGTTGCCGGTGAAATTGTAACAAAGGATATCCATATGGATTTGACTTATGACCACATCTATGATTCGATTGATAATATTTGGAGTGTTCTCTTTACTACCGGGTATCTGACGCAGAGAGGGAATCTGGGCGGGAAGCGCTATCAACTGGCAATACCGAATATGGAGATCCGAAATATTTTTACAGAGCAGATTATGACAATGTTTAAAGAAAATACCAAAAGAGACGGTAAAAAACTGCAGGAATTCTGTGAAGCTTTAGCGTCAGGGGATGCTGGCAAGGTGGAACATCTATTTAATGAGTATCTGAAACAGACAATTAGTATCCGTGATACTTTTGTCAGAAAACCTACTAAAGAAAACTTTTATCATGGTATTCTGCTAGGAATTCTCGGTTTTAAGTCCGATTGGTATGTAAAATCAAACCGGGAAACGGGCGATGGTTTTGGCGATATCATTGTCAGAATTGAAGATAAGGGTATAGGAATGATTCTTGAAATTAAATATGCTGAAAATGCATGTTTTTCCTCAGAATGTGAAAATGCCATGAAACAAATTGAGAGTAGGGACTATACGGCAGAATTTAAAGATATTGGATTCCATAAGATTTATAAGTATGGAATCGCTTGTTATAAGAAAACATGTAAAGTGATATTTAAAGAAGATGAAGTAAGGAGAAAAATGAAGGATGAAACTCGTTATATTGTGTAAGTAGGAAATAATCCGTACCTGTTCATAAATCTACGCATTTGGTAAAATATTCCTTAAAGATGAATAGAGATTCATCCGTACTTTGACAAAAAAATCCACCTAACATTTTCTGCTAAGTGGATGTCCCCTCTGGTCGTTTGGTACGACAGTTTTCCGGTATTGTTTCTGACCAGGGCAATAGTGGAAGAATGTCTTCTTTTGTCGGAAATGGAGCCAAATCTTTCATCTTTTCCAATATGTAGGTCAGATAATTATAGGGCTTGAGTCCGTTCAGGATCGCCGTTTCTGTTATGCTGTATACGGTTGCGCTGGCCTCTGCTCCTTTGATACTCTTAGAAAACAGCCAGTTGCGGCGTCCTACCGCAAAGTTCTTAATGGCTCTCTCAGCGGCCGTATTGTCGATACTCAAATGTCCGTCATCCAAGTATCTTCTTAAGTATTGTTCCTGGTTTATCGTGTACAATACCGCTTCTCCTATTTTCGATGATCTGTCTACTGCATCCTCCAGGGAATGCAGCCACTCAAAGAAGGCATCTAAAAGCGGTTTTGACTGCTTCTGACGCTCGGTATATTTTTCCTCCGGCGATTTGCCTCGGAGCATTTCTTCTATCTTATAGAGCATGCCGATCCGCTCCATTGCCTGATATGCAGTT
>OFGE01001015.1_pt1 | contig 27514 bp, 29 predicted proteins | sample 1521681 | NCBI WGS metagenome assembly OFGE01 (sample SAMEA3504093, study PRJEB24116) | mouse gut metagenome | biome: mouse gut; feature: mouse-associated habitat; material: faeces | place: Denmark | collected 2011
AATTGATTTTCTGCGAAAATTCAACAATATCCTATCCCACACATAACCATGTTTCTATGCTTACAATCGGCATTGTATTAGATGGCTCTATTGCGCTTACTGAGAATAATAGCGCAAAAGTTTATGAAAAAAATCAGACCTTTATCATTTGTCCATATATGCCGCATAGTATCTCAGCGCATAGCAGCTATACTTTGTTAAGTTTATGTATTAATAAAAATATTGCCGCACACTATTCCACCGATAAAATAAGGCATAACATAATGGCTCTGTTAATGAGCGCTTTCAATACAGAAAGAATCAATCCGTACCAAATATTACAACTATAGAACTGCTTAAACTCGTTTGCCGTCTATACAGACTGGCACTCTGAAAGCCAAAATCCATTTATCAATAACCTAAAAAGGCAGTTGGAATTATATCCCGAAACCAAATTTAATATTGAAGAAATGGCGCAAAACGCATTTATCAGTAAATACCATTTTATCCGAAGTTTTAAGGCAGAAGTGGGGCTTACACCGCATCAGTTTCAACTTCAAAACCGCATCCGCAAGGCGCAACGATTGATGCACAACGCCGAAACAATAACAGAAGTGGCTTTGTCCACAGGTTTTTGCGACCAAAGCCACTTCATAAAGCAATTTGAAAAGCAGGTAGGCTTACCTCCGCTGACTTACAAATTATCTTCCCAAACAATCCTAAAGGATACCTCTATGCCATTCGGCAATATTGAGGAAATTAAAACTGGGGAGATGAGTTAGCGCAACGAAATCGGCAGCTACCTTGGCTTTCAGATGGAAGTTTTCTATGATACCGTCAATGCCCACTACTGCTTAAACCTCTGTGGAATGAGGAAAAACAAGGTAGATTTAGGCGTGGACGCCCTCGGTAATCTGACCAGAATCGAGAATGAGATTGCCAAGCTCCCTGCCCGACTGGAAGCCGCTAAGACCAGAAAGGCGGAAACCATTTCACAGCTTGAAACCGCAAAGGTAAAGGTAGAGAAACCCTTTGCCTTTGAAAATGAACTGAAAGAAAAGACGGAACGCCCTCAATATCGAACTGAATCTGAATGAAAAAGACAACGCTGTTATTGACGATAAGCCAGAGCAGAATAATGAGCAGTCAGAGAAAAAAAGTGCGGACTGGGAGAGGTAAAATCCAGTTTGCGTATTTGTATTGCTTTATTTTTTGCAGTATAATAAGTGACGATAAGAAAAAATTGGAGGTGAGAAACAATGTCTGATGCGTTCAGATTTGAGACTTTTGTAGACGTTCACAGCAATATTTTTAATGAATACCTTAGCTCTGTTATAGCAAAGCTGTCCAGAGGAAATGAGGAATACCGCGCCGTGCGAGCCGAGATTGAGATCCTTTATGAGAAATATCCGAAAATCTTAGGCGTGTTTGATACGGAAACATCGGCGGAACTGACCGAGGAGGAATGCGCCGCGCTCATTCAAGTGATGGAGCTTAGGAACAAACTCACGGATATGGAGATGCAATCTGTTTACTTCCGTGGCTGCTATGACAGTGTAGGGTATCTGAAAAAAGCGGGAATTTTATAGCGGACTGACCCATGAAAAGGCGGTGTTGGCGTGAAAGGGGTCTAATATGGATTACTATGTGGTTGATGCTTTTACTGATAAGTTGTTTAGTGGCAATCCAGCTTGCATATGTGTGTCAGAAAAAACACTTTCCAATGAGGTTATGCAAAATATAGCATTTGAAAACAATTTGTCCGAAACAGCATTTATTTATAAGAATGGCAAGGATTATATATTAAGATGGTTTACGCCATCATTTGAAATAGACCTTTGTGGTCACGCAACATTAGCAGCTGCTTTTATTGTCTTTAATTACTTAGATTGCAATTCAGATAAAGTTAATTTTGAAACTGTTAGCGGCGTTTTAAGCGTTATTCGAAAAGGGGATTTGTATGAAATGACTTTTCCAAAAAGAATGGCGCAGAGCATTATGAAAAAGCCAGATATTGTTGAATTACTTGGCTTTGAGCCGCTTGAGCTATATTCCGAACGGGATTTATATGTAATAATGACTAATGAAGAAGAAGTTAAAAATTATATTCCAGATTACACGAAACTTAAAAAATTAGATTCTTGGCTTGGAATTGTAATAACAGCAAAAGGTAATAATGCTGATTTTGTTTCGAGATATTTTTGTCCAGAATTGATGTTTGAAGACCCAGTAACAGGTTCTGCCCACAGCACTTTAGTGCCAATTTGGAGCAATAAATTGGGGAAAAATAAACTATTGGCAAAACAATTATCTAAAAGAGGAGGCACTCTCTATTGTGAATGTAACAATAATAATATAAAAATTTCAGGAAATGCAGTCATTTATTCAAAAGGAAGTATTTTGTTATGACTATGATGCGATCAAATTTTTATTTTTATAAAGTATAATGGACGCTATGAGGATTGAGTAAAGGGGGATAGTTTTAATGAAAGTATTAGATACTTTTTCATGGTTGCCTGCAAAAGAAATTAGCTTGCAACAATTAGAGCAGATTTTTATAGATTACAAATCTGGCATTTATAATAGTGAACACATTGTTTTATCTGAACTTCCAAATAATGTATCCGAAGATATTTTGACTTGTAAAAATGAATTGCTGAAAGAGGGGAAGAAAGTTACTTTCATTTTAATAAGGAGAAAGAGTCATTGCTGTCATCGGTTATCAAGAGTGACAGAGAGAAAGATGAATTTTGTTTGAGAGGCGTGGTGGTGCATGGAACGGTTTTATAATTATCGGAATATGTCACTTGAGCAACGGGAATCCGCTTTAAATTCTTTAAGCTCCATTGGTTTTTTTCCTGCATATGGAAGTATAAAAACAATGCGTCGGATAATGGATAAGTCATTTGGGGAAAAAATGCCACAGTTTTATTTTGTTTTCAGAAAAAAAGAGCTGATAGGCTATATGTTCCTTATTGGTAATGATAAAATGTTTCGTGCATTTCCGTGGCTTGCAATTGATAATCTTGATGAATTGCCAATGAAAATTGTAGAGCCATTAATGGATATAGCAATTAAGGCATGGAATAATGAGGACGGCGATATTATCAATGCAGACGGTAGTATTACTGAGAAAAGTCTGATTGCTCAAAGCTATAAACAGCGTTTAGAAAACTACAGGCATGGAATTGGACGACGAAGTGAAAATGAATGCCGTTGACAACTTTAGCTTATGGAGGTGTTGAATAATGAATCAAAGAGAAAGGATAATTCGTTTGTGGTTTGATATGTGGCTGCAACAAAAAGACTTAGGGATAGATGATATTTTTACGGAAGATGTTATTTATATTGAAAGTTGGAGTCCCAAATATGAAAACCGCATAACCGTTAAACATTGGTTTGAAGAATGGAACACTCGTGGCAAAGTTCTTGTATGGGATATAAAACAGTACTTCCATAAGGAAAGCCAAACTATTGTAGAATGGTATTTTAAGAATGAGATGAACGACGGCAGCATTGAGGAATTTGATGGTATGTCACTTATCGAATGGACATCTGATAATAAAATAAAATTGTTAAAAGAATTTGGCTGTAATTTAAATAATTATAACCCATATCAGCATGGCGATGTACCACAATTTAGAAAAGAACAGGCAAATTGGTTTTGATATAAAATGTGGAAATCATAGAGGCGTCATATTAATGAAAGAATATATAACAAAGCGGGTACAAGAATTGTACTGGAAAGAAAATATAAATTGCGCAAGGACAGCACTTGTCTGTTTGAGCGAATTATTTGAAATTGTCATTGAGCCGCAAACAATCTGGTCTGCGGTTGGATTGCATGGCGCGGGTGGATATAGGGCATAATGTGGTTTAGTTGAAGGTACGCTTATGTTCATGGGAATTTATCTTCATATGATAGGAAAATCAGATGATGAAATTGTATCTGCCTGCTAAAATTTTGCATCTGCCTTTGATAGAGAATTTGGTTCATTAAGATGTTTTGAATTACGTCCTACGGGTTTCTCAGAGAGCGACCCGCCACATATGTGTGAAAACTTGACTTGTAATGGAATCGGATTTGCATATCAATATATTTTGGGAATCACAGAAAAGTAAGCAAAAACTAATTTGTTAATGCCCAATAGTTAGAATTGAACGTTGTTTGGTGCATAGCTAAATAGAGATAATTTTTCTATATGGCAGATATATAAAAGACAGGATAATAATAAAGAGATTATGGGGGATGCCAATCATTTCAGTAGTATTTTTTCTACTTGATCCATGGAGGTTTTTTGATATGGATGAAAGGGGGATGGGGATTTTTTCCGAAATGCGCCGCATCCAAATCTAAACAGGAAAGCTATTAAAGGTGTGGTTTGCGGGGGACGTGTAGAAACCATTGATCAGCCGTTAATGCAGGAGATTAGATATCTGGATAAATTGGTTGATGAATTGGCAAAGGGAAAATCTATGGATAAAATCCTGCGCGGATAAAGTTACAAATTCTTTTAGATGTGAGGTGGCGGACAGTAATGTGGAAATGCCCGAAATGTGGCCGCACTTTTAAAAAGTCAAATCAGGGGCACTTTTGCGGCGAGGCCCCAAAAACGATTGAAGAGTATATACAACGCCAGCCAGAGCAAACGCGGCCTTATTTATACCGGATTAATAAAACGATTAAGTCTGTGATGCCGGATGCGGTGGAAAAAATATCGTGGAGTATGCCGACTTATTGGAAAAACCATAATTTGATACAATTTGCGGCTTTTAAGAAGCATATAGGCTTATACCCGGGAGTTAAAGCGGTAGAAGCTTTTGAGGGGAAGCTTAAGGAATATAAAACAAGCAAAGGGGCAATTCAGTTTTTATATGATAAGCCTTTACCGCTTGAGCTAATTGGGGAGATTGCAAAATGGTGTGAAAAAGAGAATAGTTGAATTTGATATTGCGATTCCTCTTTATGGCGTACTATCAAGAGCATAAACCGCCTGCTTTTCAAAAGAAGCAGGCGGTTTGCGCTGGTTATGTAAACTTACTTTTCATTTCAGATATTTCGGATTTCAGGTTTGTTGTCTCGTCTACGAGGAAATTTACTTTAGCTTCGTAAAGAAGCTGTTTGCCAGCTGCTGGAATCGCAATATTTAAATTCTTTACTAATTTAATAGGTTTTCGGTAAGTTTTGAATATTTTTGTCTGTTGCGTTTTCCATATGTAACGCCGGTTTGGTCAGGCGGAATTTATCATTTGAATTTCGCTTTCTAAGCCGAAGGCTTCCGCCAACATACCAAAAATCTATAAATTTAAAAATAATTTTAAATACCTTACAAAACCGTAAGGTTGAAAACGGAATTGTAAGCTAAAACTAAGGCATCTTTTTTTATATTTTGTTATAGTAGCAGTAACAAAGGAGGTAACGCAAATGCCATTATTACAAGTTAACCATTTAAAGAAAGTATATACTACCCGCTTCGGCGGCAATAAAGTAGAAGCGCTTCGGGACATCAGCTTTACGATAGAACAGGGTGAATACACCGCAATTATGGGTGAATCCGGCTCAGGAAAAACGACTTTGTTAAACCTGTTGGCGTCGGTTGACCGCCCGACTGACGGGGAAATTCTCTTAAACGGTAAAAATACCGTATCTATTAAAGAAAGCAGCCTGGCAAAATTCAGGCGGGAGCATTTGGGGTTTGTGTTTCAGGACTTTAACTTGTTGGATACGTTTTCCTTAGAGGATAATATTTATCTGCCGCTTGTCTTAGCTGGAAAAAAATACGATGAAATGGCGCCAAAGCTTACAAAAATTGCAGGGCAGCTGGGGATTGCCGATTTGCTTAAAAAATACCCGTATGAGGTATCCGGTGGCCAGAAGCAGAGGGTGGCGGTTGCACGGGCTATGATTACGGAACCGGATATTATTTTAGCTGATGAACCGACTGGGGCGCTGGATTCGCGCTCTTCTTCAGGGCTTTTAAAGATTTTTTCAAAAATCCATGAAGCAGGCCAGACAATATTGATGGTAACGCACAGTGTAAAAGCAGCAAGCCATGCAAGCCGTGTGCTCTTTATTAAGGATGGGGAAATTTTCCACCAGCTTTACCGCGGGGGCTTGTCTAATGAAGAAATGTATAAAAAGATTTCCGATACTTTAACGGTATTATTGTCAGGTGGTGAGCAGAATGAGTAAAAAAATGTATGTTTCCCTTGCCTTTACTAATATTAAGAAAAATAAAAATATATTTTTTCCATTTGGTATATCTGCAGTGACGATGATTGCCTTGTTCTATATGATTTATGCCATCCAGGATCAGACGTCAAAGAGCGAAGGGTTTTACGGTATTGTAAGCGTAAACCAAGTTCTGAGCCTGGGCGTTGGGATTTGCGGGATTTTTGCGGCGGGCGTTATTTTTTACACGAACAGCTTTCTGATGAAGCAGCGGTCAAAGGAACTTGGGCTATACAGTATCCTGGGTATGGAAAAACGGCATATTGCAAACGTATTGTTCTGGGAACTTGCGCTCCTTGGGTTTGGCTGTACGGCAGCAGGGCTTGGGTTCGGTATCCTGTTTTCCAGGCTGATGTTTTTGCTGTTGTTGAAAATGATGAAGTTTGGCTCTGTGATACCGTTTGGAATTTCGGGAAATATTGTTTTGCGCACGGCGCTGCTGTTTGTTTTGGTTTTTGCAGCGGGTATGATGCGCAATGCGCTGATGCTTACCCGTATGAACCCCATTGATTTGTTAAAGGATGAAAGCCGCGGGGAGCGTGAGCCGAAGGCGAAGTGGCTGCAGGCTGTCCTTGCGGTGGTGTGTTTGGGGGTAGGATATGCAATTGCGGTAACGACGGAAAATCCGATTCGGGCTATAGCGGTATTTTTCTTTGCCGTGATATTGGTTATGGCGGGGACGCATCTGTTGTTTATGAGCGGAAGCGTTGCAATTTTAAAGCTGCTGAAAAAAAACAAGCGGTATTATTTCCATAAAACACATTTTATTACGGTTTCCGGCATGATGTACCGCATGAAACGAAATGCGGCAGGGCTTTCTAATATCTGTATTTTGAGTACGGCGGTTCTGATTGTGCTTTCAACGACGATTTCTCTGTATACCGGGGTCAGTGATTCCGTGAACCGTTCGTATCAGAGGGATGTGCAGACTTCGTTTATGTGCCCGACGGAGCAGATGCGTATTACAGAAGCAGAAAAAGCCGGCATAGAACCGGAAGCGGCCCTAGTTGAAGCGGAAGTGGAACAGGCAGTATCGGAACATGCAAAAAAATATGGCGTCGACGTATCAAATGTATTTCAGAAATTCAGCCTGTTTTTAATTTCAGAGGAAGCGGGACGAAATGCGTTTACGGAAATATCCAATCGGGACGGCGCTTTGGAAGGCGCGGTGATGGTGAATATTGTTACCCAGGAGGAATACAACCGGTTCGCAGGCGACAAAATGCAGCTGGAAGAACTGCCGGACGGCGAAGTGTGGATTTGGGACAGCGCGGATCAGATTGGGGACGGGGAAACGTTTACCTTGTATGGATCCGAATTTACGGCAAAGTACCTTCCGCAGGAACAGATGCAGGGACAGGATATGACACTGTATGTTGATAATGAATTTGGAATGGTTGAAAACAGCTTCCGCTGCGTTTTTATGATGGTTTCTAGCCGGCAGGAACTGGAGCGGCTAACGGATGAAATCCATCTGTTTTGCGGCAGGGATCCGGACGGCGGGGTATCGCAGATAAAGTATCAATACTGGTTTGATATTGACGGCAGCGGGCAGCAGCGGGAACAGTTTTTAAATACGCTGCGCGATTGTCTGAACCGGGCGGGGATTCCGCATGTGGCGACGGTCGGCAATAAATTCGAGGAATTGGAGTATTTTGAAAAGCTGTATGCGAACCTGTTTTTTATCGGGTTGTTTATTGGGACGATGTTCCTTTTGGCAACGGTTTTGATTATTTATTATAAGCAGGTATCCGAAGGGTTTGAGGACAGGAGCCGGTTTGAAATCTTACAGAAGGTCGGGATGGATAAACGGGAAGTTAAAAAAGTTATTACAACGCAGATTTTACAGGTGTTCTTTTTGCCGCTGCTGCTGTCGTGCGTGCATATCGCGTTTGCGTTTTTTATCGTAAAGCGGATTTTAGCAATTATGGGCTTTGTGAATGTGGGGCTGTTTGTGGGATGTACGGTGGCAAGCATTCTGGTGTTTGCGGCAGTGTATGGGATCGTATATTATCTGACGGCGGGCGCATATTACAGGATTGTGTATGCAGCCGATTAAACGATAGAGGAAGGTTTTTATTAAGCTATATCTGACAGAGGGCAGGTCATGTGGTCGAAACATCATGATGCTGCCTTTTTCTGTTTTTAAGAAAATTTTGAAGATTTACTTTAATTCTCCGGGTTGTAGATCCGAAATTTTACATGCAGGATTTTTTGATTTAATACAAAAGACAAGGAGGATTTAAAATGAATATGTTGCAAGCACAAGTGAAAAGTTATCTGGAATATTGCAGGTATCAAAAAAGGCTAGATGAAAAAACCTTAAAAGCATATCGGATTGATTTAGAGCAGTTTCAGGCTGGGGCTAATGTATCAGACATTTCGCAAATTACGCCTGCCATACTGGAAAGCTTTATTGCCGGGCTTCATCAGAAATATAAGCCAAAGACGGTAAAAAGAAAAATTGCTTCATTAAAAGCTATTTTCCGTTATTTTGAATACAGGGATTTGATTGGGCAAAGCCCTTTTCATAAAGTGCAGGTGAAATTCCGTGAACCTGTTATACTGCCGAAAGCAATTCCCCTCCATACGGTAGAGCATTTTTTGGGGACAATATATAAGCAGCGTAAATGCGCAAAGACAGATTACCAGAAAAAGGGCGCCCTTAGGGATATTGCAGTAATTGAACTGCTGTTTGCGACAGGGATGAGGATTTCTGAGTTATGTTCTTTGAAGATAGATGATGTAAACCTGGAAGACAAAACGATTTTGATTTACGGAAAAGGGGCAAAAGAAAGGCGTATACAGCTAGGCAATGATGATGTGACGGGGATTTTAGAAGAGTACAGGGGGGATTATTTCAGCAAGATGAAAAAATGCGGACATTTTTTTGCAAACCAGGCAGGGCAGGCATTGTCTGACCAGTCTGTGCGCAGGATGATAAACAAATATACTGCCATTGCAGGTATTGGGCTGCATATTACCCCGCATATGTTCCGCCATACGTTTGCTACAAGCCTGCTGGAAGCGGATGTTGATATACGCTATATTCAGAAAATGCTGGGGCATAGTTCAATAAATATAACCGAGATTTATACACATGTAACAATGGAAAAACAGCGGGATATCCTTGCGACAAAGCATCCCAGAAAGGATTTTTCCCTGTGAGGGCAAGGCGTTATTAAGCGTCTAACCTTGACAAATCCAGTTATATTTTATATATTGATAATAGCAATAAATGACAAAAAAACGTCAGTTGATTGCCGGTTGTGTTGTATAAGAGACCGCATCGGCCGTATATCCATGTACTTTTAGCAGATTGCTTGCGGGCAAAATATTGAAAAAGGGGGGCGTGATACAACGGTTAGGGCGAAATACGGGGAAACTGCTATGCAGATGCGGCAGGTGCAGAGTGGGTAAAAATACCTGCCCAAAGAAAATTTCAGAGAAGAAAGGAAAAAGTTGAATATGGAAACCATGAAAAAATTATTTGGAAAGCTTTTGTTTGGCGCTGTGCTGTGCCTGGCACTGTCCTTAGGGTTTAGCAATATTCAGGCAGAAGCCGCTCCAAAGCTGAACAAGAAAAATGTAACAATCACCGTAGGCAAAACGGTAAAGCTTAAAGTCAAAGGCACGAAGAAAAAAGTAAAATGGTCCAGCAGCAAGAAATCCGTCTGCACAGTCAGCAAAAGCGGTGTTGTGAAAGCCAAAAAAGCAGGACAGGCTACAATTAAAGCAAAAGTTGCAAAGAAAACTTTAAAATGCCAAGTAAAAGTAAAAGCCAAAAAAGCCCCGGCTCCGGCGCCGGCACCAGCCCCGGCTGCCGTAAAACCGACAGGCATCACGGTTACAGGCGCATTAAGTAAAATAGCCCCAGGCGGTACCTTGCAGCTTCAAATGGGGTTTGTCCCGGCAAATGCCACACCGGAAGCTGTAAAATGGTCTACTAGCCACAGCGGCCGTGCTACTGTATCCAATACGGGGCTTGTAGTAGCAAAAAGCACAGGTGAAGTGACTATTACGGCAGAACTTGAATCAAATTGGCGGATAAAAGGGACATATAAGCTGAATATTGAAAATCTTGTTGTCGACGGTGAGGTTACGACAGCAGACGGCGGGGACCTGCTGCTCAGCGAGGACGTATCAAAAGCAGTGTACAATTATACGCTTTCTTATACGGCTGCAAATGTGGTAACACAGGTAGTAGATGGGGTTGGGAATGTGATCCGGTCCTATCCAATGGGTACAATGAGCCCGGAAACACAGGGGAGCGTCATCTGGGATCTCAAAGATACCAATGGCAATAAGGTATCACCGGGCAGCTACTGTTTCCAGGTTGTAGCGGCAGGGACGACGATAAAGAGCGATTTCTTTATGGTCTATGCAAAATCAGAATTTGGGGTTGGAAATGGTTCACCTGCTTTTCCATATGAGATTTCCACATTGGAACAGCTACAGCAGGTTTGGAAGCACAATGGAGTATGCTTTAAGCAAACAGCCAATATAGATGCGGGGCTAACAGGGATTACGCCATTGTTTACAGCAGATGTCCCGTTTGAAGGTACATATGACGGCGGCGGTTTTAGTATTATGAATGTATCCAATATGACAAATTCCAATAATATTGGTATTTTCAGCGCTATTGGTAAGAACGGTAAGGTAGAGAACCTGACGATAGAAAATAGTTATTTTAACGGCAAAAACGAAGTTGCGGCAATAGCGGCGATTAACAATGGCTCAGTTACAAACTGTTCCGTAAAGAAGTGCAGTCTCCGTGGAAGTGAGGGCCGCGCCGGGACAATTGTTTCAGCAAACTATGGTACTATCTTAAACTGCCGTACACAAGAAAATACGCTGAGCACAGCAAACGGCCATATTGGCGGTATTTGTGCTTATAATAAAGGGACAGTAATTGAAAGTGTAATCAACAGCGATAATCTGGCGATATCAGGCAATAACTGGGAACTAAGTGGCGGCGGAGTCGTAGGCTGGAATGATGGCAATATTATCAAATGTACGGTAACTTCTGTAGATATTTCTGTTCCACAGTGGAACGACAGGAGGAGCGGCGGTATTGCCGGGTACAATTCTGGCACAATTGCAGAGTGTATAGTGGAAAACTGTACCTTAGGTGATGCGCCGTATAAAGGCGGTATTATAGGCTATAATGATGGAAATAATACAAGTAACCATTACAACGGTTCAGACTATAACCAGACAGGCAACTAAATGCTAAACACGCTCTGGCGCAGGGAATGGATCAAGAATAGAATTTTGGGAAATTGGCTGGATACTTAGCCAATTTCCCTTTATTTTTTTCCCATCTTAACCGAAATAATAGATAATGAAAAAATACAATCGGCAGCAATCAACAAAACAAGGGGTAAAAAACATGAAGATAGAAAACAGCGCCTTATTTGATCAGGCAGTACAAAACGAAAAACCATTTGCAAAAGCGAAAGCCATTACATCCTTTGCGCATACAGCCGCGGTAAAAGCAGATGAACTTGGCAAATCTGTCCGTGTAGGGCAGACAGGATACGGCAAAGACGAGGTATCAGGGAGGAGCGCCCGGGAAGAATTTGAGGAAAAAGTAAGCAGCCAGATGGATGCGCGGGATAAGAAGAACCAGATGGCAGTGCTTTCTAACACTATGACGCCGGAAGATTACCAGAAGGCGCAAGAAGAAGGATTTTCAATCGACAGCTCCGACGTAAAAACCATGGTGACGGCAATTGACAAAATTAAGGTACAGCTCGCTAAAGCGGGTGTAGATGTTTCTGCTATGGGAAGTGCGCCGACCAGGGAGCAGCTAGAAGCAATTGGGGGAAGCGTAACAGCAGTTAATCAGCTAATCCAATGCTTTGAAGCCGCGGATTTGCCGGAAACGGAGGATAATCTGTCGGAAGGGCTTAAAGCGTACCAGCAGGCAGAAGAAATTGCCCCGCTTTCTAAGGATGTTATAAAATATATGCTTACAAACCACCTGCCGCCTACAGTTGCCAATCTTTATTTGGCACAGTCGTCCGTAAATGCGGCAGCGCCCAAAGAAGCTAGTGATACAGTGGATGCGGGGGCGCTGCAAGGGCAGATCGAACAGGTCATTACTGCAGCAGGCAGCGAGGTAAATGAACAGACGGTTTCAGATAGTGTGTGGATGATTCAAAACGGTATATCATTTACCCCAGAGCAGTTTACATATATGCAAAAGCTTACTGGTATCAAGCCCGCGGACGGGATGGATATTGCGTCTGCAATTGCAACGGCGATAGCAGAAGGGGGACGTCCCAAAGACGCTATGCTGCTGCCAGAATATTCGGCTACAGCACAGGCAGAGCATGCGGTTTGGGTTGTCACGGAGGCGACGGACGAAGATCTTGCCTATTTGGTGGCAAATAACCAAGAGCTTACCGTAGAGAATTTAGAGCAGGCAGCGCAGCTTCGTAAAGAAGGGAAAATGGATCTTACGGCTGCACAGGAAGTAATAGAATCTGGTAAGGCTTTGGCTGGGCAAGGAACAGGTATAGAGGCTTCTGGCCTGCCAGGTGAAAAGGTACAGGATACAGGCATGGAAGCATCCGGCTTATCCGGTACGCAAAGTACAGGCGCCCCGGCTGTATCAGATCCGTTGGCACAGGGCACGCAGGGGAGACAAAGCGCCTCTGAACAATCTGCCAGCACAGCCCTTTCCTTCCTGACCGCAAAACGGGTTCTGGAGGAAACGCGCCTTGCAATGACAACCGAAGCAAACCGCGCCCTGATAAAGCAGGGCATTGTAATTGATACCAAACCGCTTGAGGTTTTGGTAGAAAAGCTAAAACAGCAGGAACAGGACTATTACGCAGCCCTGCTAAAAGAAAAAGGTGCAGCCGCAGATACGTCTATGGTAAAATTGTTCCAGGAAACTACACAAAAGGTTTCCGGCTTAAAACAGATGCCGGCATATGTGCTTGGTATGCCAAAAGTAAATTTAGAAACCGTTAACGCCCTGCACGAAGCGGGAGACGCCCTGCAAAAAGACTTAGAACGCGCAGGGGAAAGCTATGAAACGTTAATGACCGCCCCACGGCGCGATTTGGGGGATTCCATCCAAAAAGCATTTGCAAATGTGGGGGATATTTTAGATGATCTGGGTATGGAAGCGAACGAAGCGAACCAGCGTGCCGTGCGGATTTTAGGATACAACAGCCTTGCTATTACAAAGGAATCGGTATTATCGATGAAAGCGGCGGACGAACGGGTGCAGCGTACCTTTGCAAACCTGACTCCGGCGACAGTGAGGGAATTTATACGGCAGGGTGAAAACCCTCTGGATATGAATTTAGACGAGTTAAACCAAAAGGCTGAGAAAATCCGTTCCGAAAGCCAGGGGCAGGACACGGAGCGTTTTAGCGAATACCTTTGGAAGCTAGAGCATAGCCAGGGTATTTCAAAGGAAGAGAGGGAATCGTTTATCGGTGTGTACCGTTTAATGAACCAGATTGAAAAATCAGATGGGGCAGTTATTGGCGCACTGGTCAGCCAAGGGGCAGAATTTACCATGAGGAATCTGTTGACAGCTGTACGGAGTGCAAAAAAAAGCGGCATGGACTATACAGTAGACGATGATTTTGCAGGCATTGATAAAGCAGATACGGAGGCAAAATCCATTACAGACCAGATTGAGACGGCATACCAGGCAGGCTGTATGAAAGATGCTATGGAGACGCTGACCCCGGTTACTATGAAAAAGCTGTTAGAAACGCCGGAATGGGAGGACTATACACCAGAACAGCTAAAGCAGGCCCTCGAAGAATATGCCAAGGAAACTGCCAACCAGTCTGATCCGCTTAATAACGCGTATGCCAGAGAGCAGTTAGAAGAGTTAAAACAGGCAGCTTACGCAGACGAAGAGGTTTACCGCTTCTTGTCCCGCTTTGAAATTCCAGAGACGGTAAGCAACATTTTAGCGGCAAACCGTTTTATGGGGCGTAAAAGCCAGGTATTTTCCCAGATGTTTAACAGCGATGAAGTGTTTTCTGGGGAAAAAGTGGATTTTGCGGCAATCCGTGAAGAAATACTGGGCAGGTTCGCAGAAGCTTTAAAGACCCCCAAGGAAATGGCCGCAGCACAGGAAGCGCTTGCACAAACAGCAGAAGATGTTATGAAAACAATGATTTCGGAGGACGAACATATTTCCAGTGTGGATATCCGGGAGCTAAAGCTGATGAATGCCCAGCTTTCGATTGCGGGGCGCCTGGCTCAGGAAGAGCAGTATACGATACCAGTGCTTGTCGGAGATGAAGTGACAAATTTATCATTAAAAATCGTCCGCGGGGCAAAGAAAAAAGGAATTGTGGAAATTATGTTTGAAACCGCGAAAGCGGGTAAAATTGCAGCTTGCATAGAAGCAAAAGAAAAAGGCGTATCCGGGCTTATAGCAGTAGAAGGCAAGGGGGCTAAAAACCTGTTTGAGGAACATTTGCAGGAGCTGGCAAAGGGCTTTTCAGAAGACGAAGCCGATCTGCAGGTAACACAGGTTGACAACCTTAATTTCTCCCGTTTTTCTAATAACTTAAATAAACTGCAGCAGCAGGAAGATACGGAAAGCGAAACGTATAAAGTACAGACCGGACGGCTCTATAAAATTGCCAAGAGCTTCATAGAAAACGTTAAGGAACTGGAATTTTAAACCGATATAAACGGCAGAAGGCAAAATAAAAATGATTACAAGGATGTAGCAGCACAGCACGGACGCGCAAGAAGAATAGGAAGGTAAAAAATATGAAAATTAATCACAATATGGCGGCAGTCATTTCAAATGCACAATTACTGCGGACAGAAAACGGCCTTGCCGCTTCCGTGGAGCGGCTGTCCTCGGGGCTTAAGATTAACCACGCAAAAGACGATCCGGCGGGTATGGCAATCAGCAATAAAATGAAGGCGCAGATTGACGGATTAGGCAAGGCAAGCGACAATGCATCGAACGGCGTAAGTGTACTGCAGATTGCGGATTCTGCATTGGGCGAGATCACCAGCATGTTACAGCGCATGCGTGAACTATCTGTGCAGGCAGCAACAGACACCAACAAATTAGAAGACCGCCAGGCTATCCAGCAGGAGATCAGTTCCCTACGTGAAGAAGTAGACCGTATTTCCAGGGATACAGAGTATAACACAAAGAAGTTATTGGATGGTACATCCGATACCCGCGTATATGCGGACGGGGTTACACGCATGGCGATTTCAGACGCGGTACAGACAAATATGTATAAAATGACGATAAATACCGCGGCAACCCAGTCGGCGGCTGTGACAGCTATCAGCACTGGGACATCGCCGGAGGGGGCAATTACGATTAATGGCGTAGAAATAACTATATCTGAAGGTGAAGAGGCAGCAGGGCTGTTTGAAAAGCTGCGCCAAGGTGCAGAGCTTGCAGACGTAAGCTTAATAGTAGTGGATGCAGGCGCAAACCAGGATTATGAGGCCTTCCCGTCTACTGGAGGCTACGAACCGTTAGACCGTGCGTTTGAACTGGGGGATTCCATAGCGTTTGTCTCCAATCAGTACGGTTATTCCTCAGCAATAGAAATTTCCTGCAGCAACAATGATCTGGCTAGTTTTCTGGGGCTGGACGGCATCATCAATACGCCTGGAGAGGATGCGGATGTGGAACTTGACCTAACGTCCGGCTTTGGCCCTCAGGCAACGCTATCCAAAGACGGCAACCGGTACAAGGTAACGGACGCAGGCGGCTTTGAAATGGAATTTATGGTAGATCCCGGCAAGAGCGGGGAGCTTGAAATAGAAGTTACAGATATTGGGACAATGACCCTTCAAATTGGCGCCAACGAACACCAGACAATGGAAGTGCGCATTCCAAGGGTTTCCAGTGAGACGCTTTATTTGGACGAGGTAGATGTTACAAAAGTAAACGGTGGTGGCAAAGCGATTACGACGCTGGACGAAGCGATTAATACGGCGTCCTCTGTCCGTTCTTCGATTGGTGCTTACCAGAACCGCCTGGAGTATGCGATAGAGAGCTTAGACGCTTCTGAGGAAGATATGACAAATGCGATATCCCGTATCACGGATGTCGACATGGCAGAAGAGATGACAGAGTATACTAAGAATACCGTATTGCAGCAGGCAGGCACTTCTGTATTGGCACAAGCAAACGATCTGCCTCAGAGTGTGCTTCAGCTCTTGCAGTAAGGGGCAATGCCATATGAAACAGGAACAAATCCGCGATTTCACCAGGCGGATCAGCCAGTCAAACCGCAGCGGGCTGACCGTAGTAACCTATGAAATCATTTTAGCATACATAGATGACGCAGAAGCCTGTTATGGCAGCGGCAATTATCAGGGTTTCCGTGATGCGCTCAAGCATGCGCAGCGCAGCATAGACACCCTGGTACAGTCGCTGGATTTTGGGTATGAGATCTCAAGAAACCTTGATGCATTATATACATATGCAAAAGAAGGGCTTGCAAAGGCCATCATTAAGAACAGCTGGGATCCGGCAGCGCATGCCCAAAAAGTACTTACGGAATTGTATTATGCATTTAAAGAAGCAGCCAAAACGGATCACTCCGCCCCGCTGATGCAGAATACACAGCAGGTATATGCCGGAGTGACATATGGCCGCAGCGATTTAACAGAAATGTTTCAGGATGTAGGCCAGTCCAGGGGATTTCTGGCCTAGAGTGTAGACATTCAGGGGGCAGGAAGATGGCTAGATAAAGCCCCAGCCATCTTCCTGCCCTTTAACCGACCTCCTCTATTTGCTTTACCCTCTTAAGCAAAAACCGATACCGCATCTGCAGTGACTGCACCTCGTAAATATAACAGTCAATCAAGTCCGGCTCTGTTACATTCCCCAGCTTCATATAAGCAGAATCCAAATCATGCTCTGTCCGTTCCAGATCCTCCAGAAGCAGAGCATAGCGCTTATCACAAAAGATGCTGTTCCCAAGAATGCGATCCATAATACCATACCCCCTGCGTTCTCTTTTTCCCAAACTGGGTTTTTTGTGTACCAAACCATTACATAGGCACATTGTCCGGTGAAAAAACCACCCTCTTTCTTTAAATTATAGTCAGTTAAAATGCAGAATATTCAAATTCAGGTTATATTTCTCAAAAAAATGTATATGGTGTAACAGGAGGTTTTGATTATGGATATGAAAATGAGTATTATTGCGATGGCTGGCATTTGCGCTATTGTACTTGCAATTGGATTTTTACGCAGGAGGGCGGAAATTGTCTTAAACTTTATGGTGCGCACGGTATTGGGCGTAATGGCAATTTGTTTTTTTAATATGCTGCTTGCAGGGGCAAAAATTCCTGGGGCGGTAGGGTTAAATCCAATCAGCATTTTGACGGTTGGAAGCCTTGGAACGGGCGGTGTTGCGCTGCTTTATGGCATTATGTTTTATAGTATGTTGTGAAAATTGCACAAAATCAAAATAATTTTCAAAATGCTATAGACAAATCCAATAACAGGGGTTATAATACCACACTATAAACAAAATGAGAGGTGATGAATTGGAAGTGTAAAAGTTATACTGCTGTTTTGCTTCTTGATTACGGCAGCGTTACAGGATATTTTTGCCGGGAAGGTAACGAACCGGCTGATTGCCACAGGACTAGTTACAGGGTTGGTGTTTCAGGTAATGGAGCATGGGGCCTGGGGCATATGGTTTTTTCTTGGGAACATATCTGTTCCTATAGTTCTTTTGTATCTTTTATTTCAGATGCGTGCCTTAGGGGCAGGCGACATCAAATTATTTTCCATGACAGGCGGAATACTTACAATTGGAGAGCTGTGCAGGTGCATGGTGTATACGTTTTTAGCGGCAGGGCTTGCAGCGTTTTTTGTTTTGACGTTTGACCGGGACAGAAGGCGGAAGCTTTTTGGGGCAATGTGTTATCTGGTCGGGATATTTCGTACCAGGACAATTATTCCTTACCGTGTAACAAAGGAAAGTGGGAAGGGGCATTTTGCTTTTGCTGTGTTTATTCTGTTTGGCGTTTATGCTGCGCTCTATTGTCCGGTTGTATGGTAACGCCATATAAAAACGGAGGGAGAAATTGGTTCAGTTAAAAATTGCATTTTTAGATGAAGAAGAAGCGTATTTGGAGCGGTTAAAAGGTTATTTAATCCGTAAAAAAGAAAAATTTTTTATAATTCAAACTTTTACGTGCGCCAAATATTTTCTGGAGAGTAAGGAAAGGGAAACGTTTGACGCAGTAGTTATGACGGCTGTATTCTGGGAAGCAGTGAGGGGTGGCGTGGGACAGGCCAAAATGATCCTGTTTTGCGAAGGCATAGAAGAAGCGCCGCAAGACGGATGCTTCTATGTCAGAAAATACCAGTCTGCTGAACGGCTGTTTTGTCAGATATCGGCAATGCTCTGGCAAAAGGAAGAAAAAGATATGCTGTATTTTCCGCAGGAAACGGCCCAGATGATAGGAGTATATTCCCCAGCGCGCCATGAGGATCAAATACTGTTTAGCATGACAATGGCGCAGATTCTAGGGGAGACACAAAAAGTACTCTATGTTAATCTGATGGGGCACAGTGGCTTTTACGGGCTGACAAAATCCCAGGCGGATGAGGATATCGGAGATCTTATCTATGGCATGATGCAGGAAGGGCATGATTTTGCGGCTGGCCTGCACCGCATACGGCTAAGCTATCGCAATTTTGACTATATTCCGCCAGCGGTGAATCCGGAGCACTTGTCGGAAATCTCAAAGCCCTTATATGAAAAATTACTGGTGTCATTAAAGGGGCGCAGTGGATATGATGTAGTCCTGGTGGACTTTGGGGAAGTGTTCTTGGGGTTTGCGGAAATGATGCCTGTGTTTGACTGTTTTTACTGTTTGGGTAAAGAGGGGACGATAAACTGTTTGCGGACGGACGAATTTTTAGAATACTTAAGTAAGGAAGGGGACGGTATTATTGCGCATGTGAACCGCCTGATGCTTCCTGGACAGATGCAGTTTGCAAAAGAAAAAGATGCAAGCTTGCTTGAAAACAGCCTGTATGGCGGTATTGGTGATTATATCCGCAATGATTTGTACGGAGGGGCCAAAATTGGGCAATAAAAAGGTATATCTAATGTTAAAGGAAGCCGTACTGCAGGCATTGGACAACAGTAGGGAATTATCTGACGAAGAGCTGATGGAGAGTATAGAAGCGGAGCTTGCCAGAAGGGATAAGAGAATGCTTTTGCCCTTTGGGCAGCGCAGGCAGTACGCTAAGGCGCTGTTTGCATCTTTCCGGAAGTTTGGGGTAATCCAAGAGCTGGTGGAGGATGATGAAGTTACGGAAATCTCAGTAAATGGCGCATCCCGGATATTCTATGAAAAAGCAGGGGAACTAAAACGGTTTGCGGGAAGCTTTGCCGGAGAAGAGGAGCTGTCGGATTTTATCCAGTCGGTCTGTGCGGGTGGAAGCCGTATGGTCAACGAAGCATCCCCCATTGTAGATACCCGGCTGCCAGACGGAAGCCGTGTGAATATTGTCTTAAACCCCATTTCAATAGATGGCCCGGCCATATCTATCCGCAAATTCCCCAAAGACCCGATCTGTATGGAAACGCTTTTGGCATATGGTTCACTGTCTGCGGAAATTGCTTTATTTCTGGGGAAACTGGTTATTGCGGGCTATAATATTTTTGTATCTGGAGGCACGGGCAGCGGCAAAACATCATTTCTGAATGCGCTTTCGCAGTTTATCCCAAAAGAGGAACGAGTGATTACAATTGAAGATTCGGCGGAGCTTAAGCTAAACGGAATAGAGAACCTGGTGCGTTTGGAAACGCGGACGGCGGGTTTTGATGGAGTTGAACCAGTTACAATCCGGGATTTAATCCGCACGGCGTTGCGGATGCGCCCTGATCGCGTACTGGTAGGGGAATGCAGGGGCGAAGAAGCGTTGGATCTACTTAGTGCAAATAATACCGGCCATTGCGGAAGTATGGGGACTGGCCATGCCAACAGTGCGTATGATATGATTTCCCGTCTGGAAACAATGGCTTTGATGGGTGCGGATTTGCCAGTGTCCGCTATACGCGGGCAGATTGTATCCGGAATTGATATTTTTGTACATTTGGGCAGAATACGGGATAAAAGCCGCAAGCTCCTTGAAATTGCGGAGCTTGACGGGCTTGCGGCGGGCGAAGTACGGTTAAATATATTGTACCGGTTTGTAGAAACCGGGGAAGAGGAGGGGAAAGTGCAGGGAAGATGGGACAGGATTGGAGCGCTGCGGCACAAAGAAAAGTGGGAAGCAGCAGGATTTTGAAAATGAAAGGCCTTCTTATTCAGGCAGGGGTTTCCGTTTTTGCATCTGGCCTGGCGGCATCTCTGTTTTACAATTCGCTTTGGGGGCTTTTTAGCCTGCCAGGGATATATCTCTTGACAGGAAGGCTGCTAAGGGAAAGGGAGCAGAAACGGCATATTAGGCGGCTTAACCTGGAATTTAAAGATTACCTGTACGCAGTAAACGGTCTGCTTTTGGCGGGATATTCGGCAGAGCGCGCGTTTTTGGCGGGGCTTTCTGATGTAAAAGGACTGTATGGGAAGGAGTGTATTTTAGCGCAAAAACTTAGCGCAATGGAAAAACGTTTAAAGCTAAATGAGCCGCTGGAACGTATTTTAAAGGATTTTGCAAAAGACTGCGGGAGCGAGGAGGTAGGGTGCTTTGTGGAAATATTCTGTTATGCAAAACGGGGAGGCGGAGATTTTTCGCAGATGATATCTACGGCAGTGGGCAGGATTTGTGACAAAATGGATGTCATAGAGGAGATACGGACTGTAATGGCACAAAAAGCGCTGGAACAAAAGGTGATGTGTGTTGTGCCGCTTGGGATACTGATGTTTTTTAAGGTGACATCGCCCGAGTTTATCGGCCGGCTCTATGGAAATCCCTTAGGGGTTATCGTGATGACGGCGGCATTGGTTTTGTATGGGGCGGCATTTTTCCTTGGAATGAAAATAGTCGAAATTGAGGTGTAGGGATGGGTTTATGCATAGCGGTTTGCTTGGCGGCAGTTATTTTGATATATGTGTGTAAAATAAAGGGGGAGTGGTATGTTATAAGGCGCCCGTGCCTGGTACTGTGCATATTTGGGGCGCTGGGGATATTTAGCGGCATTGCGGACGCACAGGATAAGACCTATGGGCAATTAGAGAGGAACCCGCCGGGAGAGGGGGAATTGGAAACAGAAGCATATGTGTACTTTGTGGAGGAAGGTACTGAATACGGGCTTACACTGTCTATACCAGAACAGAAATATAAGCCTTCTAAGGAGCAGGAATTGCTTGCTGCGGCGGTAGAAGAAATGCAGCAGACATTCTGCGGCAATAATACATCGGTTTATGAGATATCCCAAAACCCAGATGTACGTGAGAGCTACCAGGATGGGGCGGTATCGGCAGAGTGGCTGTTTTCGGAGAGGGCATTAATATCGGCGGAGGGTGAATTGGATCAAAAAGCGGTTAAGAAGCTTGGGGACGGAACGCATAAAGTAGAAGCGGCTGTGACGTTTGTCTGTGGGGAAAGCATGCAAGAATATACATTTGCCTTTTGGGTGGCGCCAGGCAAAAGAAACCGCAAGGAAGAGTTGGAAATTGCAGTTGAAGCGCAAATTGCCGGGCAGGACAGGACAAGCAGCAGGATTACACTGCCAGGATATATTGATGGAGAGGAAGTAAGGTGGCGTGCCCCTCCGTCCGTACAGCCAGAGGAAGTGCTGGGGCTGGGCGCATTGGCTGCCGCAGCCGTCTGGTATGCCGCAAGAGAAAAGCAAAAGCAGGAAAAAGAAAAAAGGAAACGGGGATTATTTTTGGCATATCCGGAATTTGTCAGCAAGCTGGCACTGTTGCTTGGCGCAGGGATGGGGATCTCTAGCGCTCTGCGGAAAATGGATCAGATGTATGCCATTAAGGTAACGCAGGGAGGTAAGAAGGAAGAAGCGTATGAAGCGCTGCACCGTATGGTTTGTGAGATGGATAACGGCATGGGGGAACTGCGCGCGTACCAGGCGTTTTGTGAGGACTGTGATCTGCAGCCGTACCGTAAGCTAGTATCGCTTTTGATTTCCGGTCAAAAAGTGGGCAACCGCAAGCTGCTCGAGCAGTTGAATGAGGAAGCTGGCAGGGTGTTTACAGAGCGCAAAAATGCGGCAAGGCGCCTGGGGGAGGAGGCTGGCACAAAGCTGCTTATACCCATGATGATAATGCTTGCCATAGTGATGGCAATTGTAATAATACCCGCATTTTTAGCTGTTAATGGTATTTAATATGAAAATTTAAGGAGGAAATTAATATGAGGACATGGAGGGAATTTATAACGGAAGAAGACGCAAGCGGCGTCGTGGAAATTATTTTAATATTGGTAGTAATAATCGGTGCGGTTGTCATTTTTCGTAAACAACTACAGGCTCTGGTTGGGGACCTTATGGACTCTGTATCAAGGAAAGCGAAAGCGGTGGAGTAACTGGTGGGAAAAAAGGATGGCTCTATTACTGTACCTCTTTGCCTGGCGCTTACAGCCCTGGCAGTTTTTATCCTGGGCCTTTTGGAAGCGGTAAGATATGATGGGTTAAGTATGGATGCCAAAGAATGGGCGAACCTGATGGCTGAATCGCTGTTTGCTGGATACCAGCCGGTCCTTTTTGATGAATACCGGATGTTTTTGCTGGACGGGGGTTTTGGCAAGGGCGTTTGTGATATTGGGCGTATGCAAGATGAGATGGAAGCTTTGGCTGGGGATAATTTTTTGCCAGGCGAAAAAAATACAGGCGTAAATTTTTACCGGATGCAGACAGCTGGGGTAGAAATCACCAATTACCGTTTGGTGACAGATGAGCAGGGCAAAGTCTTTATTATGCAGGCAGCAAAGGCAATGAAGGGGGAAATCAGCTTGCGGGCAGCTGAAGTAATTAAGGAGCGGATTGAGAACACAGATAAAAAATCGCAGGAAGGCGGAAACCCCGAAGACTTCATAGCAGGGGCCAATGCCGCGTTAAAAGGGATTGCGGAGGAAGAAGGTGCAAAAGATGCGGCGCAGGCGGAGGGCGCCGTGAGGGGGCAGAGCAAGGAGGTGCCCGCAGATAGTTTATTGCAGGAAGATGCCCCTCAGAAAAATTTGTTGGAAATTATAAAAGCGCTGCGTCAACAAGGTATTCTCACATTGGTCCTTCCAAAGGGGAAAACCTGCTCTTCCAAAGAAATTTCTGTGGATAATTGCCTGTTAAAACGGGATTGTGCCAAAGGCAGCTATAAACAGGGCAAAAATCCAGGCTGGTATGAACGCATTTTAATGCAGGAGTTTATGAAGCCTTTGGTGGGGAATGCAGTACAGCCTAAGGAAAGCGGCGCGCTTTCTTATGGCATAGAATATATTATATGTGGTAAAGGCAGCGATAAAGAAAATTTAAAAGGCGTAGCGAAAAAGCTCGTTTTGATGCGGGAAGGGTTAAATTTTCTGTATTTGCAGCAGGACGGGGCAAAGCAGGCACAAGCCCTGTCGGCTGCTGCTGCAATTGCAGGGGCTTCTGTAAACCCGGCCGTTATTCATGCTGTGAAAGAAGGGATTTTGGCGGCTTGGGCATATATGGAAAGTATCTGTGATGTAAGAGCCCTTTTATCTGGTGGGAAAATTCCCTTGATAAAGGATGCAGCCTGCTGGCAAACACAGCTTATGAACCTTGAGAATGCTCTGGCAGGGGAATATAAGGGGGAAACAAACGGCATGTCTTATGAGAATTATTTGGATGCCCTGCTGTACCTTAAAACGGCAAAGCATGCCGCCTACCGATGCATGGATTTAATGGAGCACAGTTTACGCAGCACAAAAGGATATGAAGCCTGCCGCATGGATACGATGCTTGTTGGAATGAAAGCTAAGTCAGAATACCACGCAAATACGCTATTTTGGGGATTATTAGGGACAAGCGGCATTGGTGGATATCAGTTTTTGGAGGAAGTGTCATATATATATGGAGAATAGACAAAACGTAATAGAGGATACGGGTACAGGGAGGTGCCTCTATGCAAGATAATGAAAATTCCCTGCCTGTCGGATATCACATAGTAAAACCAGAAAGTACAGGGGCACCGCCCTGTATCCGCACAGAAGGATCCTATATGGCAGAGTGTGCGGTAGCGTTTCCTTTTTTTGCCGCGTTTATGGCAGTGCTGCTGTTCTTTTTCCAGGCGCTTGTAATACAGCAGGCAGTAGGCAATGCACTGCTTAAAACAGGGCGGGAGCTGTCCGTGCTTGCCTGCAAAAATGAAAAAGCTGGCAAAGATACGGCTACATCTATGTTAGCGCAGTCACTGCTGCAAAAGAACCTGGGAAAACAAGCAGCGGTAAAGCAATTTATCCGGCATGGCAGATGGGGGATTTCCCTCATGGAGTCTGATTTTTCGGGCAGCTTTATAAGATTACAGGCAGATTATGAAATCTGTCTTCCGGTTGCCCTGTTTGGGAAACATAGAATAAAAGTGACACAGAAGTTAGTATGCCGCAGCTGGACTGGCAGGGAGGCAGAGGAAAATACAGACGGAGAAATTGTATACATAACTCCGGCTGGAACGGTGTATCATAAAAACCGGGGATGCAGTTACCTAAATCCTTCCATAAAAAGTGCAGATAAAAAAAGAATCGATAAGCTGCGTAATGAAAGCGGCGGCAAATATTACCCGTGCAGATCATGTATGAAAGGCTCAGGTATGGAAATGGGCAGTGTCTATTTTACAAAATATGGAGACAGATACCATACAATAAAAGGCTGCAGCCGGCTGAAACGTACAGTATATGCTGTGCGCCTGGATAAAATAAATGGCAGGAATGCTTGCAGTAAATGCGGAAAGGGGTAGTTTATGATACAGTCATATGTATTGCTTGGGACTTTGGGCGTGCACAGCCTGGAGGATTTAAGAGACAATAAAATTACTGTAACAATTACATTATTTTCAGGAATCTTGGGGATTATACTGCACCTGCTGTCCCCGGATATCAGTATATTTGAAATGATAGAGGGGATGTTTTCCGGTGCCTGGGTCATTTTGCTTGGCTGTCTGACAGGCGGGAAAATTGGAATAGGAGACGGTATTATATTTATTCTTACAGGGTTGTACCTGGGTGCAGAAAAAAATCTGGCTCTGATGTGCCTTTCTTTTTCCCTGGCAGGGATATGTGGTATTTTTCTGCTATTGTTTGGCTGCTGCAAAAGGGATGGGCGGATTCCATTTGTGCCGTTTTTATTCTTGGGATATCTGTGTATGGTGGCAGGGCAGGTGATCTTATGAAGAGGCAGGAAGCATCTTATACTGTAGAACTAGCTTTACTTATGCCGATTTTGGTATTTGTGTTGTTTGCGCCAGTCTATTTAGGATATGAATTATACGAATGTGCCAGGCAGGCTTCTGTAAGCGGTTGGGAAGAAGGGTTTGATGCTGACGGGCGGGTACGTGTTTTGAAATTTACAGAAAGGGTGATAGAAAAGTGAATCAAATGGAATACAGAAGATATCAGGGGAAAAGCTATATGGTATGCAGCACAGAGTATGCCATGCCGGGATATGAAACGTTTATGCTGGCAGAAAACAGCATACCGGGCCTACTGCCTGCCCGCATTTCAAATGCAGATGACAAATTGCAGTTTTGGTATGACATTAGCGGGAAACAGGCATTTGAAGACTGGATAAAAATGAAAGAAGCAGGAAGCATACTTTTACGGAAATTAATTACTTCACTCGCGGAGACAGTTGTGCAGGCGGGCGAATACTTGCTTTGTGAGGACGGCATCTCATTGCAGCCCGGGCATATATTTGTGGACATGGAGGAAAAGGAAATTGTATTTTGCTATCTGCCGTTTGGCAAAACCCCGTTTGACGAGGCGCTACAAAGTTTTATGGAATATTATCTGTCCCATATGGATCATGAGAACCGCGCAGGCATGCAAAAATGCTATGATGTATACGAAAAATGCAGGCAAGGGCATGTGGATTTAGAAGGGCTGCTTGCAATCCTCTATTGTGAAAAAGGGCAAACAGAAGGCATGGTACAGGAACAAAAAGGACAGGGGGGGAATGGGGCGGTAGAAAAAGCTGCCGTGTTGACGAAGGCTGCCGCCACGGTGAGCCCTAAAGGGGCAGTAAAGAATCATGTTTTCCAGAGGGCCAGTCAGAAAAAATGGCTAATGCCGCCATTTTTTTCCAGGAAGAAAAAACAGCATTTCAGAGCCTGTAGTTACGAGCCCAGGGAATACGCCAAAGAACACGCATACCCAACGGTATTTTTAGGCAGTGAAACCAGCCAGATGTTAGGGGAACTGAAATATGAAGGCGAGGGAGTTGGGATGAACTTTCCTATTACAACGGATGTTTATTTGATTGGCAGCCAGGACGGAGAGGTAGATGGGATAATTCCGGACAAAACCGTCAGCAGGATACATGCAAGAATTACAAAGGAAGAGGACAACTTCTATTTAGAAGATATGAATTCTACAAATGGGACATACCGCAATGGGGAACTGCTCAATTATAAAGAACGTGTAAAGCTTCAAAAAAACGACAAGGTTGCATTTGCACAGGTATGCTATAGATTTGTTTAATAATGTCCGGTGGATCTTATGCGGACTGCAATGGTTTGACTACCTATTATCCCACTTGAAAAATATGCCAGATACATTATAATGTGATATACAAAATATTTTTCGGGAAGTGAGGGATTTTATGGAACTAAAAAACCAGGAATCTGTACCATACATTACAATTCTGTTTATCATAGCCAATATATTGATCTGGCTTATCTTAGAAATTATGGGAGATACACAAGACAGTTATTTTATGATTGAGCATGGTGCAGCCTATGAGCCTTTGATTCATGCAGGGGGTGAATTTTACCGTTTATTTACCTGTATGTTTTTACATTTCGGTGCAGACCATTTGATGAACAATATGCTTGTCCTTGGCGTGGCCGGAATGCGGCTGGAGGGTGTATTGGGAAGTGTCCGTTTTGCGGTATTATATTTGTGCGCCGGGCTGTGTGGCAGCCTGCTATCCTTATACGCAGAATGGGGGGCTGCAGAGCATGCCGTATCTGCAGGGGCGTCTGGTGCAGTATTCGGTGTAATCGGCGGGCTGCTTGCCTGGGCGGTATGGCACCGGGGTAAAATTGGCAATCTGACGGCAAGGGGGCTGCTTGGGATGGCGGCACTTAGCCTGTATTATGGGTTTACTACGACAGGGGTTGATAATTGGGGGCATATTGGCGGGATAGCAGGCGGTGTTTTAATTG
>OFGE01001019.1_pt1 | contig 27447 bp, 30 predicted proteins | sample 1521681 | NCBI WGS metagenome assembly OFGE01 (sample SAMEA3504093, study PRJEB24116) | mouse gut metagenome | biome: mouse gut; feature: mouse-associated habitat; material: faeces | place: Denmark | collected 2011
GATGCGATAAATCTAAAAGAAAACAAACACGTTGCGCACTCATGGAAAGCGTTCATTGATGTAGAACGAATTGCGGCAGGAGACGTTTACAACACGATTGAAGAATCTTTCAACAATGAGAAGATTAAAACTAATACGGTAGTGACACATACTCCAGAAAAACCACAAACGACACCAGAAAAAACAGTGATTGTACCACCAACACCAAAAACACCACAAGCACCAGTAGAGCCATTAGTGGTAGAAAAGGCAAGTGTAGTACCAGAATTGCCACAAACAGGCGAAAAACAAAATGTCTTATTAACGGTAGCTGGTAGCTTAGTTACAATGCTTGGTTTAGCAGGCTTAGGCTTTAAACGTAGAAAAGAAACAAAATAATTGAAGATGAAAAGAAGGACGAATTGCGTGTCCTTCTTTTTTTAGTTATGGAGGGGAAAAATTGGAAGCAGTAGTCGCAGAAAGAGAGGCAAAGGGGATGAAAGAAATTGCCATCCAAGAAAAAGATTTGACCTTACAGTGGAGAGGAAACACAGGTAAGTTAGTTAAAGTTCGATTAAAGAATACACGAGCAATGGAAATGTGGTACAACAAACAAATTACCGAAGAAAACATTCAAGAGATCACCACGTTGAATATCATTAAAAATGGAAAATCTTTGGCATTAGAAGTATATCCAGAAAAAAGTATCTATGTGAAAACAAATTTAGGCAGAATCAATGTGCCTGTCTTTTTTATCAAAACACCTATTAATAGAGGAGTATTTGAAGAGATCTTCGGCGAAACGTTAAAAGCATAGTAAATAGATTACAATTTGTTTGATTTTTTAACCAGTCATGCTAAGTTTTTCTGTTTCGGTTTCTTTGGCTTTTTTGTTAGCTATAATAAAAAAATGCTTGACACAAAAATATAGGAGGGAAAAAATGAAGAAAGAAATTATAATCACAGTTAGTAGTGTAGTAGCAACATTATTGGTAAATAAAGTATGTGAGAATTTGTTTAAAAAGAAAAATAATCAGTATGAAGGAAAAACAAAAAACGCGTACAAACTTCTTGACCCTTTTGTAATGGCTTATGACCAATCTAGTGATTTTGGAAACAAATTCAGAGGAATCATAATGAAAAAAATGACAATAGACGAAGTTAAGGAACTAAAGATTATGTTGCTTCAGCGAAAAAAAGCTGTTAAATGGGATGAAGAAGGGTTTGCTTATAATCACCTGCTGAGAATTATTGATGAAGTCTTACCAATTGAAAATAGTTTAGAAGAAAGATTTGCGAAAAAATCTAAGTAATAGCATACAGAAAAAATTATTAGAGGAGTGAAGGGTATGTCAAAAAGTGTGAGCAGTGACGAATTTTGGGCGTATTTACAACGAGAGTATTTTTATCGGTTTCCCAAAGCAACACATGATGAGGCTATGGCGTTTTTAATGCGTTTTACAGAAGTGAGCAAAAATTCGACAAAAGAGGGCGGAATAATCATTGAAGAATTGTTCGAGGAAGAACGAAAACGCAGAGAAAGACGGTGATTTTTCGATGAACGAACGTGAAAAAGATATAAAAAAGTGGCTTTGCCAGTTATTAGATCAGACCTATCTAAATGAGGAAGCGTATAAAAACTTTTTTGTAAGAGTTCTTCCGAAACAGCGTAAACGGACACTTGGTAATTATTTAGAAGTAGAACGTGTATTAGAAGTGAGCAATTTGTTGCGAGAGCCTGTGGAAGTCATGCTGACACTGATACGCTTATTAGCTGCTCATGTTGTTGTTAATCGTGAACAATTTCAAGCGGAAGAAGCAAAAGAGAAAATAGTGAAGGAATTATTAGGGGAATTGCTTAATCAAGGGAAAATTAGTCAAAAAGAACAAACAATTATGTTAGGCACTGGTTTTTTAGAAGAAGAAACTGCTCTTTATGGCGAGTTAGAAAGTTGGGCGACTGATGCGAAAGAAACCATTTATTGTACGGTAGTTGAGAATGGCTTCCCTATTAAAATGGAGTTACACAAACTTGGGTATCAATGGCTAAAAAGTCGCCAAGCTTGGGTGAAAAGTTACGAGACACAAGAAGCTGCTGAAGTCGCCAAAGGTCAGCTTTGGACATTAAGTAGTGAAATAGAAGTTAGTGTAGAGACACCGATTACTTGTTTGTTTCATTTTGATTATTATTTATCCGTTAAGCCAGCGGAACGTTACAATGAAACGATTGTTGCTTTTGGGTATATCTATGAAAATTACGGCTTTAAAAAGAAATTTGTCAAACAAGTACCAGTAAAAGATTTTTCAGGAGAACGTGAGCGTTTAGCACGATTAGAAATTCCTTTTGAACTAGTAGTACCAAAAGAAAGACAAGTGATTTATTGACTATTTAAGAATAATTTAGGAGGAATAACAATGGCAGTGAAAATTGATGGAACGATAAAAAAACGGGTTCAATCTTTAATGGCTTTAAATGGACAGTCTTATGAAGAATGGCTTAATAATCAGCACCAAAAGTATTTAAATGAACAAGCAGAAGTCATTGACCGACTATTGAAAAAAGAATTGGAACGGAAAAAAGGAACAAATGAATAATTAAAGTAAGTAAAATATTTTAGGAGGAAATCAACGTGAAAAACAAAATTAAGAAAAAAGTGAAGTATTTTATAGCTGTAATTCAAACGATTATTGGTCTTGGATGGATTGAAGTGAGTACGATGATGCCGGCATTTGCCGATGTTGAACGAACAATTCAAGGCGTTGAAACTGGTTTAGGATCGGAATTTAAAAAGTTTGCTAATCCGGCATTAGGTATAGCAGTCCTCATTTATGGAGGAGCTAGATTTATGGGACATGATATTGCACAATGGGCAAAAAAATGGGTTTTCGGAGCATTTGTTGGTGCAGCAATTATTGTGAACTTTACTTGGATTAAAGATACTGTTTGGGGTTGGTTAGGAGGTTGATTCTTAAATGACTGTAGAAGTGGAGATTTTATCGTCTAACGTTGAAGTCTTAAAAAAACAACCACCGTTGGAGTTACTTCCCTTCGCAGATTTTATTGAAATCACAAGATGCATGTATGTTAAGGAGGCAGTAACTTTCCAACTATTGGAAGTTGGTGGAGATCCTTTTTATCGGGGAAGTTTTGAAAAATTAAATGATGAATGGACACTAGAAAAAGATATACAAAAGAAGTTAAATCAACTAGCCAAAAAAAAGAAAATGACGGCAGAGCAGGCGGAGGACTTACTCTACAAAATTCCTTTTAAGAATCTACAGGAGGCTAGTTTTTCGAAAGAAAAGAAAACGAGATTCTTCAAAAAAGAGAAGAAGCCCAAAAATACCCAAAAAGTCGGGAGGCTTAAAAGGAAAATACACGTTATTTCTCCAATAAAACTTTCCCAGAAACAATTGAGAATTTTAGGAGTGTTTGTGATAGGAATACTCTTAATCGTGATTGGTTGGAAATTTATGGCGGGAAGTCAATCGACGACCAAAACTAGTTCAGAGCCTACGTATCAGCAGTTAGTCAATAAAGAAAAGTACGCTGAAATAGTAAAAAAATATCCTGAGAAAGAACCAGGGCTAATTGAGGAGTTATTTCAAAAAGAAGATAAAGCTGGTTTGAAAAAAATAGCTAAACACTCTAATACACAGTTAGCTCAGCTATATCTTGCTTTTTTAGAGAAAGATTGGCAGAAAGTAACAGAACTTTCCAAGTTACCACAGGATAGTGATGTTCAAGCAATGGTAGGCTATGCTTTTTTAGAACAAGGTAAGATAGAAGAAGCAAAGCTTATTAATAAAGAAATTCAAAACGATACGCTAACAAAACAAATCAAAAGTAAGGAAATCGAACAGGCGTATAAACTTCTTAGAGAGCGAAAAATATCTGAAGCGGAGAGAATAAACGAAAGATTGAAGGATAATGGATTATCCGAAGCAATTAAAGTAGCCAAAAGTATTCATAACTTGTTAGAAAAATACGCCAAAGATAAGGAAAATAAAGAATTATCAGAAAACGAGCGAAAAGAAACTGCTGATAATTATCAGCTATGGCTGAAAAATTTGGAACAAATTGGTAAGTCTGTTCATTAATTCGGAGGATAAAATTATGAATGAATTTACGAATTTCAACTCTTTGTTCCACTGATTACTTTTACGGATTAGATAAAAAAGAGCGAAAAATGTGATATAATCACCAAGAGTAAATGGAAGTTGAAGACGGTAGCATAAATCCACCGCAAAGGAGCTGGTGCCTATGAGAGTACTCATAGTAAATCAGAAAAACTGGCAAAGGAGTTGTGCAGTTGTGTCTGTATTAGAAGTGTTGGCCTTGCTTACACTATTAATACAAGTCTATAAATTAGGCAAAAAGACGACAACAAAAAAGACCGTCGGTAAACTTTAGCAGGTTTCGAGGGTCTTTTTTTGATTGTTGAAATATATGCTGCCGATCTTCTATCGGTCATTTACTCTAAGGGGACATGTTTCGAGCATGTCCTCTTTTCATAATCTATTATACGTATAACAAACGAGAAAGTAAATAAAAAAGCAAAAAAAGGGCTGTTCTAAAAAGAATAGCTCTTTTTTTGTACACAACAATTGAGAGGGATGAAAGAAATGAACGGAAATCAAAAAGAAACTGCTAAAAAGCAGCATAAATATTTAATTATTGGATTATGTTCAGTTGCGTTACTAGGAAGTGGCTTGACTTATGCCGCACTCAACCAGGGGGAAAAGAAGGAAGCACAGACAGAGCAACAAGGTACAAAACCTAAAGAAGAGCGTCAAACACCAAAAAGTAAACAGTCCCCTTGGGAACGGAAAGTGACGGAGAATGAAGAAAAAAACAAGGATAAAGACAAAAAAATTAAAAGTAAGCAGCCACATAAAACAAAAGATTCGTTAGCAGAAGTAGTTAGCGGTTTTGAACGTACAAAAGAAGAAAAACCAAAACTTTTTGGTGTGGAGATACCAGAAATAAAAAGCGATTTATTAGGACAACTAGCGAATGCGCTTGTTCAACAGGACCGTAAGGAAGCGATTCGAGAAACGAACAAAAAAGAAAAACAGCGGGAGACAATTCTTGCGTTAGCTAATGAGAAAACAGCAAGTGAACCAATGGAAAAATTACCAGGGAAAATAGATACAACCGATAAATTACTTTTACCAGAAAAACCAGTGATTCCGGATAAACCGCTAGTACCTAATGAGCCAAATTTACCAGTAGTACCAGAAGTTCCAGATCAACCAGTTGATCCCGAACAACCAACAAAACCAACGGTTTCAGAATTGATTAAAAAATCACAAGATCAACTAGTAGCGGCCACACAAAAAGCACGAAATATCAATCATCAACTAGAAGACGTGCAGAAAAGGTTAACGCAACTCACTCAAGTGGAAGAATTAAGTAAGAATGGGGAAGAAACAACAAACTATTGGTCAGAAGTAGCGCATTTAGTCGATGAATATAATCAGTTATCTGAACAAATTAAGACCTTAGTAAGTGAGAACAATGAGGTAGAAGAGATTAATGCAGCTTTGTATAACCAAACATACCAACAACTAAAAGAAAAAGTTGTCGAAGTTCACAACGCCCAAGAAAAAGCGAACCAGGCAACAAATGATTTTGAAAACAAGGTTTCTAATGCAACGAAAACGCATAAAAATTTGGAAAACCTAGAAAATCACTACGAAGAAACATTGCAACCTCAAGCAGAACAGGCAAAAGAAACGGTTGGTGCAGCAATTGATGAAGCGCAAACCAATACAGAAGTAGCTGTCAATGTTCAAACAGAAGTCGCACAAGCAGAAGCAGCCGCTGTTGCTGTACAAAACAATCAAGAAAAAATTTCACAACAATTAGTTGTCGCAAAGAGTCAAGAAACATTAAGTGAGGTACAAGATACCTCAAAAGAAGTGAAAGAAATCGCAACTACGCAAAATCAAGCCGTTGTAGACGTACAAAAAGATTTTACTCACTTACCACAACCAATCAAAGACCAACCAAAAGAACCAGAGACAGTCTCTGATTCAATGATAGATACGACTGCACAAAAAGAAGAAACGGAAGTGAAAATAGATGAACCAACGAATCAAATGGTGGAGACGCCTATTACCAATCAAGAAAAGTAAACATAATTTTCAAAAAGTAAATTTGAACCCGAATCCTTTTTATATAGGGTCAAAAGAAAATAAAAATATATTCCTTCTAGGTATCAGCCGTAATCCAAAAGTTGAACAGGGTTTATCTAAGAATTTGATCCAAAAATAAAAATTGTTCGAAGTGAATAGAACATAAAAAAAGAGAGAGCTCTTGAAGTAAGAGTTGCTCTCTTTCTTTTTTATTGGAGGGAATCAATCAAATAATGAAGAAAAAAATAGGGTAAATAATTAAGGTCTGAAAACGTTAAAAAAGGGAGTGGAATTATGGATTGGTTAAAAATATTTGCAATTACGAGGCCCATTTTGTCGCTGATATTTCTATTGCTGGCCGCATTAATGACGTTGACTTTTATTGGTACTGTTTCCTAGGAATCCCGCTTATATCCTATAGAGACTCAAATAGATGTGCTAGAAAATGTACCTAAACTCAACGAAACATATCAAAGAAATACTGTAAAAATGATAAAAATTTATGTAGCAAAATTATGATAGAATAGGAGAAAACAGTATGATATTTATTAAGATAGGGGTAATTTTGCTAATGTTAAATGTGGGTGTAAAAGTTGTTGAGAGTATATTAAAAAATAATTATGGCGCCAAGTTTCTCTTACAGCTGGGCTCCCTTTTTCTTGTAGTTATAGGAATTGCTTCAATGGATTTAGTAGGCAGTTATTTCAATCAAGGTTGGTTACTTTTTCCTTTGATGATTAATTCGTTGTTAAAGCCATTAGGGATTTCGCTCATTTACTCAGATAAACTAAATGTGTGGCTGACCATGATAGGTGTGGGAATTACGTTGTTAATGGTCTATATAGTTACACGAAAGAAGAAAAGCACTAGTGATAAAAAGAGAATTAAACTTTTTGATCTGTATACAAATATACCAATTTATGTATACCTTAAGGACTTTAATTACTTGTTTTTTTGGATTGGATTAACCACATTTCTTTTGTACTATAGTTACTATTCTTATATTTTTGATTTAGGAAGTATGGAGAAAAAAATCGCTATTCCTTTGTTGGTCCTTTGTGGGATATTTGAATTGTTGTTCACCCTAACGCACTATTTCTTTTTAAAAGAGCTAAATCAAATAAGCTTTATGGTTAGCTTGCTTGGAAATAAGGAAAATCATAGTGATACAATTTCAAAAATTGACAGGCTTCTTGCTGGTAAGATGGTTTATGTACAAGGGAAAGAGATTGGTGATGAATTTAAAGCGTGTGTCGATACGTGTGTATTTGAAGTAATTGGAACAGAGCAAATAAGAAATATCAAGTTGGAAGATACTGTTCAGATAAAATTAACAGGATTAGCTAAAAAGATTTTTTCAAAACAAGAAGAAATATTATCAAACGGAATCGTTATATATGAAGAAGACGAATAAGATAGCTAACTAATATATACATTTTAGAATAATACCTATAAAAAAGTACGCCTGTAATTGCAGTGTACTTTTTGTTTATTTATTGGAATTTCAATAGAAGATGATAAGCCATATAAGGTTCGAAAGAATTAGAACGATAAAAAGAAAGAGAGACCGCTTATAATAAGAGTGGCCCTCTTTTTTTATTGGAGGGAAGTACTCAAATAATGAAGAGAAAAGAAAAAGGAAAATTTAAAAAGAAAAATTATGAAAAAGCAAAACAGAACAACCTACGTTTTTTAGCAGATAAGCGCTTTTTAATTCCGGCTATGTTTTTTCTGTTTTTAACTGAAATAATCATAGGGAATTGGGTACTACAAAATATATTCTCTCTTTTAAAAAGTAATCTTTTTTCTATCCAGTGGGTAGAATTTAAAGAAACACTTTTCTATTACCCGTTGTCTGAGTATTTATTTGCTTATATTCTTTTATTTTTAGCAAGCATACTATCAACAAGCATAATTGCCTATCGAATGTATACGTCTTTTCGATCATTGGAAGAAGAACATGTGCAAGGAACAATGGATTTTGAAAGCACAGAAGGAATGGACAAACAATATCCCACCGTAGAAGTACACCCTTTTACTGAAACGGAGGATTTTTATGATGGAAAACCAGGATATCCAGTAGGTAGAAAACCTAGGACCATGAAACAAAAAGCAGAAGGCACATTTTCTATCTATGTAGATACTACCGATTCTAATACCATTACGTTGGCAGGAACTCGTCAAGGGAAAGGAATCTATTTTGTAGACACATTTATTGATATACTCACACGCGCACGATTGATTGCTAATCGTGCTTCTTTTGTTATGACGGCTACAAAAGGTGATGAACCTAGAACGTGGTACAACACGCTAAAACGACGTGGGTATCGTATAAGGATTGCTAACTTAGTCCACTCCTATTATTCAGACCCAATCCCTGCGCTAGCAGTGTTTAATAATTACTATCGACACTATAAACGGCTTAAACGAGAGAGCGTGGCATTAAAAAAAGAAGGAAAACAGAGTGAAGGCTTAAATGCCAGTATTCAAGCCGATCAACAGTTGGCCAACGCAGAAAAAATTATTAAACAAGTCGCTTTTTCTTATTTTCGAGAAGTGAATGAAGGAAAAGATGGCGGTTTTTGGACAAAAGCCTGTCGTAGTTTGTTTATAAGTGTAGGAATTGCACTAGCAGACCAGGAATTTGAAGAACATGAAACAAGCAAAGTCAATCCTTATACTATTTACACGGTTGTTAATGAAATGCAACGTCGAAAAATCAAAGAACAGTCGCATGAATTTCTCAAACGATATACTGATGATGAAAATGAATTGCAACGACTATTAGCAGAATATGAAAACAAAAGTGAATTGGATGTATTCTTTGGCGAATTACCTCATACGCACCCCGCAAGGCGACATTATAACGGAATTATGGCCTCAGCACCTGCACATGTAACATTAGGGAATATCATTACACACTTTGATGGTGATCTAGAGCCATTTTTGATGACAATGAATGCAAAAATGACAGCATTCGATGATGGGTTTGATATGGAAGTAATTGGTTTTGATAGAGAACAACCGACAGCTGTTTTTGTCTTATTGAGCGATGCAGATACGTCCAATAATCAGTTAGGTGTGATGTATATTGAACAAATCTATCAAGTATTGCTGAATCGCTGTAATTTAGAAGATGACTCTCAATGTTACCGTGATGTCCATTTTATTTACGAAGAAGGTGGGAATTTAGGGGTTGCTATTTCTGATTTAGCACGTAAATGGACGTCTGGGTTAAGTCGTCGTTTATTTTCACATTTAGTTTTACAAGATGTACAACAATTATCTTCTTTGTACGACGAAGATACAAAAGACATTATTTTAGGAAATACAGGGAACTTGGCGTATATACGAACGGGATCTGAAAAAACAAATAATTATATATCCGGACGTTTAGGAGAACGTTCGAATTACTCTAAGACAAGACACAAAGACCCACTTTCAATCAAATCAACAGAAACGGAAAGTGCCGAGAGAATTAATTTATTATCTTCTTTTGAACTTGAACGATTGCGTGAAGGAGAATCCGTTATTTTACGTATTAATAAACACAGAGATTTGGAAGGAAACCCTATTTATCAATACCCACTTTTTAATACGTACGAAAATGATACAAATTTGATTCCTTTTTATAAATTCAGAAAATTAGATAAGGTTTCTTGGGAAGAAATACCAGTAAACAATCAATTCATGGAAATAGAACTAGAGGATTTAAACTGGAAACTACAACCAGAAAAAATAATTGACCAACAAAAACAAGTGATTCCGCAAATACCGACGTATAAGAAACCAGAACGAAGAAAAGACAGCAATAGCATTACACCAATAGAACAGATTGCAAAAAAAGAAGTGAGGCCAGTTTTTTCAACAGAAAAATATGCAAAAGAGGCGAAGTTTCTTGAAGATATGTATGGAGATAAATTAGAACATTTAGTAATCAATGTGTTCTCAGTCGAGCAACAAAAAAGACTGATAGCATTGATTCAAATGACCGGAGAAAAGGAACCTCAATCATTTGCAGAACTGGAAAGAGTATCGAAAACGGGCAATATTCGTTCTTATATTAGTTGTATTCTATCAAGTTTCGGTCAGGGGGCGGTAAATATGGTTGTACAACAACTAAAAGAATGGAGGAATTCTAATGAGTTCTGATGAGATTCTAAAGATTTTAATTACATTTGATGATTTCCTCAAACTAGCGAATTTGGGGGCAGACATAGGGCGGAATATACTTTTTGGTATTGTACGTTTTTTCTTATGGATTGTGCAAAATTTAGAAAACATAATGACAGAAATGTTGACCTTCTTAGGTTTTTATAATGATTCTTCTCTTAAAGGAGAGGAAGGACTGCTACAAACATTAATCAGCTATAAGTCATTTGGTGTTGGCATTGCGATTCTAACAATAGGGTTAGTGTTAATGTTCGGGAAATCCTCTCAAACAAGAGATATTCCTATGAATGTACTTATGTTGTTACTGATGTCTTTAATGCTTCCAACAATTATGAGTGATGGAATGAAGTTGGTTAAAGCTACACAAGGTGAATTAAGCGCTACACAAGGAGATATTGGGTTCTCAACGATTAAAAATAATGTTACAGATGTTTTTGTTTTAGCAGATGGTAGGTGGGAAACGACTACACCTGAAAATAAAAATTATTTAACAGATGTAACAGGGTTTGACGTGAACGAACGTATTTTAGATACCGATGAGGTTAAAAATGGGGAAGTACTAAAGTACAAGTTAAGAAACAAGCAAAATGAAGAAGGCAAAGAAGCAGTAGAATTAGATGAAGGGAATGGAGGAGTTCTGGGTTGGTTAATAAAATCAATGCTTGTTCCAAAATATTATCGCTGGAAAGTAGACTGGATACCTTTAATTGTTACTTTAGGAGTGTTGGCTTTTTCATTGGTCATTTCAATGGTGAGAGTGGGCAGACTAGGGATAGAGTTAGCTTTTAATGAATTGTGGGCTAATATTGTTGTTTTTTTCAGCTTTAGAGAGACTAAGCGAGCGAAAATGGTATTAATGGAAATTGTTGGTGGATTTGTCATGGTGATTTCTATTTTTACAATGTACTATGTTTTTATTTATTACAACAGTTTCGTTTTTGCGACAACTACGTCCATTTGGGCGCAGTTATTTGCAGTAGTTGGCGGCGCATGGTTTATTTACGATGGCCCTGCTATCATACAAAAAACTCTGGGAATTGATGCTGGATTATCAACCGCTGGTTCTTTTGTAATGGGCATGGGTGCTAAAAAAGCAGTAGATCAAATTGGTATTGGTGTGAAAACTACTGTAGGAGCAGCTACTTCTGGTACTGTAGCAACCGCAGGTTTTGTCGCAGGATTAGCTTCTGGAAACGCCGAGAGAAAAAATGATGAAGATGCGAATTTGAATAAATTTGATACCGATAATGAATCTGAAAAAAATACTGAAGATACAAATAATGCGCCACAAGACGAACCGAATGACACTCAAATGAACGATCCTTCAAAAGATGTATCTGAAGAACCTAATGAAGCAGTTAATGACGAAGATATTGCCAATAGTAAATCAGAGGAAGATTCAGACCAGGAAACTTCAGAGAATACAAATACATTAGATAATCAGGAAAAAAATGGAGAGGATATTAACGATTCGGCTGTTGATGAAAATGGAACAAATGATGGCAAAGAAACAGAGGATTTTGAAAGTAAAAATACGGATACAGAAACGAATGATCAAAATATGAGTAATTACGATGAACAAGAAAATGTTAATGACGATATACCTAAAAACACAACGACAGCTAATGAGGGTCAGCTAAATGATAAGAAATTGGCCGATAATGATGATGAAAATTCTAAATATACAGGTGAATCAATCAACATGGAACACTCCGATTCTGATAACGAGACTGAATCACCTTCAAATAGTTCAAGTGAGCCATTAGAAAATCCATTTAAAAAGAAAGTTAGTCAAATGGTAAATACTAACAAATATCAAAAGAACATGAAAAATCCTATTGGTAACCAGGTAGATAGATACAAGAGAAACAAAGAATTTGGACAAGAAGTAAATGAATGGTTAGCACAACGAAAAGAGCAGAAATCACAGCAACTACCTAAAGAAAAAAGGTCAAAAAATAAGAAAGGATAGAGACCTATGCATGAGATACAAGAAGAAATATTTACCCAAGCAAAGTTTGTAGGAAAGATTTTAACAAAAGATGTGGTTTGTTGTTTCATTCTCTTTCAGGTAGCGACAAGACTACAGGAAAGAACATATGGACCTTTAGGAACAATTGCTTTTCTTTTTGTAATGATTATGGGTATTTACTGGTTATCTCCCAGTTCTCTTACTAGGAATAGTTTAAGAAACTATCAACGATTATGGATAATCTTAACGAACAATAGACAAACGTATCACCCATTAGCACAACAACAATTCCAAGACGAAGAAGATTTATCTATGGCAATGCTAACTGAGGAAGAATTAGCAGAAGAAGACAAATTGATTGAAGAAGAAATGAAAGAATATAACTAAGGTAAGTTATTTAAATGTAAAGAAAGCAGAGAATATTCTTTGCTTTCTTTTTTATTAAACAATTAAGGGGGATATTCAATGAAAGAATATGCAACAAAAATAAAAAATAAGAGTGTGGGCTTACTGAAGGATAACCATTTCTGGCGAATACAAGGCTTATCTGTACAATATTTTGTTAAATATTATGCGCTGTATTCGATGGAAGTGTTATTACTAGTTTTACTAGTGATTGCACTTAACGACGAAGTTGGACCAATATCTAACGAAGTTAGTAACTTTGTGTTTATTCAAATAATTTTACAATTGTTTGTATTCATAAAGTTAATAATGCCTGTTTTTTATTTTGTTCAATTGGCCTTTGATATTTCTCTTCATAGAACAAATAGAAATAAAATTTGTACATTTTTAAAATCCTGCTTGTTTGCAAGTATCGTAATCAATTCAAATTACCTCACTGCGGAGTTTTATCAAGATATACAAGGATTCAAAGATTTGCCAGTTTCGGTGGTTCAAAAACTGATTATTTATGGAATCTTGTATTTTGTTATGCGATATTCCATTGAAAAATATTGGGAATGGTTAGGAAAAATGATTGTACTAAAACCAGAACTAACTACGTTAGAAATACCAGTAAAAGAGAACTACTTTTCTTCGCGTATTGAACTAATGGAGGAAATGAATCGATACGTAACCCCATTAGCCATTACAAAAGAAATGGTACGTAGAGACTCAAACTGGGCATTTGTAAGTAGTTATGGAAACATAATTGAAGAAGAACCAATTGTTGAAGAAAAAAATAGTGTGACTGTTCAATTAAAGTATTCGATTATTCCTCCGATAGATTTGATCTATTACAAATTTGACAAAGTAGAGTAAAAGGAAGTGAAAGAATTTGATTGTAGATACAGATGAATTATTGGATGTACAAGTAGAGCCAGCTTTGGTAGATACTACGACAAAAGAGAAAAAAAAGAAGAAAATACAGAAGGTTGAAAAATCGGTGCTGGCCTTTATGCTGGAACGTCGAATTATTTCAGAAGAATGTATTGCGTTAGAAAAAGGTGTCACCAATTTTTATCGAATTGAAGATTCTTCAGCAAGAGAAGGAAGTTTAGAACAGCGGCAATCTGCATTGAATGATTTCCTAGTCTTTTTAAAAACTATTTACACAGACATAAAATTCATATTTACAAGTTTTCCTATTGATATGTCTGAAAATATTGATTATGCAAAACGCCGTTTTAAAATGGGCGCGTTGAGCGAGACAGTAAAAAAAGAACAACAATATACGTTGGCAGTCCTTGAAAATTTAGATAATACGCGATTGATCGATACGGTTTATTTACAAGTATTTGCGGATGATGAAGAGCAATTAAAAGAAGTTGAAAGAGAAATTCGTCAAGCGCAAAGTACAGATTTTCGTATTAATACGATGACACTAACACAAAAAATAAAATTTTTATTTCGTCGGTACAATCCATTAGCTCCTTTGCCAATAGGGATTCCTTATCAACGGACAGATTACACTGGAAGAGACGAGAAGGTGCAAAAAATTGTAGCAAACAAAGGCTATGATCCTTTGTTTGTGGGTACGATTCAACCAATGGGTGGAATTAAACCTCATTCGTCTAAAGATTTACAAATTTCTGATGGGTTTATTCGAGTGCTTAATCTAGTTATTTATCGTCCTAAAAATAATCCTAACTTTTGGGGAGAACAAGTCTTTTGTATGAAAAATGTATTAACTACTTTAGATACGCATACAATTGATACCTCCAATCCACTTGTTGAGCAGAATTTGAATCGGAGCTTAGGAGAGTATGAGGATAGAGTTTATAGCTCTAAAGATAGGATTTCTCAAAAGAAAGCACGAAAAGAGTATGAAAAGTTAGATAGAACAGTAGAAAACATCCTTGAAGCTGTTGAAGTATTAAAGGAGATACATGTACGTTATGTATTGGCTGAATCTACTATTGAGAAATTGGACGAACGTGAACAAGAAGTCATGCGAAAACTTAGAAAACACCAGTTCCAAGCGGCTTGTTTTTTAGATGAACAGGAAAGACAATTTAAAGCGACGTTTGTTAGCTTTAAAGAAGGCGCGAAGCTAATCAAACGAAAAGGGAAGGAAATAAAAGGAACAGCATTAGCAGGGAGCTATGCGTTTAATTATGCCAACCATATTGATCACGATGCTCCGTATAGTGGTTATCCGTTGTACGGTTCAGGTGTTGTTTGCCTATCTACAACGCATAAAGATAGTTTGAGAAAGTCCTATAGCAGTATTATTTTAGGAAGCCAAGGGTTCGGTAAGACAACAGCGGCTAAAAAGCAGTTAAAACAAGCTGTAGAGTATAATAATATCCATTATGGGTTTTATGTCAGTGATGAAACAAAACGGCTCACAGAAGCTCTAGGCGGTGAATTTTATGATGGTCGAGAAGTTCGATTGAATCCTTGTCAAATCTATCGTTCTGACGTGGATGCTCGAACAAAAAGAACGAAGGAAGAGCAGTCGTTAAAAACTAATTTAGTGAAAATGAGGTTAGTTTTTGGATTAGCAGAAAATATTGATTTTCAAAGTCCAATTATGACAACGGCTAAAAAAATCTTTAATAATGGATATGCTGATTACATGGAACGCCATGGGTTAGAGGTCAACAAAATAACGCAATATGATCCAGAACAGTATCCAGTTTACTCAGATATCCTTGAATTTGCTAAAAATGAATATAATAAAGCTACGGAAGAATTTGAAAAGAAAGACATGTATGATTTTATTTCAAAATTAGAATCATTTATCACAGATTCAGGAAATATTTTTAACCAGAAATCGACATTTGATTTTTATAATAAAAAGCTTGTAACGTTTAACATGGAAAATCTCGTGAAGTCAGATATATCCACTTATAATGCACAATACTATAACTTATATACAGCAGCGTTTAGTGAAGCTGTACGAGTTGGCCAACGTGAAAAATATTTATTTGATCGTAAACAGAAAAAAGTGGATGAGTTAATTTATTCTAATATGACTTCCGATGAATTCCATAATCCAATACGGACAAAAAATAAAGTTTTACTGAAGGAATTAGATCGCTATAACCGAGAAGGGCGAAAATTATTAATCGGACAAACTTATATTATGCATGACATAGCAGATGCTTTTCCTGACTATAATAGTGAAAATGGAGAAATGGGGGAGATTTCTCAAATTGTTGTTAACTTGTTTAAACTTTCGACGTATCGCTTTTTATTTAAACAAGACGAATCTTCAGAAGAATTACTAAAGAAAGTATTTGGGAAGCAACTTAGTGATTATGATATAGCAGACATTATTGGATTTGAGGAACGTGATATTCTGTTAAATATTAAAGGAGCAAAAAATATCAAATTCCGCTATGGTTTATCAGAAACAGAGAAACGAATCTTCGATGGAGGACTATAACCATGAAAAATAAAGAGGGAAAACAATCTAAACTTAAAAAGAATTATTTAAAAAAGACAAAAAAAGCATTTCAACTCGTAGTTTTTGGTAAAAAACGAGAGAACATTGAAAGTTTCCAAACAAAGAGACTCTACTTCGTATTAGTAGGTGTCTTTTTTTTGTATCTTTTATTCTCCTTTTTAATTTCTTAAAAGGAAGGTGGGCGAATAATGCATACAAAAAAAATTCCTGTTTTTACAAAGAAACAGCTAGACGTTGCTAGAAGGACAAATATGTTAGCGTTTATGCAAGAAAAAGGAGAAATTTTTGAGAAAGTTTCTTCAAAGTTTGTAGAACATGTGGATCATGACAGTATGAGAGCAAATGTAAAAAATGGCATAGTCAATTGGTATTCAGAAGGAATTAGCTCGTATGATAATGCCATTGAGTTTTGCATGGCATATTATAATTACCCTTACGAAGATACTGTTCAGCAGCTGTTAGACTATCAATTTAGTAAACAAATTAGTAAGACAACCACTCAAAAATGGATAAAGCAAGAAGAAAAAAATCCGTTTAATTTGCAACATTTATCCGTTGCAGGAAATTATGATACAGGCCGACTTGATGAAAAAGGGTGGGCTTATTTGCGTAGTAGGCATTTATCGGACGAAACGATTGGTCGTTTTGCAGATGGATCAATTACTTCAGACAATCGTGGGAATATTTTGTTTAAAATAACAGATATCGGGAAGAATAAATTTGGGACCTATGTTGGGGCTGATGTTCAAGGGACATATGCTAAGCCGTTAGAAAAGCGTATGAAAATAAACAAAAAAGGAGAATTAAAACTAGACCGAAAATATTTTAAAGGAATAGCAGAAAATAGCAATGGCCGCCGCGGCTTTTGCTTTGGCGCTAATATGGATTACAAAAGTCCAATTACCCTTTTCGTTACAGAAGCACCAATAGAATCACTATCACTATGGGAGTTAGATAAGGAAAATTTACCTAATAACTCCTTTTTCTTGTCATTATCTGGCTCAGGAACAAAACAAGAAACTATATGGAAAACGTACAAAGATTTGCAAAATATGCTCAATATTAACGAAGGAACGATTGTAATGGCTGTAAATAATGATAAATCAGGAAAAGAATTGATTCGTGCAGTTCACAGCCAATACAAACAATCTGAAGACTTAAAACAAATAGCAAAGCTGTCTTTATATTTACCACCAATCGAAAATGGAGACTTTAACGAATGCCTGGAATTAAAAAAGACTGGACGTTTGGAAAGTCGTGAAATTAAGAAGAAAGAAAACGAACAAGCCAAAGCGATTTTTGAGCAACAAAAATCAGCTGTTCAAGAGATGAATGTATGAAGTCATTAAAAATAAAAATAATTCTCATACTTTCTGTGTTGGGACTTGGGTGTTTAACTGTTATAGCTGTTGTTCAAGAAACGGAAAGAATGATTCTTATGATTGCAGGTGCAGAGTCAGAGGAAAAAAATAATGCCTTGCCAAATGAGAATATAAATCTTCCTCCGGAAGTTTTAGCGTTAAAACCAACAGTGGAAAAAGTGGCCAAGGAAATGAACATTCCTGATGAAGTACCCTATCTTTTAGCGATAATAATGGTTGAATCGGGTGGTCGCGGGGGTGATCCATTTCAATCTAGTGAAAGTGCGGGGTTACCTCCTAATACGATAACCAGTCCGGAACAATCGATTCGTCAAGGCGTCACTCATTACAAAAGTTGTCTTGATTTAGCGAACCAATATAGCATTCAAGATAGAAAAGCTGTATTACAAGCTTACAATTATGGTGGTGGATTTTTAAGCTGGCTTTATCAAAAACAGAGACCTTATTCTTTTGAATTAGGAGCAGAATTTGCGAAAGAACAAAGTGGAGGAGCAAAAGTAGTTTACACGAATCCTATTGCAAGCGCTAAAGGAAATTGGCGCTATGCATACGGAAATATGTTTTATGCAGAGCTAGTTTATCAGTATGTTACAAGCATGCAGCAAGGCATTAATGAAGGAAATGGGGGAAACATACAGGTATTAGAATCTATTGTTGGTCAATCAATATATGGTGGAGAGTGTTACATGCTTACAGCATATTATGTTGAAAAATTGGGTGGCCCACAGCTGCGTGGAAGTGGCTTTGATTATGCCGAAAGAATTGGTGATGATTACAATTGGTCAGCGTACGGTTGGTCAGTAATTTTTGACCCCAAACCGTCTGATCTAAGGATAGGAGATATCGTCAATTGGTACGCAGGTGGTGGATTAACCCCTCAAATATATGGCCATACAGGCGTGATTTCAGGTGTATCAGATGGTGGACAAGCATTTACTACCTATGAGCAAAATTCAGAGCGTGGGCGAGTTGTAGCAAAGTATAATCGGACATTTGATATAACAAAAATACGTAGTATTGTTCGTAAAAATAAGTAATATTTGACGAGTGATTGAGGGTGTGTTAAATTTAGTTTAACATACGTATAGGAGATGATAGTCATGGAAACAGTAGTACGTAAAATAGGCAATTCTGTAGGAGCAATTTTCCCAAAAGGTATTTCTCCAGAAGTTGGAGATGCGTATACAATTTTTAAAATTGATGATACGTATATTCTAAAGCCTAAAAGAGAAGATGTATTTAAAAATGATGCAGATTGGAAAGACTTTAGAGATTCTGTGACTGTAGAAGATACAGAATGGGATACAATGAAGTTAGAAGGGAAAGAATACTAGATGGATTACCCAAAGCAAAGGGATATTATTTGGATAGATTTTGACCCTTCAAAGGGTAAAGAAATCAAAAAACGAAGACCCGCTCTAGTTGTGAGTAAAGATGAATTTAACGAGCGTACGGGTTTTTGTTTAGTTTGCCCTATTACTTCTACAAGACGAAGCTTTGCGACATATGTAGCGATAAAAGACCCTCAAAAAATAGCAGGAGATATAGTTACCCATCAACTGCGTTCAGTTGATTTCATGAACAGAAATGTAGAAAAAATTGAACAGTGTGATCTGCTGACTTGGGTTGATGTTATTGAAGTAATTGGTATGTTCATTTAGATACAACAGTCAAAAATCTAAATTAGATAAGTAACCTAAGATAACTACTTAGGTTACTTTTTTTATACCAAAAATGTAAAGGAGAAGATTATGAAATCTATAACCCAACTTTTAATAATGGGTGCATTTGGTTTAGCATTAGGGATAGGTGGAACATTTGTATATGCTAAAAATGTACTCCTTCCTCAACAAACCAAAACCATTCAAAATTATGTTAAAAAAACGAATGATTTAGAACAAGAATTAAAAGCGTTTAAAGAAGATAAAGAGGGTGCTTCTACTAAGGAAATCCCTATTCCAAAACACTCTTATTCACACCAAGAATACGTTAACTTGAAATCAATAGGTGAACAATTTTCTAAAAGTTATTACGACATTACTACAGACACGGCGGAAGAAAAATTGAAAGGATTATCTAAAATTTTAACACCAAAACTTAGTGGAAAATTACGTCCGGCATGGGTTGACGATTATAAAAATAGTATTCGAATTGAACAAGAAACTATTAGTGAACAGTACTATGTAAAATTGAATGGGGTGACTGGAAAAGCGACAATGATTGGTTGTCTGATTGTGTCTACTAAGCATGGGAACGCGCAAGCATTTGACGTGAAATATATTGATAAATTCAACTTGGAAAAAGATGAAAAAAATCATTGGAAAATAAAAAAATTTGAAGAACAAATTGCCCCTCGCGAATTCTCCGAAAGTTATTTTACGCAGGAGTGATGAAAAATGTTTAATAAATTAAATGAGTGGAAAGAGAATGTAGAAGTATACCGTGACAGAATACAATCTGGTGAAAAAAAGAGTGGTCGTTGGAAAAAAAGATGGCACAAATATTCTTCAAAATTATATCTATTTATGTTTTTTTTAACAGTTTCTGGGTTTGTTTTTTTTAACTATTCAAGGTTATTTTTTAAAGATGATAGTCCTTTGTTGGATAGTGGAATTGGAGAAATAAGTAAAACAAAAATAGGGGCAAGTGAAGCTGAAATTGTTTCTCGAAAAATAAACAATTCAACTGGTTATGCAGAAGTCCTTGTTCATGTTGAAGAGTCTTCAGCCCAAGTTCATAAAGAATACGTTTCATTTGCCGGAGAAGTAAAAAAAGAGCAACCAATAGAAACAAAACTCATTCCTATTTCAGAAAATTATTATCTGATTCAATTACACGGTGTTCCTAAAAATTGGAAAACAATAGGGATTGACTTTGGCTATAATACTACACAGAAAGCACCAACGACTGTAGAACAAATTGAAGAACAAAATCAGCAAAAACAAACAGATAGATCACAACAAACTTCTTTTTATTGGGATGTCAGAAAAAGTAAAACAGACGATGATTTAAAAGAGAAACCTAGAGTAAAATATTTGGCTGATGTGATTGTCATTGAGGAAAAATCAACGAGAGATAAACAGAAATTGCTAGCAAAAAGTACAGAAAAAATTGATTCGGAAATTGTAAGAATAGATGAAAAAGTAAAACAAGAAACGGAAGAATTGATTTACAAAGTTGGAAAAGAAAAAGAAGACTCTCAGACTAAAATTGCTCAATTAGAGCGTGAAAAAGACAAGTATATTGAAGTAAAAAGTGGGATAAAGAAAGAAGAAAAATTACTTGATGAGAAGCTTGAAAAGTTGAAGGAAAGAAAAGAACAATCAACAACTAATTAGGCAAATTAAGGGGTGCTAAACAACTGCTAGTAGGTGCTAGAGATGTGCTATAAAGGGTGCTAGTTTGGTGCTAGTTACTGCTAAATACGTGCTAGTTTAGGTGCTAGAAACGTGCTATATGGTGCTAAAAAGGTGCTAGTTTGCATGAAGTTACCTGCTAGCCAAGTTCTAGTGGCGTTCGTTTTTGGGTCCCACGGGAAAGCCTTGCACTGCAAGGCGGGTCAGCTTGTCTGACCCCCATTTCCCCTTATGCTCTTCCGAAACACAAAGCGCAATTAAGCGAATACTAGAGAATAAATAAGAAAAATGTCGTGTAGTGATAAAAAATAAGCAGATCAAAGACTAAAAAATGGCTGAAAGGTAAGAGAAAAATGACAGAAAAACAAGTCATAAAAATAAGAGATGTAGATAAAGATATAGCAACTAGACTGGTAACAGTAGCAAAAGAAAAAGGCTACGCTAGTCGAGATGAAATGTTACGAGATGTGCTGAAGAAAATCGCGTACGAAGAGTTCCAATTAGAATCAGAATTACGTTACCAGGCATTTACAAAAGATGTCGTTGAATCAATGCAACTTGGAATGGATTTAATGGTAAGGGAATTCTTTCGTCCAGCGTCGAAATTAACTGAAAGGGAGAAAGAAAATGGATGAAAAAAAGAAACCGAAAAACATATACATGACAGACAAAACAAAAGATCGTTTGAGTCGAATTGCTGCAGAAAAGCATATGCATTTAGGTGACTTAATTGATTATATGCTAGATGTCATTGAAAACAAAAACGAGAATAATATAGACGAGCTTTTAACCCTTCAAAAACAGAATAAAAAATTATTATCTGTCATTGAAACACACACAGAGTTGACGACAATTCTCTTCAACGAATTAGCAAGAACTATGCAATTAGAAATTAAAGATGAATCGGACTCACTTGGTGTAACCCAAGCGAAAAAAATAGTACAAGAGCGACAAGAAAACCGAAGAATCCAAGCAATGAATTCGGCAAAATATTCCCAGTCGGTTGTAACAAATGAATAAGAAAACGGCGGGCATTATTCTTACGAGTGCGTTCGTTATGCCAGGTACAGATACGTTCAAAGAATATCTTGACTATATGGAAAGAAGTGAAGCGACCAGGAACGAACATTTTGATCAATTCAATGCCTTTTCACCTGACAATTCAATGGATAGTATTGCGACAGTTGAAGGTTCAAATGAGACGATGTTCTCAACCTATAATGACTACATGTCAAACCCGAAAAAAACGTCAGCTTTGTTTACGAATAATTATGACCAAGCGCCAGAAGAAGTTATCCGATACATGAAAAAATACTTCGAAATGGCTCAAGAAAATAAATCACCTTTATGGCAATTAGTTTTTAGTTTTCGGAACGAGTGGTTGATTGAAAATAACTATCTTGATCCAGAAACAAATCAATTAAAAACGCAACATATTTACCAGGCCACAAGATTAGCCATTGCTGAATTAGAAAAAAAAGAAGGGTTAAAAGGAGAGTGGACAGGTGCAGTCCACTACAATACGGATAATATTCATGTTCATGTCGGATATGTTGAAAAAAATCCAACAAGAGAATGGATCTTCTACAAGCACCCGAAAGACCCGAATAAAACTGGCTGGCAGTTTAAAGGAAAATTTTTACAGAAGAGTATTAAAGCGACAAAGCGAACATTTGTGAATGAACTGATGCAAAATAAAGAACAATTGTCTATGTTAGAAACGTACGTCACGCACCAAAAAAAGTTGGCTGAATCATGCAAAGAACAGTTTACACAAGGAAAGTATGAGCAACTATTTACGGATTTACTTCAAAAGCTACCAAGCAATCAGTATTTCTGGAAATATGGCTTTGCAGAACGTCATAAATTTAAACCAGAACTAGATAAAATAGTGGATTTGTTTATGGAAACAGATGGGAAAGAAAAAATGGATGAAATACTTCCACGTCTACAAAAAATTTCTGATAATTACGAAGAAGCTTATGGAAATCCAAGGAACGAACCAACTTATTTTGATAAGCAGCTTTACGGAAAAAGTGGATTATATTCACGAATTGGAAACATGATTTTACAAGAAGCAAAGAATTATCCGGAACTTCTTGCTAAAAGGAACACTGGTTTGATGAATGAATCAGATTTTGAACAATTTAATTTTGAAACGGAGATAGAAAGCGAAGGATTAATTGAGCCATTTGATTCATTAGAAATGTCTATGCCGCAAGAAGAAAATGCAGAAGAAAGTATAATCTATGATGATGTTTTACCTCATGAACTTTTAGAAGAGAGTCATGAGGAAGTTAATAATATAGAAGAACAAATAAAAGTAAAACAATCAGAAATTAAAATGGATCAGGCATTGAAGACGTTACATGATTACTTCACTGAAAGAGAAGAATCGAAAGATAGCAGAAACTTAAAGATAGTGGATCAATTAAAGGCAGAAAAAGAATCCTCAAAAAAAGAAATTCGGGGTATGTTCTTACATGAAGTTGAGGGTAATCAATTTGCCGAACCGGTAAGTAGTTTTACTCACGAGACTTTAGGTAGAAAAATTATTCTTCCAAGTAAAAATAAAGCACACTATATTTCGATAGAAACCTCTAAAGACAAGGAAGTAGATTCAAATTTACAGAGTTTTTCAGGAAATAATCAACGTGCAATCTTGCAACAAATACCTACTGCAACACATGTCTTAGGGGAAAAGCAATGGCAATTAAACAATCGACAGATAAGAGAAGATGAAATTGAAAACGCCATAAAAATTGTGACCATTAAAAAAGATGAGTCAGAATCATTTGTTTTTGAGACAAAAGATGTTTACGATATTTCGCAAACAGACAAGCTTCCCAAAAAAGAGAAAAATGCAAATTATAAAATAGAAAAAGCAACAGGAAAAAATGGTCAAAAGAGAATTACAAAAGTTTCCAATAAAAAGCCTGTAGTCTCGCATAAAAAATCAGATTATGAATTCAAGAAACAATTAAGACAATTGAGAAAATCGTGTGAGCGAAGTGTCCAACGTTATTTAAATGAAAAAGCATATCAAGAATTAGAGCAAAGTATGAATATCTAAAAAATAAATAGGAATTGTAAGAGGATAACTAATAGTTATTCTCTTTTTTTATTCAAAAAAGAAAGAGGATGGAAAATGACAGAAAATAATTCTAGGTTTGACTTCTCAGATTTTTATGAAGAAGGTTTCGAAAAGACAGAAAGCTTTGAACAAGCCATTTATGTTTTTCAAGATGGGACTTTATGGAGTGGCTATTCAGAAGACGGAGATGGTTACACGAGAGATGTTGATCATGGATCTATTGAAGCTTTTTTTAAAGATATTTCTATTGATCGGTATCACCCTGACTTTCATTCATTAAAGTTAGAAGAATTAATTCAGATTGTTCCTGAAACACGTACAGTATTAACAGTGATGGATAATCATTATTCACAAGAACAAGTTGAGGTATTGAAGCAGTTAGAGGAGGAGAATTTTATTATTGAACAGTTGGAAAATACTCTACAAGTGGGAACTGAAAAGCTCAATTCAGAAGAATATCAAGAAGGCGGTTTTGAGGAACAAAACTCTGAAAGTTATCTTTATGATATTGATATTGTCGAAGAAAACGAAGAAATAGTTCAAGCATATAATCACTTTTTAAAAAATATAGAAGTAGACTCCTTGTCAAAAAACAATAATCAGTACAAAACGAAAAATAAAATAAATGAAAATGAACAATTTAACGGAATTAGTCATGATATTTAAATAAAATACGTTATCGCCTTACTTGGCCAATCATATCTAATTAGATATGATTGGCGTGAGGGGGAATGAAAGGAAGATAAAGTTGACCCCTGAAGCGACAAGCAGGAACTTTCCCACAGGAAAAAGAGTTGAATGAAAAAAGCATTACAAATCAAATTGAATCAAGAAATACAAATAAGTTTAGAACAAGATAAATCAAAATCTACAAGAAAAGAGCAATTGATAGAACAAATAGACCAGGTAGAGATTGGTTACTAAAAAAAGCCATCCCAGTTATTGTGATGGCTTTTTTGTTGGTTGATTCTGTTGTCTGTTCTGTATTCTTATTGCGTATGCTTCTACGTCTTGTTTTAAAAATAAACGAACAGTTCCGGATGGCTTGTCACCTTTTTTTCAATAAACGGTACTAACTGTTTTGTATAAACAGATTGTGCAAACGCTGTTTTGCTTTGTTTCGTGATGGTCATTGCTTCTGTTCGATTGAGTAAGTTTTCTTGGCACCATTTTTGATAGTGTTCAAGTGTTTTAGTATCCAAATTATCAGCCCTTTCATTGTTTTTTTATCATAGCTTAAAGAACATGTCTCGCGCAATAAGTATGTAAGGAAGAACTATCTGTTTTGTGGTATACTAAGTAAGTAGAAAAGTTATGGCGGTGGCATCTTCCGAGAGGTGGTGGTGCTTATGAAAGTAAGTACTAAAATCTATGAAAGGAGAAGCCTTTTGTCTATCGCAGAAGCCTTAGCTCTGATGATTAGTTTCGGTTCTTTAATCGCAAGCTTAATCTTTGGAATCTTGAGCGCTGTAAACAACGACAAAAAAAGTAACCGTTCATATCTTTGGCTAGATAACGGTTACTAATCTGTAATTAAATCTGCTACCGTCTTAAACGGTTCTACACCAGAGAGTTGTGTTAGCGCACAGCTCTCTTTTCATTTATATATTAGCACAAGGGGTGCTGAAATACTAGTGAAAGACTTCCTGATTTTTAGGTGGTCTTTTTATTTATTTCTTTTGTTTTTTCCATATTCTATCATTTCAGACTTTAGATATAACTTAAATGTGGTGCGGCCGTTTTTTTGTTTAGAAAAAAATGGTTGGATAGTTGTTCCGATTTTTGCAGATTGATCAAAGCCGGCCTGTGTTTGCTTCGTATATTTAGGTGCTTCGTCTTTAGTTAACAAATTTTCTTGTAGATAAGCCTTTAAAAATTGAGGATTTTTGTCTAATAGCTCATTGAACTCTAGTTGATTCAATGTTATCCCTCCTCTTTATTGATATATAAAGTATACCTTATAAAGTAAAAAAATACAATACAATACTTTATAAAGTACACATTATAAAGTATGATATAGATATAAGGTTAAGAGATGGAGGGAACAAAATGAATAATGAAAAAAAGAAGAAGCACTAAAAAGAATGCGATTAATGGGAATACATGAAGCGACGATTGCACAATATACTTGTATACTATGCGATTGAACAAAAGTATATGGGGGGTATAACGATGTTGTACTTGTTTTATATATCTCCGTATGAAGAGGACTGGGAAATGGACCATCAAAGTATTGTAGAGAATTACCAATACACTTACGGCTTAAACGAAACGTATCCGTTCCTTTCAGAGTTTGGTGAAATCAAGTTTAAAAATATGTTTGGTGGTTTAGTAAAACAGTAAATATTTAGAAGTGATAGTACTAGTTGCTATCACTTCTAAAAAAATAATAGAAAGAGGTTTTTTAAATGATTAATAATGTGACTTTAGTAGGAAGACTTACAAAAGACTGTGATTTGCGTTATACGTCAAGTGGTGTAGCTGTTGCAGCTTTTACACTAGCAGTTAACCGAAATTTTACAAATCAAAATGGTGAACGTGAAGCAGACTATATTCAGTGTGTGATTTGGCGTAAACCTGCAGAAGCTTTAGCAAACTATACACGAAAAGGAACATTGATTGGTCTTGTGGGTAGACTTCAAACACGTAACTATGAGAATCAACAAGGACAACGTATTTATGTGACAGAAATGGTTGTAGAAAGCTTCCAATTGTTAGAGTCAAAAGAAGTTAGTCAACAACGTGGTGTTAACGCTTCTAATCCTACACCAGTTGGACAGCAGGAAAGCAATACGCAACAACCCTTTCCAGATTTAGAAGGTAGTTCTATTGAGATTTCAGATCGTGACTTACCGTTTTAAGGAGGATTGATTCATGGGTAATGAAAATTTACAAAAAATATATGCAGACAGTACAAAGAAACGTACAGCACAACAAACAGAATGGGAACAAGCTGTTGAAGGATTAACGTTTGATAGGTTAGAAAAAAAGAAAATTGAGTATTCTTTAAAACGGAAAAAAAGTTAAGGAGTTAGAAAATGAAACTATTTATTGGAAAAGAGCGTGGGACAATAGTCCTTTCTCCAAGTAAATATCCACCCGCATAGCGGGTGGCTTTTTAATAGCCCTAGAAGGGCTCGCTACCTGCCGCTCCCTTTAAGGGAGCTTTTTTAATAGATCGCCAACCGCTACCTTTCTATCATTAACTAGTTGTTACTTACTAAATGGATCTCTATACTCTATTTTGTTTATACTATCTCTTACTCGATCTTCTGCTTCTTGTTCTCGTATATACTTAGCTATCGTTTTTTGGTTCAGACCTACAGTACTCACATAATAGCCTTTTGACCAAAATGATCGATTCCCATAATTATATTTTAAATTCGCATGACGTTCATGAATGATTACTGCACTTCTTCCTTTTAACAAACCCATGAATCCTGATACACTCAACTTCGGCGGGATTCTTACCAACATATGGATATGGTCAAGCA
>OFGE01001022.1_pt1 | contig 27410 bp, 38 predicted proteins | sample 1521681 | NCBI WGS metagenome assembly OFGE01 (sample SAMEA3504093, study PRJEB24116) | mouse gut metagenome | biome: mouse gut; feature: mouse-associated habitat; material: faeces | place: Denmark | collected 2011
TAATGCAATCCAACCTTTACACTTTTCATCATCAATAGAAAATTGGTATTTACTATCATCTCCTTCCGTTAAATCCTTTTCTTCTATTAAATTCCCATTATAATAAATGTCTAATTCATGAACATACTTACCAAGCACCTCTACACGTTCTTGTATTCTATATTCGCTTGCTGTATCAAAATCAAAATTTCTAAGAATCAGTTTATATCCATCATAATATTCATTTATTTCTTCTACTTTGATTTCCGTATTATTGGTAGAAATCATACCTTCAACATCAAATGTGATATATGTATTCCCTGAATGAACATTAATGAGATTACTGACGGTAATATTACTAAAGAATCCCATACCAAAAGGATTTTCACTATTTCTTACTTCTTCATCCCAGTCACTTTCGGCAATAGAAAATAATGCCTGGGGATTAGCAAGTACATTCCCATTATTTTCGATAACTACTGTGCCATCTCCCCATCTATCAACAGTGACTTTTACCTCCGTTGCTTTCGCTCGCTGTGCATTCTGAATATCTTCATCAATGAAACAATATATGTCCTTAAATGTACTTTGTCGAAGCAATTTAAGCTGATTAATTACATTTACCTTTAATTCTACTGCCAATAAATCTACCTCCGTTTCTTCTTTATATTGGATAAAATTAACCAATTCATTCCCCTATGTTTACACGACCATCTTCGACAGATCTTTTTATATTTTTGATTATATCCTAACGGTCTTTTTCTGATATGTCCTTTATGTAATGTCCAATTCAAGATTCCCTGGTCTCCTTTCCCTTCATTCCCAAAATCATAATCATATTTTCCATCACTCCACAGGATATGTGGACAAACTTCATTATTAAAAGGTGATACATATGTAAGACTTACATGTTTCCAATCTTGTAATTTTGCTCTTATAGCTTCTACTGCACAATTAGAATAGAAGTCTTTGCTTATAATTTCAAATTTCTCACTCACTTTTTTTACCTCCATATCTATGTGAAACTCTGGGTTTATTGTTTCATACAAAACCCAAAAACTTCATATCAAAATATCTTTCTGCCAATTCAGGCATCTCTTTTTCAATTTGTTTCAAATATCTCGTTTCTGAACATTCTTTTTCATGTCTTGATTGTTGATATTCAACAAATTCTCGATATGACTTCTTCTTAAAGGCACTTGGTTGATTACACCATGCAGCAAGATTTATATATGTACCTTTATATGGAGATTCTTCATATCGATTAAATCTCATTATGTACGGTAAGCACTGGTATTTTATAAGCAACTCGATCCGTCTCCATAAGTCCCACAAATCTTGTTTCCAAAATTCACTATCCCATTTATCATTTCTGTCAAACCCGCAAAATGTATAAAACTTTGGAATTTTAGCTGTGTACTTTCTTAACAACTGCAATTTCTTTTCTATTAAGTCATAATCTGCCACATTATCAAAGGCAAATATGTAATCTCCATCATACTTACTTTTAAAAAGCACCTCACACTTCTCGTCAGTAAGTAGTCTCTCATCCATTCCTTGTTTATACTGAAATGGTTTCCCAGTAGATTGTAACTCTTCAAATATTTCTCTCCAGTGAAGACTTCCCCAAATATTATCATCCAACAAACATATTTTCTTTCTTGATGGATCAAGAAATTCACTCAGAGGGCTATGACAATCAACTTTCTTATAATTTCGATTTACACAAAATTCACATTGTCTAAAGCATCCTCTAGTGGTATACCCAATTGAATAATCAAGATAATATTTGAAATCTACTCTCTTTTTGCCACTCTCAATTTGCCCATTCACCCACTCGTCATACAAATGATAATCTGGCATATGATGTTCTATTTCGTTAGGAAGTTTCGGAGCTTTATCATAAAAGAACCCCGTTCCTCCGTAAGAGACATTCCTCATCCCAAGGATACCCTCCGGTACTTCCGTATCCGTGAACACCTTCGACAAATACACCCTGTCAAACTTATCCAGGCATTCATAGTCCGTTTTCAGCGCCACGTCATCCCCATGTTTCTTGTGGTATCCCGTCAACTTCATACAAACTAGGTTCGGAAACCTGTGCTTGTCTCTACCTATCAAATCTGCATCTATAATTGCTATTTTCAATGCTATTTAGAAGTAAAGTATACTTTTCTGTCATGACAAACCTCTTTACCTCCTATGTTTATCTTTTTATTACTTTTCCAGTTTCTTTATCACAAATCATTGCATTTTCACACATTTCCATCATTATATAAGGAAGATGGTTTTCCTCTAAAATCTTATTAGCTGTTTGAATAAACTGATCTCTACTTTCTTCAATCTCATTATGAGAATATTCATCCTCATAATCCCAGGTATCAAGATACTGAACACCTATAAATTGATTTCTTTGTATATCTTCTTTAAATGTCTCTAGTTCTTCACTACAAAGTGATGTCATAATTTTCTCCTTATACCATTTCTAAAATTTTTATAAACCCATTGACATCCAATTATTATACGTGCTATAATTTAACATATAATAATTAAATGTACATTTTCAAAGGAGGGTCAAGTATGCCTACATTTTCTTATACTTTATTTTGTTCTTCATATTCTTTCAAAAACGGTGCAAACAATACAGACGCACAAGCTGTTTTCAATTTTCTGTGTAAACCTGAAAATATTCACAGCATGACTATTTTTGCAAATTTGAACTTACCTGTTATCAGTGGAATCGTGAAAGAACTGGAAAATAATTTTTCCAATACCACACAATTCCCTTTAACAAATCGTACAAACCGGCAGACCGTGGGACGTATGATTAAATTCATCTTAGGGCATTTCGGATATGTACCAACGATTGGTAGTCCGGATGCGCGTGCAAAACTGCGTAATTTTTCAGAAGCAAACTTATTCAAAACGTGCAGTTTATATGAACTTACGAATACTCCCGTCAATTCTTTAGTTATGAAAATTGTTTAATTTATTCTTCTATCCCAACATGTTCTCATGTTGGGATTCTTAATGAAGGCAAAATTTCAACTACTTTCTGCCTCATGAAAACTGAATTTTCTAACAGCAACTAATGAATTTAAATAATCCCATGCTACTTGAAAATCGTCCATATTCTCCTTTATAAAAATAACAATTACCTTATTTATCTGTAGCTGATTCTGCCGGAATATCAAAATTAGTATGATTATCACTATCTAAATAATGATGTCCACAATCGCCTGTATAATTTTTACAAGTTTTACAATTCATAAATCCTCCACGATTTCTCGATAAAAGAGTTGATTAATCTTATATGTATTTATTCTTCTTTTTCTCATTCATCATCTTACAAAAGTCTTTATACTTTCTTGTATACTCATAACTTTCACCGAAAATATTATTCACAGCTTTATATAATTTAGGTTCATATTTTTTCATCACGTCTAATTCATACTCAAAATTTCTACCATATGGACAGCCAGCACAACCCGTTCTTTTTAGCCCATATTCTGTGTAACATTTACTATGTACTATTCCATAGTACTGTTCATAATCCTCTTTATCAGAATTCTTGTACCAAAATAATGGTCTATAGTTATCACATCCATCTTCATTTTCATCAAAGCAACTTTTATATGTAGTAGACCTAACACCACCTTCTGCTTTTCTTATTCCAAATATATTTAAATCATAACCAAATTCTGAGATCAATTTATGAGATACATCTTTTTTAGCATACTGACAACAAATATTCTATATCTTAAATTGAGGTGGATTTTCAATAATGAATTCTTTAAGCCATTTATTTTGTGTAATATTAAAGCGACTATTTTCTCCGTTACTGGCACACCACCACTTTAAAGCAAATTTGCATCCAACCCAGTCTTGTTTTTTGACATTCCATTTACAATACTTAGGTAATAGAATTTCTATAGGTTCATTTTCCCATTGAAAATGATGTTTCTGTAATCTACCCATATAATTACTTACATTTTTTGACAAAAATGGTTGTCCATACTCCCTACAACAAGTAGGAATCGGTTTTATAGCTCTATATTCCTTTATCTCTATTTCGTATTTCTCTTTCAGAAACTTTAAATGATCCTTTGTTGCTTGGTATTCTAAACCTGTATCAAACCAAACATAGTCTATCTTCTTGTCTTTATCACATCTGATACAAATATCAAGCATTATATCACTATCAGATCCCCCAGATATTGAACAAACAATCTTCTTATATTTTTCGCTATTTATCTTTGCCCATGCTCTTACTAAGTTATCTCCAATAATCTGATTTTTAGGACAGTTCTCTAACAAACTGTCAAGTGTTTGTCCAGAAGGAGATATAATCTGACGATTATACCCTCCCTCGGTCATTTTTTGTGCATTTTTCATTAGCCTTATTTTTCATAAGGCGTGTACACGCTCAATAACCGGTTATTTTATGTATTCCTTCCTATTTATATATTCAGATTGTACTTCTCTGTATTGGAGATGCGTCCATCTCTATTTCCTTCTTAAATCTTTCTTCTAATTGGAATACCGATTTACCGACTCCCTTCATAGGAGAATCAATTCTACTCTGTAATCCTCTTAATCTCTGCCAGTATTCAGGCAGATACATATAAATATTCTTCAATTCTTTTAAGTTTTTGTTCTGACAACACCAACAACTCACACGATCCAGGACGCTATACAGCTCAATCCCATTTTCATCCCAGTTCCATCCATGAGCATAACAATATACAAGACAATCATTTTCTGTCATTCCCCAGTCAACAAGTGGATAGAGTTTAATAACACCATCTCTATCGTTTTCTTTAACTCGTCCTGGTTCATCTGCAGCTATACCAATATATTCAGTTATTTCTTCATTGGGGTAATACTTTTTATAATGATTTATTATTGTTGATAATTTGCCACTTGTTCCCCATCGAATACCCCTACCTCCACACCATTCATATCCATAATGAATCGGATAAGGTTTACTCTTCGGAGCTCTATATTTAATAGGTCTGACAAACATATCAAACAGAAAATGATTTTTAGATGATAACTCAGAAAATAATATATTACGCTCTGCTAATAATCGTTTCATTTTATCTCTGTTATGATAAATAGAATCAAATTCCATTCCTGTATCAAAGAAAATCACCTCATCTAAAGGTAAATTTTCTTCTAAAATTCTCAAAATCATGGCAAGGCTATCCTTGCCAAAACTACAACTTGCAATATACTTCATACCGACCACTTACCTTTCGGATCGTGGCAAGCAATATACCCTCCCATGCCGGCTTTTGCCAACGCTGCTAAATTGCTTTTATGTTGAGTTAAACAGTCTCACAACAACCGGTTTCACCGGATAGGTATTACTCCTTTCGACTTTTTCTCATATTCTTATTGTTCCTCTAAATTTTTCTACTTAAAATTGGCTTTTTAACCAGTGATTCTATGTACTGCTATGTCATAATATTTCTTCTCTAATTCAATACCAATAAACTTTCTATTAGTATTTTTACAAGCGACTCCTGTAGAACCACTACCCATTGTATTATCCAAAACTATTTCATTTTCATTTGTATATGTTTTTGCCAACCATTCTAATAATTCTACTGGCTTTTGTGTTGGATGAAAGAACTTACCGTTACAATGTTCTTTGGAAATACTAATAATAGATGTTGGATATTTTTCATCAGAAACGATTGTTGGCGTTTCTACAAACTTACCATAACAACTATTTTTTGTGGGATTAAGCATATTTCCTTTTGTATGATTTCTCTTATGTGGTTCACACTTTGTCATCTGAGGATTATATATAGGTAATTTTTTATAAAAAACAACAATATCTTCATGTTGTCTCAATGGCATTCTCTTAGCATTTAAAAAACCAGTTTTTGCCACCTTATCCCATATAAGATTATATTTCCACAATTTAGGATTACTCTTCATAAGATCTGCTGTGAACATTCCACTACCAAACAACAAAATCGCTCCATTATCTTTAATTAATCGCGAATATTCTTTCCATAATAAAGATAAATCTATTTGACAATCCCATTTTGCATTTTTATTTTGTTTATTCAAAACTCCATAAGGCAAATCTGCTAAAATCATATCAACAGTTTTATCAGGAATATTGTCCATCAACTTCAAACAATCGCCTTGCCATAATTCATAATTACTATTCTCGAATATCTTCTTCACCAGAAAGGCATGACCATCTCACGGCTGCAGCACCTTTGTCCTTTCTGTATTATTTATTTTTCATCACACAATTCATCAAATGTTTCCAACATATATAGTATCTCATCACTCTTCGGATAAAACAGATTTTTCATATAGCTCTTACTACGTCTATATTTATTCTTTTATCTTTTTACATTTTATTTCGAAAAAAAACTTAATCCTTTCCTCTTCAACTCTTGTTTTTGCAACTCTACCCAAAAGATCAAGGCAGGCACTTTTACAATTTATATGTGATATTACATTATGCCTTTGCCCTCTTTCACCGCCATATACACTCCAAGTGGATCCTATCTTTTCAAGACAAATTGTTTCTTCTACATATCCTCCAAGCGAATATTGATTTTTAGGAATTCCAAATTCTTTTAATATTTCGATTAACGCATCTTGTATTTTTTCTTCCATCGATTTCATAATCTTTGACTCCTTTATCTTTATGGTATTACTGGTATCAAAAACGCCAATAGACATAGTGGCGATCTTGTAAAATATACTCCTACAGCAACTCCCACTGTAATCGTTATCCACGCCACTATTTGTACTTTCCAGTCATTGTCCATAACTTTCACCATCCAATAAATTTTGTAAAACTATCTCTACATACTTTTTGTTTTTAAACACATACTATCTACAAAAGGGGTATATACATAATAAATGCTAAAACAAATCTACCACCTGTGGATTCTTACTCAGATAATGGTTATGATGATGACAATCTTCCAGAGATTGATCTTCCAAAGATAACCGATGCCGAAAATACAATTCCAGATGAAGTGCCACGTCGTGATGATCCTGGTGGAGAGTAAAGGATACTTTCTCTCTTACTCTTCTCGCCCTGTCATCTGATGAATAACTTACATCTTACTTACATCAAAAATACCATTTTCGTCTACGCAAGGAAGTAAATCATTCCCTTCCCAACAAAAAAGATTCCAGTTATAGATACGTCTATTGTTTCTGGTTCAAATCCATGTAACGTCTTAACTGTTGTTCGATTTACAGTTTTAAAACATACATCAAATACTCTTACTTCCAATCATCCAGAACAAGCCTCGTTTTATCTCCCACATTTATAGGAGTTTCATTTTTATCAAATAATCCAGTTCTCAAATTTATCCTTTCCTAAGCCCGATTTAATGTTCACATTTTTTTACACTCAAATAGTGTTTCTAATATTTTGACAGCATTATCAACTTCCCAATAATCTTCATTATCCCATGCATTCTCGTCTTTAACAAACCAATCATGCTTAATTCCTTCTATGATATCATGCTCCCTCTGTAATACCTCTTTTTCATCTTCATTGACAGAAAAAGAAACATTACTTGTACAACATACATTTGCCATATTTTCTCCTTACCCTTGTGGCCTGTCCGCTATGCAGGCAATATTGCCTTCAATCTTTTTATAAGTATCATTCGCCATAAGAACTTGCAATACTGCATTGGACAGCATCGTCTTCGTACTTTCGTCAAATGCCGTCTTCACATTACGATTTACCTGTTGGCGAACTTCATCCACCTGCTTATCCAGATAGCTTTTTACTTCATCATCAATGCCAAGATGCCGCAGAAGATACTCTTCAAACGTATATTCCTTCGTTTCTGCTCTGTATCGTCCCTTATTGTACCTATCCTTCTCAAAGCTCTTGATGATCCGGAACCTGTTATTTTCGATACAATCCTTTACGCAGCGCTTCGCATACTGGAGCAATGTAAGCTCTTCTTTCGGTTCATCATCCCAGACATTGGAGCCACCAATACAGATTTTCTCATTAACCATGAAATCCTGCACAATGTCCTTAATGATATCGCCGGTTGCACACTGAATCTTCTTCTTAATATCCTCCAGAACCTCGCTTTTGATCTCACTCACAATTTCACCATAGAGATTTTTCTTGACCTCTGACGCTACAGCCCGCATGATTCCAGCTGCAAAATTCTCCGTGTTGAATTCTATTTTCAGATTTTCTCTCTCCATCTTTACTTCTGTATTCTCCATGCCGTCCTGTTCCTCCATTTCTTCCTGTGTAGGCTCATAGTCCTCGTCATAATAATCATCATAATACATATTTAATTTCACTCCTCGCCACTAACATTTAATTCCTTAGATAATACTTTATTTACCACTTCGCCAATACCACACATATCTATACCATACGGTTCCACATTTTTCCAACTGCAATTATCACAATTTCTCCCTTTATCAAAAGCCTTAACATAACAGTCTTCTATATCTTTTACCATCTGTTCCGATACATTCAGAACCATTTCTGTATGCGGTGCTGGAAATAGCTTAATCTTTTTCATATTTGGTCTCCTCTTATAATCTTTCAATTATTTGTTTCGTTCCAAATTATTTGATATTTCCCTTATAGATTTTGTGTGCAATGATAAAAACACTGCACACAAAAACTTAAAATCATTTCTTTCTATTTGCTTTTAATTCCTGCAATTTCTGATCTACTTCTTCGTCTTTCATACGTTTATCAAGCCGCATCTGCTGAACGGTTGATGAACTCTCATAAGCAACTTTACTACCATCCGCTTCTTCTTTTGTTTTACGAATTCCATCTCTTACTTTTTCCAACATTTTATCTTCTTCTTTAGATGGAATACCTGGTGTTACCTGCAATGATTTGGTAACCTGTGCCGTTTCAAGAGTAAGAATAGCGTTTTCTTTTTCTGACTTTAAATCGCCCAATTCAACAAATATATTATCAACGGTTTCCTTTTGCAGGACAGAATTAGACTTAAGTTCTTTTAAAGCATTTTTAATAATGTCTACTTTTTCATTTACTTCCTGTTGTCGTTTTAAATAAACCTTTGCACCTTCATCATCATTCTTATCAACACAGGTATTGATGTTGAGATTTAATTGCATATTCTCTTTCTGCAAAACTCTCAATTGTTCTTCATACGTTTGAATTTTTCCTAACATTTGCGTGTAGATAGAATAAGCCTTTTGATAATCATTTTCCTTCGCTGCTATTGCAGTATTATAATATGCCTTGGCCCCCTCCGGTGTAGAAGCGTCTTTTGAAATCAATTCGTCTGCTGTTCCAGAAGCCCTTAATCTTATTCTTTTACCCACCTTAGTAAAAAACAATACACCTCCAATAGTGCAAACAAAAATTAAAATAGCTAGTAGATTTACCATATCAATCCCTTCCTTCATCAATATCTAATCCAAAATTCTTAAAAAGTTCTGTCATACCTCCCACGTAACCTGAACCCATAGCCTGAAACTTAAATCCATCACCATAACGGTATAAACGCCCCATTTCTACTGCATTCAAATCTGTAAATTTTTCTTCTTCAGACAAATCATACTCTGCAGCAAATCCTTTAGGATTATCGTAATCACAAATTATCATTTTGGCATTGCTCACCATCCCAAAATTTTGTAATCTCTGTATTGCTCTAAAAATAGTTAAGCACACTGTAAAATCTGTTCTTTCTTTAGGAAACTTGTCTGCATGAATAATAAAATATTCATCATAATGTTTACCATTAAAATTAATTCCCTGTGAATCGTCACCTGTTCGATTATCTCCTGAAAACTCAATCCATGGATAATCAGTACCATTTCCATAGGTATTATAATTTACAATATCTTTAGGATAAGCCACTTTTCTATCCGAATTAGTTAACATCCCATGGATATCAAAATCAATATCTGACTCTCCTGCAAAACGATTCTCATCCCAATTAACTCCAATAAAGATATTTTTAATTGCACTTCCATCTTCTTTTGCCATACTAATCTTTTGATTCTTACTCATATTAATTACTGCCATTATTTAACCCTCCATTTTCAATTATTTACTGTTTAACCAATCTTTATATTGTCTTAAAATTTCACTATATAGCTCTTCATCACTCATCCTATTCATATCTTTTACTGCTGTAAATCCTGTATTATCATACTTGCGTCTTTTCATATCATCTAAAGAACGTAAATAATCAAAACTTTCATTTCCAATACCAATAAACTGAACAAACATATTGTAATTAGATAATTCTCTAATAATTCTGTTTGTCTCTTCGGTATCCCAATTTTCTCCATCTGTTATAAAGATAATAAAAGCTGGGATTTCACTTGGTTCAATATCCTTATAATATGAGACAATATCTTTTAAAACTGGTGCATAACTGGTCCCTCCCATACTCATACCAGATCTCATCATCACTTTTCTTACATAATTCTTATAATTATTAATATCAACTGCTTCAAGGCGCTTCATACTATTTGAAAATAACCAAGATTCTAATTCACCATTGTCATCAAACTTCAATGCTATTGGTAAAAGCCTTGTAATTGTATCCTGGACAGAACCATTATTAAACAGCTCGCTCATACTTCCTGAATAATCCATAGCCAATGCAACTCTTGCAGTATGCTTTGACATATCAATCTTACTTGTTTTCGACATATCAATTAGAACCTTGTTTAGGCTTTTGGCCGACTTTGACATATCAATTGTTACATTTTCTAAATTCTGTAATGCTACTGGTGTGGCGGTACTATCATGCACCACCATCTGAGAATCCTTTCTACCAAACAATTTTTCAAATAATCCCATTTGTTTCCTCCTTTAATTCTTTTTTCTTTTTGTAATATATTTTCTTAATATATCAATTGGAATCACAATAAATCCTAGTCCAATTATGACCATCCATTGAACGATATTTAATGAACTAACCTTAACAAGATTTCCCATAAACGTACAAACTGCCATCGTTCCTATAAAAATTCCCAAAGCAATTTTTGTAAATAATTTATTGCTGCTCAATCCACTAAGCAAATTCATATGTTCTGTTCTAATATTGAAACCATTAAATACTGCCATGAAACATAAGAGAGCAAATCTGGCCGTCAAGCTTTCCAATTCCGATGTAAATATGCATTTAATTGGAGAAATTGTAAGTATCCCGTAAACAGCGATAAAAGAACACGTACTTATTGCAATTCTTTCTTTTGCCCCTCTAATAAACAAACCTGATCCTTTTTTAATAGGTTTCTCACTCATATATTCTTCTTTTGGAGGTTCTCCACCAAAAGAAAGTGAATTAAGAGAATCCATAATAATGTTTACAATTAAAATCTGAACTGATACTAATATAGACGCTCCCGCAGACAACATCGGGTATACAATGCTTAAAATCAAAAGTGAAATATTAATTGGTAATTGAAATTCTAGGAACATCATGATGTTATGCATAAACGTCCTACCAAGCTCTGCTGCTTTTACTGTTGAAGCAAAGTTATCATCAGTCAATACAATGTCACTTGCTTCTTTCGCTACATCACTTCCACTCTGCATTCCGAATCCAACGTCTGATCTCTTTAATGCCGGAGAATCATTTACACCATCTCCTGTCATTGCTACAGACTTACCGATTTCCTGCGCTAATGTTACAAGCCTAAGTTTTGTATTTGGAGAACATCTTGAAATCACTCTTAGGGAAGGTATTATATCCTTTACTTCTTCATCTGTCATTGTTTCAAATTCATTATTTGTTAAAGCCACATCGCCTTCTTCAAAAATTCCACATTCTCTTGCTACTGAAATAGCTGTTTCGATACAATCTCCAGTAACTTCAATTACCTGAATACCCGCTTTATGCGCAACTTTTACGGCATTTGGTACTTCTACTCTTACAGGATCAACTACACCAATAATTCCAAGTAATGTCATTTTTGACGGCAGTATATTTTCAATTAAATCTTCGTTTTTCATGGCTAAAGCAATACACCTAATTGACTTCGATGTCATTGTTCTAATAGTCTCATCTATACTCTTCTTCATTGTGGACGTTAAATCACATATCGATCCATCATTTTTCATAACTCTTGTGCAAGAATCAATCAATTTTTCAGGAGCCCCTTTGTAATATGTAGTCCCATTTTCAGAAGTAAAAGCTGAATACTTATTAGAACTGTTAAATACCTGCTTGTCCTTCATATTATTATTGTTCAAAACAGATAAATACTCTTCATTTTTCACAAGAGAAAGTATAGCTCTATCAATTGAATTGCCGCCTGTAATATTATTTTTGTTGTCAAACGTTGCACTATTGTTTAATATAATATTCTTTTCAATTTCGCTCCAAAGAGGAGAATTTCGATCAACTTCCTTCCCTTCTCCACTTACAATTGTTTTTGGACTCATAACTCCTGTTGTTAAGGTCCCTGTTTTGTCAGTGCAAATAATATCTACATAGGCTAATTCTGGAATTTTATTTGGATTTTTTGCCAAAATATTAAATTGTTCCATTGTTTTAACATTTTGTTTAGTTACAAGTTTTACAATTAATGGAAGTCCTTCTGGAACTGCAGCTACAATGATTGTTAATGCTACCGAAAAATTTTGTGCAAATTTTTGAATAATATTAAATGGACTATCTGCAAAATATTCGCTAAATCCAACTTCTACAATTCCTGATACAGTAAGGATGACAAATGTTAAAATTGCTGCGATCGTTCCCCATTTTGAGATAAATTCACTCAAATTATCAAGTGCAATATCTAATGCTGTCTTAGGTGATTCCAATGACTGCATTTTAACCATTGTGTCTCCATTAACGGTATTAATTCCAACATCTGTTACAACCATCTTCCCCTCACCGGCCATTACTGTAGTTCCTGCAAATAGACAGTTTTCATTTGTATATGCATCTGTAGATGTTGTTTTCTTATGAATATATCCTTCCACTGGGTACTTTTTACATTCTTTGCTTTCTCCATTTATTGCAGCGTTATTTACAGAAATCTTTCCTTCTACAATATAACCATCAGCGAATATCTCTTGCCCCATTCCTAGACAAACCAAATCACCAACTACAATATCATCCTTGTTAATTGTTACTACTTTCCCCTCTCTGATAACATCACAATATCTTACCGATGATTTTGATCTCAACTCTGCTGCTGATTTCTGCACACCTAATCCTGTCTTCACAGCAATACCAGTAACAATTCCAAGCACTACCATAATCATAATAGGTTCTGAAAATTCCATTACGCCCATAAATGCAAGAAGTACTTGAACAACTGCAATTGCAATAAGAATAAGTGTAATCTTTTCACTTAACGCCTCTTTTGCAAAATCGTACCATTTTTTTAACTCTGGTTCAGGTAATTTGTTACTACCATATTTCTTTCTACTTTTTGTTACTTCACTACTTGTTAATCCTTTCATTGTTCCTCCTTCATCTTATATGTGTTTTATAACAACTATAACAATAAAGCGCCAAATTTAATAAGGCCCTACACATTGACCTTCTACATCAGAAGACATATTCTACATTCAACTCTAGATTATTCTCCTATTATTACCCAATTTTGTAAAAGACTTTTCAAAGTCGAATATGGACACTTTGCTTTGCTTTTAACATCTCGTAAGTATATACAATATTCCCCACAAAAACGCTTTATTGATATTTTTAATATATATGTGTTTCCATTTTTAAAACCGCAAGAATTTGTTCCAATAAATTTTCCTACAATCATTTGCATCACCTCCCCAGTCAATATTTCAAATTCTATTGCTATTTATCCATTATGCTTCAATAGATACTCTCTTGATACATTTTTGAAGCTTTGCTGTCCATCTATACTCCGATATACAAATCCTTCTCTTTTTACCTTAGGATTGATCTCACTATATCCATCAGCCTCCAGCTTCATTTCTTCCATAGTTTTAGGTAACATATATTGTGTATCAATGATTGGTACATGATTTAGCTCATTCTGATTACAGAATTTAGCCATATCTACAGTTCCCAGACGAACACCATCAACAATTAAATTAAATACAAATAGTTCATTCTCCTTCATTTTATACGGATTGCCCTGAACTGATCCGACCCCTTCTCCTTGAAGAACTACTCTATTATACGCATTCTCTGTTGCAAACTTAGTTAAAATGGTTTCAATACCATATTTATCTGCCAGCTCCCAATAGATATTTGACTCATGATAAGTTTCCTGTTTTCGGTCTGCCTGTCTCACGTTTCTACTACAAACGATAAACTCAAACTTATTTTTCTTGATTCTGTCTACAGCAAATGTGCAGCTTGTTCCATCCAACTTCTCTGTTTTGATCCACTTATCGGTGCTTTCAAGATAAAATGGCGCATTCTCAATCCGTGTTTCATCTGTCTTGACAATCCACTTAGGAAACTCTTTCGGATTATCCTTCTTCTTACCAAAGAACAGAAACATAATTTTTCTACCGAACTTATATCTCATAATCTTTCGCACAAGTGGTCTGCTAAACAATTTCTTGTGTCTCTGAGCCATAGACTTATATTTTGCTTCAGGATCAACATTATTGGACTTTCTCTTAATATCTTCTTCACAAGAATAAGTAATTTTAAGATTGTCAGTCACATCAGATCCGATAGCTTTATCGCCTAACTCTGGGAATAATGAAATTGGGAGCGCAAGCCCCTGGCTGATAACCTTAAATTTCCCCAATTTCATGGTTTTTACTTTATAGTGCTTTGCTGCTAGAAAAGCAAATCTCTCATCCGACTCAGGACACTTACTATCAATCTCAATGTATACAGCCAAATCCCCTGGCTTAAATTCTTCTTTCTTTGCGATACAAACCCAACCAAGGACTCCAATAAGTTCAATATTATCTGCTCCCTCAATCGGTCTTACCCATTCAATTTTCTCAATATGTGCTAATGCTCTATCTTCCATTCAGAATTCCTCCTCTATCTACATTCTTCAAATACAATAATCTTGCACACTGGTTTGAAATGCGGATCTTTTGTAATTACTCCTAGTTCTTGAAGTTTCACCAATTCCGATTGCACTTTAGCAGAACTTTTTTCAATATCAGACACGTCAAACATTTCTGTGTTGAAACTATATTCATCACCAGCAACCAAAACATATCCAAAATACAAATATGAACCACTCATCGGATCATCAAAGAATTGAATTTCTCCTTTTCTCTGGTTACAAATATAATTCTCCCCTTCTTTTGACCACTTCCAATCCGCAAACTTATCTGTTTCACATCCGGTCAAATCATAACCGGCTACAACATAATAACTACTTTCTATGCTCATTTTTTCCTCCCAATGAAATGCAAGATTTATCTACTCTTAATACTTCCAATCTTCTTCTCTAACCTGATAAGCATCACCGCATTGTATGATATCAGGATAATTTTTTAATGCTATTTTTTTCGCATATTCATCTATCTCATATGCTTTGTATGTAATGTTCCTATAACCCAACTTTTCTAAACAATATCTTCCCGTTGCTATACCATCATACATAGATAAAACTTCTATTGGGTAATCTTTAGGAATACTTATATGAGACAATATATGGATGATTACTTCTGCCGTCCAGCCATTTCCTATACATTTATAGCGTTGCGTATTTGAAACTCCTTCTGTATAATTATCTGGAAGAGTCTGTAATCTTTCACATTCAACAGGTTTGAGCTTTCGGATTACATAGGCACCATCAGGCAGGTTTATATCTTGAATCCCATATCGAGTTTCGATTTTTCCGTCTTTTACAACATGATAGACATTTTTTTCAAGAGTATAATCCGCAATGTCAATCGGGCACATATAAAGTCCCGTTTTTCCTCCCTGTCCTCCTCCATTAGCGGTTATGTTCACGCTTTTACCATATGGTGAATAAACTCGATGAGCCTGCGCTGAGGTCTTAATATCCCCGATCCTGATTGTCTGCGCTATGAGGTTATCTTTTGGCACCGTGGTGATGGTATTCGTCTTTCCATCTGTTCTTGGTTCCAGGTGCTGCCTAATCTTTCTACTTTCTTGATACCTTCCCTAGCAGGCTATACAGTAAGCATCACCTTTTGAAACATGCGCCAATTGGTAGAACTGTTCGCCATCGCTAGAGTCCAGAATGTCATCTAGCAAGATTCCACGATCCTCTGGTTGTCCTATGTCTCCGAAGTTATGAACATAAAAACGCTGGCGATTCTGTGCACTTACTAATGCGCTATTGATATAGTGAAGAGGTGCGCCGAGTTCTTGGCTGATTTGCTCTTTGATAGCCTCAGACGCGCTCTTGTTGTTTTCATAGAGAAAAAAGTCCGGTTTGAACTTTTCTTTTGCTATAAGGTAACACCTGAAAAGCTCCCACCCTACGCCGCTTGCTTCTTTTTCTCTTCCATTATGCTGGGCTATACTCCAATGGGTACAAGGACTACCACCAACTAACAACTTTACCGGTCTACCATTCAATTTTTTTAAACTAAATCTTTTATTATTACTTTCCAAATACCTTATCTACAAGACGTTGCAACGCTAATTTATCCGGAATTACTTGTTATATCCTTTCTCTAATTTGTTATTCGTGAATCTTTTATGGGTTCATGACTCCCATTTAAAAGTCACTTAATATTTTCTTCACAAATATCAACTATATGTTCACATAATTTTTTAGGAATTTTACTCCTTTCCTTGCTACCTTTGAGTCCCTGTGTACCAGTTTTACTTCCTCTGGGGGCAGATTCATGACATGAATCACCATTTTTACACATAGGAAGGAACTTTGGATTAGGATGATTTGTCCAAATATCTGTAGGTTTCATTCTTGTGTCACCATACTTACAATATGTAACCGTATATCGCGGTAAGTCTTGCATCCAAGACATCTTTCTCATGCCACCACGAGGATTTTCAATGAAATAATATGTGGGATTTAATTCTTTGATAAGATTAATAACATGTTTATCTACTTTATCACAGAACTTTGCATAATCACTAATAGGATCAAGATTTCCCGTTTCTGGATTTTTTCTTCTGTGATGACTAATGGCCGCAATACTGAAAGTCGTACAATCTGGACTTGCCCAGATAACATCTGGCTTTCCAAACTTGTCTAGAATATCTTGTGCTGTGATTTTGCTAATATCTTCATAGAGGTCGATATTTTCAAACCCCTTATCCCATTCAACACTAAAGACTTCATGACCTTTTGCTTCAAATGCTTTACCAATACTTCTTGTTCCTGCAAATAATTCTAATACTTTAATTTTTGTTCACCATTACTTAGTGGTGCGCACCCTTACTCACCGATGAACATTCGTATCCTTTCTTAATTTTATATTTTGCCAATTATGACAATAAAAGATTTATTTCAACTGCTTACCACTCTATTACTTCCCCAACAAACTTTTGAATTACTTCATTTGCATTAGTTGGATATGTTTTTACGACATAATTTGTATCAATTACTATTTTTGTAATGACATTATTATCATCAAAACAAATACCTCCAACTGTATCACCAGATACTCTAATAGCAAGGCACTTTTGATTTTTACACCATTTATCTGCTAATATGTAATGATGGAACATATCATAATAATGCTGTTTTGAGATACCAGAAATGTCATCCAGTTCTTTTGTCAGATCACATCTATACTCATTACAATAAGAATTACGTTGTTGTAACTGCAAACTCTACCTCCAATTTTTTTAGTTCTTGTAATTTAAGGAATTACCGACTTGATTAAGTCATTCAGAATTGTTATAATCAGATTTATCAAGGCGGTTATCCGTTTTGTTACTTATAGGTATCCTGTCCACTCGCCAAAGTATCAGGATACCTATTTAATTAGAATATTCAAATTCAGATACATCCAAATATCCATTTATTAATAGTTCTTCATATAATTTTAAAGCTGTAGATTTATTTTTACAATCTACAGTATATACACTGTTATAAATAGTAGTTATGATAAGAAGTGTACCAACACCACTATATGAAACTCTTTTGCAAAGATCTATATGATGACCAAATTGAATCCTTATATATATCACCTCCTCTTCAGTTAAAGTGTTTCTTTCATGTTATAATAATTAAAAATATATAAAATCTCTTGATTGGCATTTACACAATCATCTATTTGTTATATTATAACTACAATTAACAAATAACAAAGGAGAGTAAAATAATGACAACCAGTGATTTACGTTCAATTGTTTCTTCTAGTGGTGGTTTAGTATTGGATGCATCAAAATATACTGCGTCAGATTTAAGAGGTATTGCTGCATCTGCCTCTGGAAACCATGCTCCTATATTTTTAAAAAATATATCCAAATTTACTGCATCTGATTTAAGAGGTATTGCATCTTCTGGAAAAGGAACAGTTATTTTTGATTTTACAAATTAACAGAATGTGGCTGCTACTCTTTATATAAGGGTTCAGCCTCATTTTTTGTGTACTAACTACTTGAAACCTACAATTTTAACACTTTCATTTGAAAATATATCTTCACATACTAATACAATATTAATATTTTCGATACTATTTCAATGTCAATAATCCAACAATCAAATGAATAATATTATCTTTATAATCCTTATCTAGGTTTTCATCATCGATAAAATTATTGATTATTTTATTCAAATCATTTTTTATTTCTTTTCGACACGCATCCATATATTTTTGATTCAGATTCTCAAATTCCATATTTTATCCTTCCTAGAATATTATTTCCTATAAATTGCTGCTACAGGAATTTCACCTATAGGATATTCTTCTGTACCGCAATAGCGCATACATACACAAATATTTTTATACTCATATCACCACGCCGTCAGTTTAACGGATATCTCTGGTAGATGATCTTGTATACTCTTACCCACTCCAGCAATGCTTTTTCTGGTATAGGCAACATTGCTCACCACCAACGATGTATTACCTATACTTTTACATTTATTTTTTATAATTGAGCCTTCCCACAACTCAACCACTGGTCATCCGTAAATCCCTGATCGTGCACAATCAGCCAGTGCCCTCGAAGTTATTCGTTCAGAAGGTTTCATTACATCTACCTACAAGTTCTTATTAATACAAAGCCCTTCACCTATTACAAATGTGGCTCAAAGCTTGGCATCACTTGTTGCTTAAATAAATTCTTTTTATGCATAGAATCAATCTTTTTCTTTACTTCTTCATTTTCAATTTCTCCTTTACAAATATAACGATCCAACACATCATGAGTAAATCCAAGATTATCTTCATCAGTTTTCCCGCAAAGGCCATCGGATGGAATCTTATCAATTAAATCATCTGGCAATCCTAAAACTCTTCCAATCTGTTTAACCTCTGTCACTGTAAGATTAGATAAAGGGCTAAAATCACCTGCGGCATCACCATATCGTGTTGAATATCCAACCCAGTCTTCTGATAAATTACAAGTATTTGCCACCCGCCCATTCACGGTCTGAGAAAGCGCATATAATGTTGCCATGCGAACTCTGGCCGGTAAATTAATTTCTGCTTGTTGACCCCATTGAGCATTTAATGCAGACTTAACTCCATGTTTAATAGCTGATACTGCTAGACAGATATTGATTTCAATACTATAAATTCCCAAATGATCCACCAATTTCTTAGCCATGTAAAAATCATCCTGTTCACCATTTGGCATAAGAACTCCAACCACTCTATCTTTTCCAAGAGCCTCTACACAAAGCGCAGCTACGATAGAACTATCTTTCCCTCCTGAAATCCCAATCACAACTTTACAATCTTTCCCATTTACTTCGAAAAAACCTTTAATCCATTCTACGCATTTATTTTTAACTTCTACCGCATTAAAATCAGCCATGATTAATTCTTACCTCCATGCAATCTTTCACGGATATCAAAAAATGTATCTTCTCTTATAAGTTTTCCATCTTCAAATACTGTTGTCAGAAGTGTATTATTACTCATTTCAAGGAGTTCATCTCTACACATAAGTTCTCCATTTCTACCGGCATATACCTCACAACATCCTTTATGGGATTTCTTCAACTTGCTTGTATCTGTTTTCGGGTCCTTATAAATCATCAACTTCTTCCCATTGATAATTCCGTATGTCGCCTTCATAGCAATACCAAAAGTATCCCTTGTTACCACAATCAACTTATCATTTTCAACAATCGCCGAGAAACAAAAAGCTCCAACACCATAAACAATACAATTTGCAGCGAATCCACGTTTTTCTAATTCGGACCAAATAGTATCTACATTTTCCAAAGTACAGCCGTCTCCATAGATAATACCGATATGTGGATCAAGGATCTTATATCCTTTATAATTTATTGTACCACCAAAAATCTCCCACAACTTTTCTACTGTTTTTACAGATATATCAACAATATCACCGCTATCCGGACGAACCAGTAACTTACCATTATGATTCATAATATCTTCTTTTACCTGTGGAAGAATATTATTTATCATATTCCAATAATCGTAAGTATCAGAAACCATACTAAAAGATGTGTTTGGATAAAGTTCATTTAAAAGATGCTTAACAAATGTAACTTCATTTCCATCAATAGAGTAATTCGCTCCCATAACTGAATGTTCTGTAGAAACTGCACCAATACCTAATTTGTTATTCTTACAATCAGCATTATAATACTTGTCAATGTAGTTGATTGCTGGAATGGTTGATGTCTTATTAAAGGAAAGCAACCAGGAAGCAGAACATCTTGTAGCTTCATCCATACATGACATTCCTCTCATACCAAAATCAGCGCAAGCCATAGATGAAGGAATATTTGATACTGTCTTTGCATACCATTTATCTGCAATCTGTCTATACATATATCCGATAGTTGCATGACAACATGGTTTCCAAAGTTCTACCTGCAAAATACATTCTATCCACTGTGTCAGCCATGCAAAATCATCATGCGTATTTGTAATCTCAATACAAGGAACACCCATAGGAACCAAGGAGCCTTCTGGTAACGCTCTGATTTTTAATGGTAAATATCCCAGTCTATGAAAGTTAATAATCTTATCAGTATCATAATTATCTCTTCCGATTTGAATATCCATCGAATCAGTATATAGTTTTAACACTTCATCTTCTGTCAAAGCAAAAAAATTATTATTAAAACATTCAATCAAATACTCCTTAACAAAAGCTTGGAGTCCAAAAAATACCATTTTATCCTGATTCTTCAGCATGGATTTTCTCGGAACCCAATATGAAACCAATTTAGTTAGACCAGAAGGATACATTCTATCATGTACCTGCTTATAAGTATCACTTAAAAGTAATGCCATTGTATTACTCATTTTCTTTTATACCTCCATAACTGTAATCTTTTCATGTTTGCCAGTAAAAATGCTATCCGTTGTAAATAACCTTTCTACTGTATTATCTTCTAACGACTTAATCAAAGTACCTTTTTCTCTATTAAGAACCGAATTTTCAGTGTGCGTTGCAAAAGCATAGATTTTATCTACACCCCAGTTTTTTAAAGTATTCGCACTATAATAAAGGGAACCGCCATACGCAACAATATCATCAATCATAAGAATTGTTTTACCAGATAAATTAATACCATTAGACTTAATATCTAACCCAAGAATCTTTCCTGTATCCCAATCTCTTTTCTTCTCACCATAGCAGTATTTATATTCTGGAAACATATTAGAATATCGTTTAGCTGCTCCAGCATCAGGAAAATATAAAATTAAGTCAGAATTTTTGTTATTAATTTCATTAATAACATTAGCAATATATGCCTCTGGTAATAAAATGGTTAGCTTATTGAATACTGCTGCACCAACGTTACTGTGCACATCTAAGATCTTAACAGAATCAAACTCTAACCAATTAATTACATCTGCAAAACCTTTCAAAGTAAAGACTTCATCCCAACTCTGAACTCTATCCATTCTCGCATTAGGAAGATAAAACATTTTAAGAAAAATTCTACAATTTGGAATTTGTTTCAGATGTCTTGTAATATAAATTAAACTTGAGAGTTCTTCTTCTTTCTCGTATCTCCAGTCAATATTATAATCACAACAACACCATTCAAAAATGTGATCAATATGTAACTTCTGTGTTCCATCAGGATAATGCTCAATCTTAATTACTTCACCATTCACTTTAATCATATAATCACTCCTATATTCCTATATTCCTATATTCCTATATTCTGTATATAACTCATTTTCAACATAATATAAGTTATAATCATTTTGTTCTATGTACCACCAAATTTTCGTATGTCCTAACTTTAAGTAGTCATGCAAATAAAATTTTGCTTCATACTTATTATCTACAAACTGACGAAAACTTAATTCATCAATTTGATCACTATTTTTAACATAATTCGCAATATCCATTATATTCTCTAAAGTAAATTCCTTAGTTACAACATATACAACTCTTACTATTTCTCTTCCCGTCTTATGAATTTTATCTAATTCATCAATTGTATTCACATGATACACCACACGATAGCAATCATAAAATGGAAAAGTAGTTTCATCTGTCAAATAACTAGTATGCATTTCAATAGGTATAGGATTAGAATAACATAAACTATGAATCAAATTGTATTCCCTAGACCATTTAAATAATTCTCTATACCAGTCAAAATGCTTATCATAATCATATAAAGGATCACCACCACCTGAAATAGAAATAATATTGCATCCCGTATCATGAAATGCTTCATCCAGTCCCTTTAACCCATCAAGAGTTGTTTTAGGAATTTTCAAATTGTTTTCTTTGACAACGCAATAAGGGCATTTATAGTGACATCCAAAATTGGTAATAATGCTAAGATACTTATCCATTTTATTCTCCAATCACATCAATCTGGCACATTTTCATGGTTTTCAACGCTGCACTATGAGTCTCAGGTGTAACACCGGCACAACAGCTTGCGTCTACTGTTATATTCACTTCGGGGAAATTTGCTTTCAACAGCAAAGCATTTGATACAACACAAATATCTGTACACAATCCTACACACTCAATTTCAATGTCATTGTTACGCTTAATTCTGCGAATTTCATTTACTAATCTGGTTGACCCAAATGTTCGCTTTTCAATAACCCTATAATCTTTATTTGATAAAGCATCCATAACCTTTTCATTTAGCAACCACCCATTTGTCATTCTAATGCAATGACGCACTGGTAATTTTTTACCTTCTAATGTTTGTAGATAACCGTTTGGATGAGTATCTAATGTGGCAAAAATTTTACCATCATAATTCTTAATCTTATCTACTACATTTTCTACAATTCCGATTGCCTCTTTTGTTCCTAGTGATCCATCAACAAAATCATTCTGCATATCTACTACAACTAAAATCTTCTTCATTTTTTTCCTTTCTATACTTGAATTATTACTTGTTCCCTATAGCAAACATCCTTTTTTCTCAAGGTAATTTATCAAAGACTTGTTCACATCTTCGATATCTTTCACTTCATACCTCTCGCCATCTAATCCTTCTCCATCTATCCACATATTCTGCTTATTACTTGGACTCTTATAGAACTTGATGCCTAATTCTACGCTCTTAATATCCATTATTTATTCACCTCTTTCGCAAATGAAATGTTAGCTTTATGTGCTAAACCATTTTTCTACATATTGGTCCATTTCGTATCTTAGCTTCACACAATTACCATGTGAAATATGATTCTTCCAAGCATTGTAGGACTCATAGAATTTTTCTTTACTTAATCTATCACATTTTACTAATTCAACCATTTTCTTAAATTTCTTTTTAGCAGCACGCTTATTCTCGTTCTTTAGTTTACGAATAACTTTACCATCAAAAGTTACATATGTATGAAATCCACAGAACTTGATTCCATTTTTAAATGGAATTATTTGTGTCTTTCCATTTAATTCTAGTCCTAATGTATAAACAAATTCATAAATTGAAAATAAACACCATTTTGCATACTCTTTATTGGGAACTATCAAATAAAAATCATCCATATACCTACCATAATATTTAACTCCAAGCTCTCCAGTAATAAAATGATCCAAACCCGATAAATATAGAAGTGCATATACCTGACTGATTTGATTACCCAACGGAAGACCTAATCCTTCTGTACTATCAATGAATTTTTCACATAACCAATATACATCTCTGTCTTCTATAAAATATTCAACAGTGTCCTTTAAAATTTTATGATCAATATTATAGAAAAACTTACTTATATCAGCTTTTACAATCCAACAATCATATCCATATTTTTGATACGCAAGATACATTTGAGCTTTTAAACAATCTAATCCATACAATGTGCCTTTACCTATTTGCCCTGCAAAATTTGTTTGAATAAATTCTTTTTCTAGTTTAGGAATTAATACATTATCACATAAACTGTGTTGTACTATTTTATCTACAAACGAACAAGACTTAATAATTCTTTCTTTCGGTTCATAAATTGTAAACTCATTATATTCTGATATTTTATACGTTTTTGTTTCTATTCTTCTCTTTATTTGATGGATACCATCAAGAGCTACGACTTGAAATTTCTGACTACTTTTAGAACTTCCTTTGCCAGATTTAGTTTTCAAATATGCTTGATACAAATTACCGAAATCCACTATCTTTTCAAAATCAGTCTTATCTTCTATCATAATACTTTGTTCCTTTGTATTTATCCTTCCACTTCTTAGGATGGAAAGGTTGTCTATTCTTTTCATGACAGGACTCTAATTTCAGTGTTTCTCTTACTTTCTTTCGTCTTCCGATTCAGAACGGACGCACGCTTTTGATGTAATCACAGTCGTTGTAGTTCACATTACCATTGGAGTCAACGTACTGAACATAGTGAGTCATACAATAAACAACCTAAAAATTATCTTTCTTTATCTCTTGAACGCCAAGCAATACTCATATATTTCACATCATTTATTTGTTTTTGCCAATATCCCACTGTGTCACTTCCAATCAAGTTAAGTTTCATAGAAAGTTCCACATAACAGGATAGTTTATCACAACTTGAAATTGCCTTTGTTTGTAATTCTTGACGTTCTGATTTTGAAGTATCCAATTTCAACCTATTTGCATCAAGCAAATACTCATATATATCCATACAGCGATTTTGGATGCGTTTTACCAATGTTAAATGCTTAACTGGATACCTCTTTCGGTTTGATGTAATTGTCATAGTATATTCCATAAGATTTATTGCTTTTACAATAACATCCAGTTTCGCTTCGCTCACTGGTTACTCCGCTCCTTTCAGTCGCTCATCGGCAAGCCACGGAAGTGTGCTTACGCACACATTCCTAGTTTCTAGCTATCCGGAAGACTCTTGCAAGATTCAAAGATTTAAGATTTAAGGATAAAAAACGGACGCACGCCCCTGATGCAAACACAGCCGTGGCAGAACACATTACCACCGGAGCCAACGCACCGAACATAGTGAGTATCGTCTCTCTTTGATGTCTGATTGGGATTTGCAAGCCAATAATAATTATCAATTAGCGGAATATCCTCCCCAAATTTCATAATCAATTGAATATTAGGGATTGCGAGAATATCTCCTTCAACTATACCATAATCTTTAAAACCATCCATAGAAGTCAAATCAAGAGAAATAGGAACTAACTTATCACCAAATTCTTTCTTTAATTCAGTAGCTAAATCACTGTTAACAAGATCATTACGCACATAAGACTCTACATAATTATTTGTTTTACCAAACTCTGACTTTTTTAAAATCTCATTCATAAAGTAATATGTACGATCTCCATCTTCTATACTTGTCCAATAATAGCCACAAATAAATTTGAACTGCTTTTTCCATTCTATCATGTATTCTTCAACCATACTTCTAAAATCCTGTTCGTATCTTTCTGGGTCTTTTTTATACCAATCGGGTACAATATCCTGATCAACTTTATATCTCCACTCTTTTACATTCGTCATTTTATCGTCACTTTTTGGAATCAGTTCTGCTCTTACAAATGTTTTGGATGCATTCATGTAATTATCATCAATTCCAAGACTCTCCAATAACTCTGAATGACTTTCATTCCCTTCTGGTGCTAAAACAATCTTGTTCTTTAAAATGATTCCACTCTTAAAATTACACATAATCTTTCTCTCCTATTCTTTTAATAATTTATACTTCTCTTTTTACTAATTGAAATGTTAGATTCATCGCCATTTAATATCATAACCGCAAAGAATATCAAAATCATTTCTTTGTTCTTCTACAACAAATACCATGTTTTCTCATCAATCATATACAGCATATTTAAAATCTTCTTTATAGTAAGCATGGCAATGCTTTTAAATACTTTTCTTTTAATTCATCTGTTAATGTCTCTGTTTCAGATAAATGATCCTTCATGTCAGCCATTTTAACCCAATATGCCTCTGGATAAGAATTGTAATTGCTTTTAAGATTGCTAAGATATGCTTCATATGATACTTTTTCCTTGTCTCTTGTAAGCAATTCAAGACACTTTTTAATATAAGAATCATATCCATCTTCACTAGAATCCTTAAAATAATCAAATTCGGTATCTTCCATTAAATCATGCATAATTGCCAATGCGACACACTTTTCCATTTTACTTTTTGGTATCAGATTGTCATTTACTACATAGGCGGCAACTCTCATTGCATGATAAAAGGTATTTTCATCATAATATTGTCTTGCAACTCTTATTGCATCTTCAATTAAACTCATAGAATATTCCTCTTTTATATGTATAACATGTTCATCAATTCATAAGCTGGAACAAAGTGAAATTCTTCTCTTATGTCATAATCTTTTCCATATTCAGAAATTAATTTCTGTAACTCTTCATATTTCTTATTTATAGCTTCAACTCTGTTTGCTCGTTCTTTTTCCAATCTCTCTTTTTTGATTCTTTCTTCTTCTAACATTTTTCTTTTAAGATTTTCATGTTCTAAACATTCCTGTTCTGTATTAAATACTTTTCCATCATCGCTAATATATCTCATACCTAATCTTCCTTTCTATTATTTAATATTTTTATCACTTTCTTAACTGGTATATCTACTGGACATTCCCTTAACCTTTTAATACTTGTAACTCTAACTGGAGCTTTCCCATATTTTGTTTTTACAAGTAGAATATCACCTATCTTCAATATATCTTCCCACTTTTTCTGAAACTTATATGGAACCCTCCAGACCCGTTCTTTAGTTCTTCCCGGATGAACACCAAATACATATAATGATTCTATATCTCTGTATGATTTTACTTTCTTCTTATCACTTTTTCTTTTATTTGGCTTCCTTCTTTTATATATCTTCTTATCGAAATCTTTAACTGAAACATCTTCTATACCATTCTCTTTTAACACTAAATATTGGATGTAACCGTCTACAAGATATCCATTTTGATTCAC
>OFGE01001029.1_pt1 | contig 27113 bp, 16 predicted proteins | sample 1521681 | NCBI WGS metagenome assembly OFGE01 (sample SAMEA3504093, study PRJEB24116) | mouse gut metagenome | biome: mouse gut; feature: mouse-associated habitat; material: faeces | place: Denmark | collected 2011
CAGCGAAGGCAACGTGCTGGATGCCGCCGCGACGCTGCCGCGACCGCTGTGTCTGAATGTCAACGTACCGGCCATACCCCTCGGCGAGATACGCGGCATAAAGCCCTGCCGCCAGACCAAGGGTTTCTGGCGCGAGGACTTCTACCGCCGGCAGGACCCCCACGGACGCGACTACTTCTGGCTGACGGGCAAGTTCAACAACGCAGAGCCCGACGCCGAGGACAGCGACGAGTGGGCACTCGCGCACGGCTATGTGGCCGTAGTTCCGGTTCAGGTCGACATGACCGACTACCGCATGCTCTCGGCGCTGCCCGACATATTGCCCTAACACCCAAAAGCCGACACGATGACTACGATCGAAATAATGCTCGTGATAGCCATAATCTTGCAGACGGTGGCTACGGTAATCTCGATACTTCTTATCAACCAGACCAAGTTCAACGTGCTGTGGATATGCTGCATCGTGGGCTTCACGCTGCTCACGGCCGAGCGCGTATGCCAGCTGCTGGCCTACGACAATGTGGACGTGCCGCCGCAGACGTTCATCTGGCTGGGCATAATCATCTCGTTCTGCTTCTCCGTAGGACTGCTCTTCGCAAATGTCCTGATAAGGTACATTGACCGCATAAACCATAACCGCCGGCTGCTCGAAAACCGGCTCATGACGGCCGTGCTGCGCACCGAGGAGCGGTCGCGCGCCGACTTCTCGCGCGAGCTGCACGACGGTCTGGGCCCGCTGCTCTCGTCGGCCAAGATGTCGCTTTCGGCGCTCTCGACCGAGAAGGGCGGCGATAGCCGCGCTCTGATCGACAATACGATGTATGTCATAGACGAGGCCATACGCTCGCTCAGGGAGATATCCAACAACCTTTCGCCCCACGTGCTCAATAACTTCGGTCTTGCGCGCGGCATACAGAATTTCATCGACAAGAGCTGCGCCATGCACTCGACGGCTATCGAGTTCAAGACCAACCTGCGCACCGAACGCTTCGACTCGAACATCGAAGTCATACTATACCGCGTCGTATGCGAGCTTATCAACAACTCGCTCAAACACTCGGGATGCTCGCGCATCGAGCTGGCGCTCATCCTCTGCGGCGACGTGCTGCAACTCGACTTCTCGGACAACGGACGCGGATTCTCTCCGCGCGAGATGATGGACTGCGGCATGGGACTGTCGAACATCAATTCGCGCATAGGCTCGCTCAACGGTTCGTTCGACATCGAGAGCCGCGACGGCGAGGGCATGCACGCACGCGTGAAGGTCAATATCGACAGCGCGATCATTCTCACTGTGCCGCGTCGTCGCGACAAGATCAAAAACCGTAAGTAACAATGGAACGCATAAGACTGGCACTGGTCGACGACCATACTCTGTTCCGCAGCGGTCTGCGCGGACTGCTCTCGCGCCAAGAAGGCTTCGAAGTGGTGGCCGACATGGGCAGCGGCGAGGAGTTTCTGGCCGCTCTGCCGACACTGGCCGTCGATGTCGTCTTCATGGATATATCGATGCCCGGCATCGATGGCGGCGAGACTTCGCGCAGAGCTTTGGCCATGCGTCCCGAGCTGAGGATAATAACGTTGTCGATGTACGGCGACGAGCAGTACTACACGCGCATGATGGAGTGCGGCGCATCGGGCTTTCTTTTGAAGGACTCCGACATAGCCGACGTGGTTGCCGCGGTGGAGACGGTATATGCCGGAGACAGCTATTTCAGCCGCACGCTGCTCGACTCGCTGGCCGGACGCATGCACTCGGTCGCCGTATGCGAGGACGAGGAGAGTCTGTCGGCACGCGAGATCGAGATACTCGCCTGCGTATGTCAGGGCTTGTCCAACCAGCAGATCGCCGACCGCCTCTTCATATCGAAGCGCACGGTCGACAAGCACCGCGCCAACATCCTCGAAAAGACCGGATGCCGCAATACGGCCGATCTGGTGGTATATGCGATCAAAAACAAACTCGTGGAGATCTGACCGGCACCTCGTCCGCGACGTCCGCTCTTTCGACATCGCCGGCCGGAACGACATAGGCTGCCGTTGACCGCAGCACAACGCCCCGCAGTCGGAACTCGCAGGCAAACATATTCTAAATAAAAACCCGACGAGAATTACTCCCCATCGGGCCGACTGTGAGCAAGTGTTCTGCCTCGGTCGGATCAAAAAAGTATGTTTCGTATAACGCAGGTATTTTCATAAGAAAACCCAAACGAGACCACCCTGCGCCATAACCTATTATATTCAGACCCATAAAACGGCCGCTCCGAACCGTGCTTCCCGCATTCCGGAATATCCCACCGCAGGCAAGGCCGAGGCGATATCCATACACCTACCCCCAGCCTCGCATAGTTCCGGACACCTTCCGTTCCGCACCGGCTCGACGAGAACGATTCCTGCCGGGGGGGGGCAGTTTTCAAGCCTCGACATAGTCCGCTCGCGGTTTATGCTCCCGCCCGACGGAAAATATCGAACCGCTTCCGGCATCCTATCTACCCCAGCGCTGGCCGAACGGTTTTTCTGCATCAAGCCCGTCTTAACGAGACTCCATGTCCAACACCTTTTCTGCCGCAGCGCTGCCCGAACGGTTTTTCTGCATCAAGCCCGTCTTGACAGCTACTCCATACCGAGCATCTTTTCTACCCAGCGCTGCCAGAGCGTATTCGATTCCGCACCGGCTTGCAAATAAAATTTCTTCTCGACACCTTTCGTCCAGCTCGGTGCAGACCTGACATATCAGGCTATGAATCCTATCCGGCGGTAACATGCCCTTCGGACACCGCTGCCATGGCTCGGCGCAGTCCGCCGGCGGATCCGGCCCTCGGTTCCATGAAATATCGACATCCGCACGGCTACAAGAGCTGCCGGGCACCCGATGATGATATTCCTAAGCCATGAAAGCAATCGACGCCCCTGCATTACATCCGATCCGACGTTCGGCTCGCATGCGAGCTATCCGCCGCCTGCATATTATTGCGAAACGCTGTTGCAAATAATAATATGCCTGATCAGACCGGATCAATGAAAAAGTGTGGAGCCGAATCGTTTACTTGCCAGTGGCTCTGGAATGCCTGCGTGAAATAAACAATGCCCCACACCGATGATATCATGTATATATACATGACAATCGGCAGAGTGCCTGCTTACCTTCACGCGTCGAAAGTTCCAGATTTCTGGCAAAGTTAAAGCTAAAACACCTCTATCAATTATGCCATTCCCTTATCAAAGGGACTTCACAAAGATATGTAATGTTTTTGTAAAAAGCAACTCTTAGGGGGCATTGCAAAAGCAAATATCCTAAATTATATTGAGATATGCAATAAAATAGTCGACATAAATACACTCTCGGCGGCGAAAAGATCTTTTTTTGAAAAATATATGCAACTTATTAATCCAAAGTTGTATAGATAATTTTCGACTGCCCGGTTGCGGAAGATCGGACCTACGGCAGGGCACAGCCTCCGGCAACCGGACAGTTCCGTTTTCCGACATCGCGGCCTGCGCAGCGCCCTCTCGCCGCCCGCTGCCGTCGCGACGAGACAGGCATTACATCGCAGCGGCACGGCCGCAGCGTCCGAGCCGGCGCCGCATCTTGTGCCGCATGCTGATAACGAGCTTAAAACGCTGCATGAAATTGCGGTTTTTAATAATATTTAGTATCTTTGTGCGGTTTTTGAGAATCACTCCTTTCAAGGGAATTTTACAAACATCATAAATTTATCGCATTATGGTATCTTACAAAGAGTTGGGTCTTGTGAACACCAAAGAGATGTTCAAGAAGGCCATTGACGGAGGTTACGCGATTCCGGCATTCAATTTCAACAACATGGAGCAGTTGCAGGCGATCATCATGGCTTCGGCCGAGACCAAGTCGCCCGTGATTCTGCAAGTATCGAAGGGTGCGCGCAACTACGCCAACCAGACGCTGCTGCGCTACATGGCCGAGGGTGCCGTCGAGTATGCCAAGGAGCTGGGCTGGGAGAAGCCGCAGATCGTCCTGCATCTCGACCACGGCGACAGCTTCGAGCTGTGCAAGAGCTGCGTCGACATGGGCTTCTCGTCGGTAATGATCGACGGTTCGGCCCTGCCCTATGACGAGAATGTCGCCCTCACGCGCAAGGTCGTCGAGTATGCCCACCAGTACGACGTCACGGTCGAGGGCGAGCTGGGCGTGCTGGCCGGTGTCGAGGACGAGGTAGCTTCCGAGGTAAGCCACTATACCAAGCCCGAAGAGGTCGTGGACTTCGTTACCAAGACCGGCGTCGACTCGCTGGCGATCTCTATCGGCACGTCGCACGGCGCATTCAAGTTCACGCCCGAGCAGTGCACCGTAGATCCCCAGACCGGCCGTCTGGTACCGCCGCCTCTGGCATTCGACGTACTGGCCGCAATCGAGAAGGAGCTGCCCGGCTTCCCGATCGTTCTGCACGGCTCGTCGTCGGTTCCCCAGGAGGAGGTCGAGACGATCAACAAGTACGGAGGTGCGTTGAAGGCCGCCGTCGGCATCCCCGAGGAGCAGCTTCGTCAGGCCGCCAAGAGCGCCGTATGCAAGATCAACATCGACTCGGATTCGCGTCTTGCCATGACCGCCGCAATCCGCGAGGTCTTCGCCAACAAGCCCGCCGAGTTCGACCCGCGCAAGTATCTGGGTCCCGCTCGCGACAACATGAAGAAGCTCTACATCCACAAGATCAAGGAGGTTCTCGGCTCGGACGGCAAAGCCCTCTAACAGCCGCTACACGGGGCGGAGTTTACCGCCCCTGCAATAGATGCCGACGGGAGCAGAAGATGCTGCCCGTCGGCATCCGTTTTTTTATACAGCCGATACTCGCCGGACATATACGCCCGACTGCCGCTCCTCACAGACCGGCCGCCGAGCCCGATGCCGAACCGGACACGAAGCCGCCCCATTCCGCCCACGCCGCGATAACGCGAGGCACACCAGAATCGACATACGACCGGCACACGACACAACATTAAACCCAAGAAACTCCCGCACCGCCCCATTCGTTAAGCCGGAAGCCCCCGCCCGCCGGCAACCAGAGCATCGCAGAGAGAATCGGCACCGTCATCGCATACAGTCCCCGACAATAAAAAGAGCTGCCGGACATAAAGTCCGGCAGCCCCTATATATAGGCGTATGCCGCGTTATCGCGCGATGCGGATACCCATGTTATCCGCCCACATGCGCGGGTTGTTGCCCGAGCCGGCCGTGTAGACCTTGATGCGGGTCGCGGGAGTTATACCCGTGATCTTTACCGTGTGGTGAGTCATCTCGTAGCGCTTCATGGCCTCGGCACCCGTGCCGCCGAACATATCGCGCGCAAGTACGTTCGTCAGCTCGGCATCGTCGGTTGCGGCAACGGCAGCACCGTCGACCTCGACGATAGCGCCCTCGCCCTCGACGATAGCCACATGGAACGTCTTGCCGTTCTCGGCGGCGCAGTTCTCCTGCATGTTGCCGTTCGTAGCCTCGTCCTTCGTATTCGACGGCTCGTAGTAGGGCATGGCATCGATCTCGAAGATCACGTCGCCGGTATGGTCGACCGCCGGAAGCCAGATATGCGCAGGCTTAGAGCCGCCGCCGAACTTCATCACGCCGCCGGCCAGAGCCACGTTATATGTCTTGCCGTCGGCAGCGTTGCCGCTCACATCCTCGTAGCTCCACTGCGGGAAGTAGGTTGCGGCATAGCCCTCGTTGCCCGTCACGCGCGAAGGATTGTAGACGGTGTTCTTGCTGGCGCCGCTGCCCAGAATGATCTGCGACGTGTAGTCCGTAACACCGGCATCGATGTTCGTTCCGTAGGCGCACGTAATGGGCTGTGCGCCATAGGGGAAGTTCTCGAAATCGGCGAAGAACAACCAGCCCGAACGGTCGGGAGCGGCGTCGGTCGTAACGTCGACACCCACCCACTCCGAGTCGAGATACTTATCGAGATTATCCTCGACGATGCGGCGGCGCATCTCGATGCGATACTTCGTGCCGGGGTTCAGACCGGCATATACGAAGCGCATATGCTTGTAGCGCGCAAAGGCGAAGAGGTTGTAATTTTCGAGCGAGCGTCCCTCGATAACGTTGCCCGCAGCATCCTTCAAACGGAAGTCCACGAGATCGGCCGCACCCAGCTCCTGCTCGGCCAGCGCCTTCTCGTCGTAAGACCACTCGATGACGGCATAGCCGTGAGTCTTCTCGTAAAGCTTGATCGAAGGAGCCGTCAGCGGGTCGATCTTCACACCGCCCTCGGTTACCGCCTCGACAGCGACAGCCTCCGAGTTCCACTTCTCGTCGGCCGAGTAGACCGCCGTAAGCGTGATATTGTATGTCGTACCCTCTTGCAGGCGCGTAATCTTCAACGTATTGGCCGAAGTATCGACGCTCTTCACGAAGTCGGGCTGCGTGGCTGCGGCAATCGTCAGACGATAGTTGTCAGCGCCCTCGACCTTGTCCCACGCGAGCGTTACGGTCGTACCCTCGACCGCAGCCGTGAAGTTCTGAGGAGTGTCGAGAGGCTCGGTGCGCTCGACGATCGAGGCCGATCCCATGACCTTGATGTTATCGAGGAAGAAGCGGCCGCCGCCGTCGGTAGCCTCCGTCGACCACTTGAACGCCGTAGCGCTCGTAGCGCCCTTCACAGTGAAGGTAAACGTAGTCCACTTGGCACTCTTCCAACTGCTGTTGACCTCCGGGGTCACGCTGCCGTTGCCCATAAGCTCGCCGGCACCAACCACCTCGAAGAGAATGGGCTCAGCCGAGCCGGTCCACATGGCCGCATCGAACGACACGACTATATCCTGCGCCGCCGACAGGGACGACACCTTACCCATGGCCGGAGTCTGTATCCAGCCGTTGTTAGAGCCGGTACCCATCTTGAAGTAACCCGGATGCTCGTAGCAGCGGCAGCCCGACCAGCCGATCAGATCGCGTGCGTTGTAGTAGTCCTGATATGCCTTCGACGTGTCGGTCGTAGCAGTGTCGTTGCCCTTGAAGGCATCCTTCACGCCGTCGGTCGTGGTCGAGCCGGGAGCATCGCCCGTCGTGGCCGTCCAGTCGACACCCTCGGTAATATCTATCTGAGCCCCTCCGGGGATGTAGCCGGGCAGATTGTGCATCTGGTCGGCACCGTACAGCAGCTTGTCGAAGCCGAAGCTCCAAATGAAGTTGTCGTTCACGACGCTTGCATTGAGCGCCCCCTCGTAAACGACTTTGCCGTCGATAGTCACTTTGAGCGCTACCTCCAACGATCCCATCTCCTGAGCCGTACCGGTCAAAGGCAGGGTCAGCTGACCGTCGCCCTCCTTATCGATAGCGGTCGTCCACGGCGACTCGACAGCCAGACCAGCCGAGACGCCCGACAGAACGGTCTCGATAACGACGCTCTCGCCGCCGACAGCCTTCAAGTAGGGCACGACGATGTAGGCCGAGCTCTCGACATTCTGCTTGATGTCGCCGCGCAGCTCGGGCTTCGACACCTCGAATATGCCGGCATCCTGACTTACGGCGATCTCCAACGCCTGCTGCGAGCCGCTCTCGCGCAGATACACCACAGCCTCGCGGGCGTCGCCCGTATTACGCTCGGCAGTTATGTTCAAATATTGATAATCGGTTCCGTTACCGACGCTCGATATGCTCGCGGCGGGCTCGACACCGTCGGTCGACAGAGTGAGCCAGTCGCAACCGGTCGAGACCTCAGCCTCCCACCGGCCGTCGTAACGCACCGTTATCTGCGAGGTCGAACCGTCGGCATAGGCCAGATTCACCTCATCGGTGTCTCGCTTGACCACGTTTGCCGTATCGTCGTCCGAAGTACAGCCGACCGACAGCAACGATGCCGCAGCGAACAACATTAATAATCTTTTCATAAAAGTTCTTTGATTTAGAGTTAACTATTAAAAATAGCAATTCGGAACGCGCCGGCGGCGCCTCCTCCCCTAAAAAGATATGTTCGCATCCGCATTCCTCTCCTTCGCCCCGGTATCGTCCGAGCTTACCCGGCCTGCACCCGACACGACGGAAACGTCCGCTTGCTCGACCCGTCCGCTTCTGCTCCCGAGACAGTCCGACTAATCGGCTCCGCACGCAGCACCAAGAGAAAGGTCGTTACGACTTACGGATACAAATATATAAACTTTTCGTTTATCGCGCAACATTTCCTAAACATTTTTTTATTGCATTCTCATTGCATCCGTTTTTCGCAAATACGCCCTTTTCCCATGAATCGCAAGCAAAAGCACCGAAAAGCGAAACGAAAAACAAAAATCATTTTACTTTTCAATATCATTTTGATCGTATTTTATTTTGAACTTTTGAAAATATGACATACCTTTGAAATAAATTTAGAACGAAAGACACAGAAACAAACCCGAAACTAATAACTAAAAATTTTAAAAACAATCCAAAAAATCACTTAACAAACTGTTTTCAATCCTCGAAAGGATACTCTTGTTCGCGATTACGACTTACACACGCCCGAAGCGCAAGGCGCATACCTATATATTATATTGCAGGCATGACGACTCGGGCGAATCCGAACAAAAACTTAAACTGTTGTAAAATGAAACAATGTTACTCTAAAACACGGTCGGCAACCACGGGCTCGGGCATGCGCCTGCGACTGCGATCATTCGTGCTCTTGCTTCTCTTTACAACCTTCTCGGTGGCAGCAATGGCTCAGAGCGCCGTTAAGGGTACGGTAAAGGACGAAACAGGAAACCCGATGATCGGCGTTGCGGTATCGGTGCCGGGAACATCGATCGGTACGTCGACCGATGCGGCCGGTAATTATCAGATCAAGGCCGCAGCCGATCAGAAGTTGCAGTTCAACTTCCTCGGCTTCAAACCGCAACTCGTCGATATCGACAACCGCTCGGTAATCGACATCGTAATGCAGGAGGACAACACCTCGTTGGAGGAGGTCGTCGTCGTGGGTTACGGCGTACAGAAGCGCCGCGACATAATCGGCGCCGTCGAGACTCTGTCGGCCGACAAGCTCGACGGACGTCTGGGACAGTACCAGAACGCCGCACGCTCGTTGCAGGGCGCAATCCCCGGCATGACCGTATCATTCTCGGACGGCAAGCCCAACCGCGGCGCGACGATGCGCATCCGCGGTAACGTAACCTCGATCGGTATGGGCGGCGAGGCTCTGGTTCTGGTCGACGGCGTGGAGCAGGCGCTCGAAACGGTCAACCCCGAGGATATCGAGAGCTTCACGGTGCTCAAAGACGCTTCGTCGACAGCCGTATACGGTGTACGCGGTACATTCGGCGTGGTGCTCGTTACCACCAAGAACCCCGACAAGGGCTCGGCCAAGATCAGCTATAACGGTTCGTTCTCGCTCTACCAGCGCACGACGACTCCCCAAATGGTAACCAACGGTTACGACTGGACCACCTCGTTCCTCGAATCGTATATCAACCGAGGCGGCAGCGATCCGGCCAATATCAACAACGTGTTCAAGTTCTCGCGTCAGTGGTACGACGAGCTGGCGCGCCGCAACGCCGATCCCTCGTTCGAGAAGTGGAGAATCAACCCCGGCAGCGGCCGCTACGAGTACTTCGGCAACACCAACTGGTACGACCTGTTCTACCGCGACGTGGCTCTGGGACACACCCACTCTGTAACCGTACAGGGCGGCGGCGACAAGGCCACCTACTATGTCAACGGCCGTTACTTCTATCAGGACGGTATGTACAAGGAGGGTAACGAGTACTACGACCAGTACAACGTCACGGCACGAGGCACGGTCAAGGTGCGTCCGTGGCTGCGACTCGACAACACGACGACCTTCTACTACCGCCACTCGAACCAGCCGCAGGGACACACCGGCATCAACAACACCATGACCCCCGTGCGTATGATCGCGCATCAAGGCTACCCGATGACCATGCCCTACAACCCCGACGGATCATGGACTCAGACCGCCGTATACACCGGCTACGCAGGCTTCGTCGAGGGCAACAACTGGCGCCGCGACCACAAGTTCGACTTCCGCAACAAGACCTCGCTTACTATCGACCTGATAAAGGACGTCCTGACGGCCAAAGGTACCTTGGGCTACTACTACAACCACACTCTGCGCGAGATACTCATCTACCCGAGCATCTACTCGAACGGCCCGGGCATGACCGGCCAGCAGGTCGCCGACTCGAAATTCGAGGAGCGCACCTACGACCGCGACAACATCATGGGCGACGCCACGCTGACGTGGACACCGCGTCTGGGCGAAGACCACAACTTTTCGGCTATGGCCGGTTGGAGCATCGACAACATCGTCTATAACTCGCGCGCAATGGAGCGCTACGGCATATCGGATCCTGACAAACCCAATCCGAGCATGTCGACCAACAGCGAGACGATGATGTACAAGGACAACGGCTCTTACGACTGGGGTATGGTCGGCGCATTCTTCCGCCTGAGCTACGGCTACAAGAGCCGCTATCTGTTCGAGTTCTCGGGACGTTACGACGGATGTTCGAAGCTCATGTCTAACGAGCGCTGGGCCTTCGCCCCCTCGGGATCGTTCGGCTGGCGCATATCTGAGGAGCCTTTCATGGAGGGCGCCAGAAGCTGGCTCGACAACCTGAAAATACGTTTGTCGGCCGGTCAGTCGGCCAACGGCCTGCTGAACAAGTACTACGAGTTCGAGCAGGTAATGGATATCAAGACAAGCACGGTGCTGAGCAACGGCGCCTTCATGACCTATACGAAGGCTCCGGCACTGATACCGTCGGGTCTGACGTGGGAGATGGCCACCAAGTACGACATCGGTATCGACTTCGAGGCGCTGAACGGCCGTCTGAATATCGTCGCCGACGCCTACCGCACCTACACCAACGACATGTACGTTACCGGTCCGGAGCTTCCGGCCGTATTCGGACAGAGCGTGCCCAAGGGCAACTACGCCGACATGGAGACCAACGGTTACGAGATCTCGGTTTCATGGCGCGACTCGTTCATGGCGGGCAGCAAGCCCTTCTCTTACAACATCAAGGCCATGTTCTGGGACAGCACCTCGAAGCTCAACCGCTACACTTCTAAGACCGGCACCCTGCCCACCAACTACACCAACAACTACTACGAGGGCATGACGCTGGGCGAGATATGGGGCTATACGGCCGACGGGCTGTTCGAGACCGACGCCGAAGCCGCCACGCTCGACTACTCGAAGTTCGCCAACGGCAACCAGGTGTTCCGCGCCGGCGACCTGCGTCTGGTCGATCTCAACGACGACGGCGCGATCAACAACGGCGCCAACACGATCTACGACCACGGCGATCTGCGCGTGATAGGCAACACCACGCCGCGCTACTGCTACTCGATTCAGGCCGGCTTCAACTGGAACGGACTCGGATTCAGCATGCTGTGGCAGGGCGTAGGACAACGCGACTGGTACCCCGCCAAGGAGTCGAACTACTTCTGGGGCCAGTACGGCCGTCCATACTCTATGGCACTGCCGTGGCACGCGGAGCGCTACACCGACGACAACCCCGACACGGGCGCATACTGGCCTCGTCTGACTGGTTATCAGGGATCTGCCTCGGGCGGCCTGTTCGCAACGCCCAACACCCACTTCCTGCAAAAGGCACGCTACATACGTCTTAAAAACCTTACGGTCGACTACACGCTTCCCAAGGATGTCGTAAAGAAGATCGGCTTGCAGAACTTGAAGATATATGTCTCGGGCGAGAACCTGCTGACCTTCTCTCCGCTCAACAAGCATGCGAAGAACTTCGACCCCGAGGGCATCACTCCGGGCGACAAGGATATTCAGGAGACGCGAGGCGGCGACAACTCGGGCGACGGCGAGGGTTATCCGATGCTGCGCTCGTATACGATCGGCCTTAACATAACATTCTAATAAGGGACTCTATGAAAAGAATAATATATTTAATGGCGGCCGCGATAGCGGTAGCGGCGACCGGATGCGAAAAGTGGATGGAGCGTCACGATCCCGCATCCGTCGACGCCACTACATACTGGAAAAACCGCGATGCGTTGGAACAGTACACCAACGGTTTTCTCGAATCCTATACCCCGGGCGAAGGCACGATAGCCTACTCCTACGACAGTTACAGCGACATCATTCAGGCGCGTAACCAGAACGACTTCCTGCAAACGGCATGGACCTCGTCGCAGCAGGGCTCGTGGGGCAAGGACGACTGGAACTTCATCTACAACATCGAGTATTTCCTCGACAACTTCCGCAACGTGCCGGGTCTGAGCGAGGAGGTATACGACCACTACGAGGGTGTAGCCCGCTTCTGGCGTGCATGGCACTACTTTACCAAGGTGCAGCTCTTCGGTGCCGTTCCCTACTACGACTACGTGATCGAGCCCGACGACGAGGGTCTCTACAAGGCACGCGACTCGCGCGAGTATGTCTGCGAGAAGATCCTCGAAGACCTCGACTTCGCCGCCGAGCACGTGTCGACCGACTCGCAATATCTGAAAGTATCGAAGATCAACCGCTACGTGGCTCTCTTCGTCAAGGCCAAGTTCTGCCTGTGGGAGGGTACATTCCGCAAGTACCACAGCGTCGACCCGTCGACGGGTCTGGCATGGTCGTCGGAGTACACCTCGTCGGAGGAGTTCCTGCGCGCAGCCTGCGACGCCTGCGAGGAGCTTATGGAGAAGAGCCCCTTCTCGCTGGCCACGGGCATCTCGGCGGCCGACCGCAAATCGGTATACCGCAGCCTGTTCATCAACGAGGCGATCAATCATCAGGAGGTGCTGTGGGCACGCGAGTACAACGACGGACTCAACGTATGGCACAACGTGACATGGTACTTCTGCTCGGGCTCGATGGGTCAGGGCTGGTCGCTCGATTCGGACTTCGTGGCGATGTATCTCAAAACCGACGGCTCGCGCGTAACCGACGACGCCGACTGGAAATCGATGCAGTACGCCGAGGTATTCGCCGACCGCGACTACCGTCTGGCACAGACCGTAATCTCGCCCGAGTACAGGAAGTACAACAAGGCAGGTCTGCTCGTGCCGACGGCTCCCAACTTCGCCGTTACCGGCACCGGCTACCAGATCATCAAGTGGAACATCGACAACGAGGCATACGAGGCCTCTAAGATCTCTAACAACTCGCTGCCCATAATGCGCTACGCCGAGGTGCTTCTGAACTATGCCGAGGCCAAGGCCGAGCTGGGCGAGATGACCGACGACGTGTGGGACCGCACGATACGTCTGCTCAGAGAGCGCAGCGGCGTCAACGGCGACCGCCCCGCGACTGCCGACAACTATCTGGCCGACTACTACGCACAGCTGGACGGCTCGAAGATCTCCGACAAGGATATCCTCGAAGTGCGCCGCGAGCGCTCTATCGAGCTTATCTCGGAGGGCGACACGCATACCAACCGCTGGTTCGACCTTCTGCGCTGGCATCTCGGCCACAAGGCTGTCAAGCAGTGGTACGGCATCTATGTTCCCGCGCTGAAAACCCCGATCGACCTCAACGGCGACGGCATCAACGACGTATGCGTCGTAGCCGAGAAGAAGGACATAGGCAGCGAGACGGGCGTGACGTATATCAACCTCGGCGAGGGTCAGTTCCGCCTCGAAGAGGGCGACCACGGACGTCTGATGTATATCAAGGAGCGTTACTGGGAGGAGGCCAAGTATCTGCGCCCCATACCCTATACGACCTTGCAGATCAACACCAACCTCACACAGAACGTTCTCTGGGAGGGTCGTTGACGATGATTTGCCGTGAAGAGGGGTTCGCCCCCTCTTCGGCGGCAGATTTTCCGACAAACCGCTTAAAACAAAACAACCATGAAACGAATATTACTCTTTCTGACGATACTGGGCACGCTTCTGAGCTCATGTTCGAGCGACGACAAGGGCTCGTCGTCGCCTACGATGATAACTCCTATCGAACCGGATAACGACATCTACGGCCTTATCACCGACACGAACGGCAACCGCATGGAGGGCGTTGTTGTCAGTGATGGCTTCACAGCGACCGTTACCGACAAGAACGGCGAGTACCAGTTCAAGCGCAGCAGCGACGCCGTGTACGTCTTCTACTCGATCCCCGCCGACTGCGAAGTTCCCGTCGACAACGGCGGCCCGCGCTTCTACCAGACGCTCAAAAACAAGGTCGAGAGATACGACTTTACCCTCACGCGCCTCGCGGCTCCGCAGAAGAGCTTCAATCTCTTCTGTCTGGCCGATCCCCAGTCGAAGGACGTAACCCACAACACGCGCTTCATCAACGAGACCATGCCTCAGATCAGGAAGGCGGTCGAAGCGTCGGACGTCCCCTGCTACGGCGTCACGCTGGGCGACATCGTATACACCGAGGGCACGCGCAACACCACCACCAACATGGTGCCCATGCGCAACGCCATGCGCACGAGCAACAGCGGCGGCATGCCCATATTCCAGACCATGGGCAACCACGACAACAACTTCGCGCCCGTCGCGGCCGACGACAAGTCGTCGACATTCAACCTCGCATTCCAGCGCCAGTTCGAATTCGTCTTCGGACCTATCGACTACTCGTGGAACCGCGGCGATGCGCACATAGTCTGCATGCGCGACATACAGTACAAGGCGGCCAACTCGTCGGGCTCCTACGACCGCGCCTTTACCAACGAACAGCTCGAATGGCTGCGTCAGGATCTTTCGTATGTCGACAAGAACAAGCTCCTCATCTTCTGCGTACATATTCCGCTTGTAAACGCCAACACGCAGAACGTACAGAACGTCCTGAACCTGCTCAAAGAGTTCAAGGAGGTGCATATAATGGCCGGCCACACGCACTACGGCCGCAACTACATCTACTCCGAGAACATGTACGAGCACATCCACGGTGCCGTCTGCGGCGCATGGTGGTACTCCAACCTCAACGGCGACGGCACGCCCAACGGCTTCGCCGTATACCGCATCGACGGCAACACCATTGCCGACTGGCATTATCGCGGAGTCAACGAACAGATGAACGACGAGAGCTTCCAGATACGAATGTATCGCGGCGACGCACCCTGCGGCGGCAAATACGAGACGATGCAATTCGGCTACGGCAGCCAGACGGTTCTGGCCAACGTATTCAACGCCGACAAGAACTGGACCGTGCAACTCTATGAGAACGGCGTGCTGAGCGGCGATATGACCCTCATAGCCGAGAAGAAGCAGGACAACCCGTCCGACGTCTCGTCGCAGGACTGGTGGGCGATAGGCTACAACGTCGGCGTGGTCGGACGCGGCTACAACGGCGGCACACGCAGCAACTACTGCACCAAGTGTTTCCACCTCTACAAATATACGCTCAAAGATCCGTCGGCGCAGGTCAAGGTCGTCGCGACCGACCCCTTCGGCCGCCGCTACGAGTGCGACAAGTTCTCGACCAACAGCGACTATTCGTCGGCCACGCCTCCCGCGTATTGATCCGCGCGGAGGGTTCCGATACTTTTTGCAGGCGCGGTTTGACCGCCGCGCCCGCAACCAATTCGTCGTCGCGCGAAGCCGGCGGCGCACAACAGACTTTACATTGTAACAAGGTATATGAACAAAGTTGAACAAGCACTGACACGCACGACCGATACCCGGGATATATATATCGGTCGCGGCGTAGTATCTCGTACCGGCGAGATGTTTAAGAAGTTATTCCCCGAGAAAAAGGCCGTTATCGTGGCCGACGAAAATACATGGCGCGTAGCGGGCGCTCAGGTCGAGCAGTCGCTGCGCGAGGCGGGTGTAGAGCAGCATGCGCCGCACATATTCCGCGACCCCGAGCTCTATGCCCACTGGCGTTATGTCGAACAGCTGGAAGAGGTGCTCTCGGCTACCGACGCGATTGCCGTCGCCGTAGGTTCGGGCGTGATAAACGACCTTACAAAGCTCGTATCGCACCGCTGCTCGCGCCATTATATGTGCGTAGGCACGGCAGTCTCGATGGACGGATACACCGCCTACGGCGCCTCGATAACGCTCGACGGCAACAAGCAGACCTTCGACTGCCCAGCACCCTACGGCTTCATCTTCGACCCCACCATAGCCGCCGAAGCGCCCAAGGAGCTGGCCGCGTCGGGCTATGCCGATCTTATAGCCAAGATACCCGCCGGCGCCGACTGGATGATATCGGACGCTATCGGTTCGGAGGCGATCGACCCCTTCTCGTGGGATCTGGTGCAGAACGGTCTTCGCGAATCGCTCTCGGCACCCGATGCCGTATTCGCGGGCGACGTCGATATGACCGAGGCTCTGGGCGAGGGTCTGATAATGTCGGGATTCGCCATGCAGGCCATGCAGTCGAGCCGCCCCGCATCGGGCGCCGAACATCAATTCTCGCACTGCTGGGACATGGAGAATCTCTGCTTCGAGGGCAAGCACGTATCGCACGGATTCAAGGTCGGCATTGGTACGCTGATCTCGACCGCCGCCATAGAGCTGCTGCTCAAAGAGCCGCTCGAAGAGCTCGACATCGATCGCGCCGTGGCAAATTGGAAGCCTTGGGATGATGTCGAACAGGATATTTTGCGTATCTTTGCCGGAAAACCCGGACATACGGCACGCGCCATAAAGGAGACGCGCGACAAGTATGTCGACAGCGAGGGTCTGCGCCGACAGCTTACGCTGCTCAAAGACAAGTGGCCGCAGCTAAGAGAGAGGATCCGTCGCCAGATAATACCCTTCGAAGAGGTATACGCCGACCTGAAAGCCGTCGGCGCCCCCTACGAGCCGGAGATGATCGGCGTAACGCGCGAGCATCTGCGCGACACGTTCGGATACATTCCCTACATGCGCAGCCGCATCACGTCCGTCGACATCATCTTCCGCTGCGGCCTTATGGATAAGTTCACGAAGCTGCTCTTCGGCCGAGGCGGATTGTGGCAGATATAATCCGACACACGGCAGCAACATCGGGAGCCTCTGCCGGCCGGGGCGGCATATCGCCTCCGGCAGGCGGATACGGCAGTCGAAGCGACGGCCGCCGGACTATGCCGGGGTGCGAAAAGATGTGCGACAGCAAACTATTTTAACATACTACAATGGACGCTAATCAAAAGAAACTGTTCAATTACTGGCAGACGCGAACTATCGTCGTGACGATGATCGGTTATGCGCTGTTCTACTTCGTCAGAAAGAACTTCTCGTTCGCCATGCCCGGTCTTGCGGCCGAGTACGGCATCTCCAACACGAGCTTCGGCATCATTCTGGCCGTGGTGGGACTCGTCTACGGTCTGTCGCGTTTCGTCAACGGTCTGATAGCCGACCGCATGAATGCACGCTATCACATGTCGCTCGGCCTGCTGCTCTGCGCACTGGCCAGCTTCGCATTCGGCTTCGCGCCGTCGATTCTTGGAATCGACATCGGCGTAGCGCCGCACACGCTCATCATCCTCTTCGGCGTGCTGCTCGTCCTAAACAACATCTTCCAGGGCAGCGGCTTCCCGCCCTGCGCACGACTGCTCTCGCACTGGATACCGCCGCAGGAGCTGGCCACCAAGATGTCGATATGGAACACGTCGCACTCGATCGGCGCCGGTCTTCTGGCCATACTGTGCGGCTTTATAATGGGACATATGGGCTCGGACGTCAGCGGCGACGAGCAGAAGGTAGCCGACATGACATACAACTACGTCACGTGCAACCTCAAAGACGATATCAAGAAATCGGACATCCACATCGCCAAGGTCGACGGCATCGACGTCGAGAAGCAGGGTGACGACGTCATCGCACTTGTCGAATACACCTACAAGGAGAACTGGCAGCAGGGCGAGACCGTCAGCCAGCGGCTCGTCTTCGGCCATGACGACTATACGGCCGCCAAGAATCTGATCGAGGCCGACCCTAAGGCTACGCCCGAGACTATCGCCCGAGAGCTCGACATGCCGGCCGCGCAGGCCAAGGCGCTCGCTTCGATCGTCGCACTGTCGACCAACGCCGGAGCTTGGCAGTGGTGCTTCTTCCTGCCGGCGCTCATCGCGCTGCTGGGTGCCTTGGGCATATTCGCTTTCCTGCGCGACACGCCCAAGTCGGTGGGTCTGCCCGAGCTGGAAAACACCAAGACCTCGATCGAGAACGACGACGACCCGGCCGCGTACAAGAGATTCGTGCGCGAGAAGGTATATCGCAACCGCCTGATATGGATTCTGGCCATAGCCAACTTCTTCGTCTACATCGTCCGCTTCTCGGTGCTCGACTGGGGACCTAAGTTCCTGACCGAAGCACGCGACATGTCCTACTCCTATGCAGGCTGGACGGTGGCCATATTCGAGATATTCGGCATCATCGGCATGCTCGTGGCAGGCTGGGCAACCGACCGCTTCTTCAAGGGACGCGCACACCGCACCTGCGTATTCTGCATGCTCGGCACGGCAGTATTCATGACGGTGTTCTACCTGCTGCCCAACGACGTGCACCCGCTGGTTCTGATCTGCGTACTGGCCATGGCCGGCTTCTGCATCTACGGACCTCAGGCGCTGATCGGCATCGCGGCGGCCAATCAGGCCACCAAGAAGGCGGCTGCAACGGCAAACGGCCTTACAGGTATCTTCGGCTATCTGAGCGTCTTCGTCTCGGGTCTGGGCGTGGGTATGCTGGTGGACGCATTCGGCTGGAATTACGTCTTTCTGGGCATGATCGCCATAGCCGTCATCGGCATGCTGGTCTTTACGCTTATGTGGAGCGCCCGCGCCAACGGCTACGACGAGCAGCAGGCATAAGGTCAAGGATAAAAGAATCGGATACGGGTGCTCCTCCGGGGGCGCCCGTATCGTTTTAAGCACTGCATATCATCCTTTTTTCCGCCACGCGCGTAATATTTGAAGCATGACGGCCGTTATTTCGAAAAATATGTATAACTTTGCGTGCTTGTTGCCATAGCAGGCACACGATTTTTTATCACAATGAAGCGAATTATCGGATACATAACGGTTGCGGCGACTATCTGTGCGATAGCCGTATCGTGCTCGGGCATCAACAAGATCATCAAGTCGGGCGATCCCGAGTTTGCATACCGTCAGGCCGTCGAGCTCTACGACGCGGGCAAGTGGTCCAAGGCTTCGACCCTGTTCGAGGCCTGCGCGCATATCTATGTCGGCACCCCGCGCGAGGATTCGCTGTCGTTCTACAACGCACGCTGCAAATTCAAGGATAAGGACTGGGACTCGGCATCGATGCTTCTCGACGAGTTCCGCCGCAAATTCGGCCGCAGCCCCTTCATCGAAGAGGCCGAGGGCATGTACGCCCACTGCTTCTTCCGCATGGCACCGGGGCCGAAGCGCGATCAGGCCCTCACGACGCAGGCCATAGTGGCCATATCGGAGTTCATGTCGCGTTATCCCGACTCGGAGCAGATACCCCAGTTCAAGGAGATGCTCGACATACTCTCGGAGCGCTTGCAGGAGAAGAGCTACATGAATGCCTATACATATTATAAAATAGGCCGATACAAGGCGGCTATCGTCGCATTCAAGAATGCTCTGAAACGCTACCCCGACTCGAAGCACCGCGAGGAGATGATGTACTATACGGTAGTGTCGTCGTATCGTCTGGCCGCCAATTCGGTCGAGCAGAAGCAGACCGACCGATATCTGTCGATGCTCGACTCCTACTACACGTTCCTCAACGAATTTCCCGAGTCGACGCATATCAAGGAGTTGGAGCGCATGGCACGCGATGCGCGCGACTTCCTCGACAAGAACCGCAAGGGCGACGATAGCGGCGAACGGCACACAGTCACGCAATAACAAAAACAACATATAACGATGGAGATCAAGAAGAATATTCCCAACAACACCATCACGCGCAAACTGGTGGATCTGGACCGTCCGACGGGCAACATATACGAGAGCATAAACATCATCGCCCGCCGTGCCAACCAGATTGCGACCGAGATCAAAACCGAGCTCAACCGCAAACTGGCCGACTTCTCGGCACCGAGCGACAGTTCGGTCGAGGAGACCTTCGAGAACCGCGAGCAGATCGAGATCTCGCGCTACTACGAGCGTCTGCCCAAGCCGGCGATCATCGCTACCGAGGAGTTCCTCGACGACGAGGTATACTTCAAGCACGGCGAGACCAAGAGCGACGAGCAGTAATCCCCTCGACAGCCGACGGCATACCCTCTTATGGGGCTGCTGCGACGGCTGCGACGAGATATCCCACAAGGTCATGTTGAAGGGAAAACATATCATACTCGGAATCACGGGCAGCATAGCGGCATACAAGGCGGCTATGCTTTGCCGTCTTTTGAAGTGCGCCGGATGCGAGGTGCGCGTGGTCATGACACCCATGGCCAAACAGTTCATCACGCCGCTTACCATGGCCACGCTGTCGCGCAACCCTATTCTGGTCGACTTTTTCGACCCCGAAAACGGTGCATGGAACTCGCATGTCTCGCTCGGCGAGTGGGCGGACTGCTATCTTATAGCGCCCGCCACGGCCAACACGCTGGCCAAAATGGCCACGGGCGTGGCAGACAATCTGCTGCTGACGACCTATCTGTCGGCACGCTGCCCCGTCGCCATAGCTCCGGCGATGGATCTGGACATGTATGCCCACACCACCACGCAGCATAACCTCGCCGCGCTGCGCTCGACGGGCGTCGCCGTCATCGAGCCGGGCGAAGGCGAGCTTGCCAGCGGCCTTACGGGCAAGGGGCGCATGGCCGAGCCCGAGCAGATAGTAGCCGAAGTGGAGAGGCTGCTCGGCGAAAAAAAAAAGAGTCTTTCGGGTAGGCGCTTCCTCGTAACGGCGGGGAGCCACTATGGAGCCTATCGATCCTGTAAGATACATTACCAACCACTCGTCGGGCAAAATGGGCTATGCCATTGCCGGCGAGCTGGCGCGGCGCGGCGCCGAAGTAACGCTTCTGAGCGGCCGCACGGCGCTCCCGACGCCCGAGGGCGTGGAGAAGGTCGAAACGCTCTCGGCCGCCGACATGTACGCCGCCGCGACCAAGCGGTGGAGCGAGTCGGACGGTGCGGTCATGTGTGCCGCCGTGGCCGACTACACGCCCGCTCGGACGGCGGCGACCAAGATCAAGAAGGGCGACGGCGACATGTCGATCCTGCTGCGCCGCACCGAGGATATAGCCGCGACGCTGGGGCGCGACAAGGGCGGGCGTCTGCTCGCAGGCTTCGCGTTGGAGACCGACAACGAGCTGGCGAACGCCGAGGCCAAGCTCGCAAAGAAGAATCTGGATTTCATAGTACTCAACTCGATGCGCGACAGCGGCGCATGCTTCCGCGGCGATACGAACAAGGTCTCGATCATCGACCGCGACGGCCGCACCGACCACCCGCTGATGACCAAACGCGAGGTGGCCGCACTGATCGTCGACCGCATCGAGAGCTGTCTGAACCGATAAACATCCGAGGCAAAATGTTGCAACACCTGTCGATAGACAATTATCTGCTGATCGATCGCTTGGAGATCGACTGGGACCGCGGGCTCAATATCATTACGGGCGAAACGGGTGCCGGCAAGTCGATCCTGCTCGGCGCGCTGGGGCTGCTACTCGGCTCGAAGAACGAGGGTGCCGCCATTAAGGATACGTCGCGCAACTGCATCATCGAAGCCGCCTTCGACATCGAAGGCTACGGGCTGGAAGAGCTCTTCGCCGACTCCGATCTCGACTTCGAATCGCCCTGCACCATACGCCGCATCATCACGCCTGCTGGCAAGAGCCGCGCCTTCGTGGGCGATGTGCCCGTGCAGCTCTCCACCCTCAGGCAGATAGGCACGCGCCTTATCGACATACATTCGCAACACCAGAACCTCGTGCTCGCCTCCGAGGAGTTCCGCACCCGCGTGCTCGACATCCTCGCCGGCAACGACGGGCTTCTGGCAGAATACCGCACTCTGTACGAGCAGCTCGCCGCCGCCCGCAACGACTACCGGCGCCTCTCGGACGAGGCCGAGTCGTCGCGCAAGGACGAGGAGTGGCTGCGCTACACGGTCGAGGAGCTTCGTGCGGCCGATCTGAAAGAGGGCGAGCAGGCACGCACCGAGCAGCAGCTGGCCACATTGGAGAGCGCCGATGCCATAATGCAGGCGCTTACGGGGCTGCGCAACGCCCTCGATATGGACGAGACGGGTGCCCTCAGCACACTCACGCAGTCCGAGCGCGAGCTGTCGCATCTGGCCGACCGCTACCCCGCAGGCGGCGATATGGCAGCAAGGCTGCGTTCCGTGATAGAGGAGCTCAAAGACATAGGCTCGACGGCGGCTCACGAGTCGGAGCGCATCGACGCCGACCCCGAGACGCTGCAACGTCTGGGCGACAGGCTCAATACGATATACTCGCTGGAAATGAAGCACAAGGCCGCCGATCTGGACGAGCTGCTCGCCAAGGCCGCCGAGTACGAGCGCCGTCTCGCGGCGATCGACAACAGCGACTCCGCCCTGCGCAAGGCCGCCGCACGCGTCGACAAGTTGCAGCGGCAGGCCGAGAAGGCCGCAGCCGAGCTGCACCGCTCGCGCGAGGCCGTCAGATCCTCGCTGTGCGAAAACATAGTCGCGACGCTCGCACGTCTCGGCATCGCCGACGCACGCTTCGTCGTCGAGATCGAGCAGATGCCCTCGCTTACCCCCTCGGGCAGCGACCGCATCGCGTTCCTTTTCTCGGCAAACGCGCGCATCGAGCCCCAGAGCATAGAGCGCACCGCCTCGGGCGGCGAGATCTCACGCGTCATGCTCGCACTCAAATCGCTGCTGGCGCGACACTCCAAGCTGCCGACGATCGTCTTCGACGAGATCGACACGGGCGTGTCGGGACGCATCGCCGACGCCATGGGCGAGATCATACACTCGCTGTCGCAGACCATGCAGGTAATCGACATTACGCACCTGCCGCAGGTAGCTTCGAAAGGCTCGACGCACATGGTCGTATACAAGCAGGACGGCCGCACCGACGTGCGTCGCCTCGACCGCCGGGAGAGGGTCGATGAGATAGCCAAGATGCTCTCGGGCAGCGCCATTACGGATGCGGCGCGCGAGCAGGCGCGAATCCTTCTCGACAACCGCGAACAACGTCTGTTCTGATCGCCTACGACCGACTCCGCTCCGCACGGCAACTACTCCACCCTTTCGTATATATACAGTTCGTGTATTTCACGGTCGTAACCGTCGTAGAATCCGCGCGGCATACCCAGTACTATGCGGGCGCCGCGGTTCGACAGCACCACCAGATCGTCCGTCACGGGATCGACGGCCAACCCCTCGATCTCGCCCGCACGGCGCAGATCGTCCATCGTGCGCAGCACCTCCACATCGGCCGATGCCGCAGCCGGATCGGCTATCGACGCCCGGTATATGCGGTCGGCTTCGCCCTTGTCGGCATCGCCGTCGTCCGACGATATGAGCACCTGGTCGCCGAGGATGAATATCCCCTGCTGCAACGCGGGCACGGGACGCAGCTGCACCTTGTCCTCGTAGCGGCCGCCGGCCAGATCGTAACGGTATATGTAACGTCCGTCGACCCAGTCGGCCATATACAGCTTGCCGCGGTCGCGGTCGATTGCAATGCCGCACACCTCGACCTGACCCGAGGCCGGCTGCCACTCTATCGAGCGCTCGAAAGCCAGCGTCGCGGCGTCGTATACGGCGGCCTGAATGTTGCGCCCGACACCGTCCTCGAACCACTCGATGCCGGCATATATGCGGCCGTCGTGCACGTCGATATCGCCGATGTGGTTTGCCGCCAAAGGCAGATCGGCAAACGGCGAAAGGTTCTCTGCCACCAGCCGCCCCTGCTTGTCGTATTTATAGAGAGCCGTCGAGCCCGATACATAATAATAATCGTCGTCGACGGCGACGCCCTGCCGCCCCTCGACCTCGATTACACGCGAGAGACGATATTGCGGCACAGCCGCCGCAGTCCCGGGCGAGGGCTGCATACGAGCGCATGCGACCGCCATTACGAGCGGGCACAGCGCCGAAATCAAGTGTAAACGTTTCATATCGCAAATATAACATTTTGTCATCCGACGTGCAATTTTGTCGCCGAAGATCGACGCTTTGTCGCACTATGCGTGTCAGAGAGCGACACGGCGCGACAAAATTGCAGGCATCGAGGCTCTGGCAGATAATTTGCCGTCATGCCGTCCGTAAGCAAAAGGCAAACGAATCAAAACATATAGCGACATGAACATCAATTCACTTACGATCAAGGCACAGGAGCTGCTGCAAGCAGCCATGGGCACGGCACAGCGCTCGGGGCAGCAGGCCCTCGAACCGCTGCACATCCTCTCGGCCGCCATTGCCGGGGACGATTCGCTGTCGACCTATCTGCTGGGCAAGGCGGGCGTCGACGTGCGCACGCTGCGCACGGCCGTCGACCGCGCCCTCGCAGCACTGCCAAAGGTCTCGGGCGGCAACGGCGAGACCTACTTTTCGAGCGACTCGTCGCGCGTGGTACAGCGTGCGATAGACTTCACGCGCACATTCAACGACAAATACGCATCGGTCGAACATCTGCTGCTGGCGCTCGTCGCCGAGAAGGGCTCCGCCGCCGACCTGTTGAAGCAGCAGGGCGCGACGGTAAGGGAGATCGAAGCCGCCGTCAGGGAGCTTCGCAAGGGCGGCACGATAACCTCGCAGACCGACTCGCAGGAGTTCGACGCGCTGGGCAAATATGCCGTCAACCTCAACGAACAGGCACGCAGCGGCAAGCTCGATCCGGTCATCGGCCGCGACGAGGAGATACGTCGCGTATTGCAGATACTCTCGCGCCGCACCAAGAACAACCCCATACTCGTGGGCGAAGCCGGCGTGGGCAAGACCGCCATAGCCGAGGGCATCGCCCACCGCATCGTCGACGGTGACGTGCCCGAGAACCTGAAAGACAAAGCCATCTTCTCGCTCGACATGGGCGCGCTGGTGGCCGGAGCCAAGTACAAGGGCGAGTTCGAGGAGCGTCTGAAAGCCGTCGTCAAGGAGGTTACCGCCTCGCAGGGCGAGATACTTCTGTTCATCGACGAGATACACACGCTCGTGGGCGCAGGCAAGGGCGACGGCGCCATGGATGCGGCCAACATCCTCAAACCGGCGCTGGCGCGCGGCGAGCTGCGTACCATAGGCGCCACGACGCTCGACGAGTTCCAGAAGTATTTCGAGCAGGACAAGGCATTGGAGCGCCGTTTCCAGAAGGTCATGGTCGACGAGCCATCGACCGAGGATGCCATATCGATCCTGCGCGGCTTGAAGGAGCGTTACGAGAACCACCACCAGGTACGCATCAAGGACGAGGCTATCATCGCCGCCGTCGAGCTCTCGCACCGCTACATCACGCAGCGTTTCCTGCCCGACAAGGCTATCGATCTGGTCGACGAGGCGGCGGCGCGCCTGCGCTTGGAGATGAACTCCGTGCCCGAGGAGATCGACAACCTCGACCGCCGCATACGGCAGTTGGAGATCGAGCGCGAAGCCATACGCCGCGAGGGCGATCAGGAGCGTGTCGACACGCTCACGCACCAGATCGACGATCTGCGCTCGCACTCTTCGGCGCTGCGCGCCAAGTGGCAGGGCGAGCGCGACCTGCTGCGCAAGATCCAGCAGGACAAGGAGTCGATCGAACGTCTCAAAATCGAGGCGCAGCAGGCCGAGCGTCAGGGCGATTACGGCCGTGTGGCGGAGATACGCTACGGCAAGATCGTCGAGGCCGAGAAGCGCATCGACGCTCTGCAACAAGAGCTTCGCATGACCACGTCGGAGGGTGACGCCATGATAAAGGAGGAGGTCGACTCGTCGGATATCGCCGAGGTCGTATCGCGCTGGACGGGCATACCGGTGCAGCGCATGCTGCGCTCCGAGCGCGAGAAGCTCCTCAACATGGAGCAGGAGCTCCACCGCCGCGTGGTGGGACAGCAGGCGGCTATCGAAGCCATTTCGGATGCCGTGCGCCGCTCGCGCGCCGGGCTCTCGGACTCGCGGCGTCCGATCGGGTCGTTCATCTTTCTGGGCACCACGGGCGTGGGCAAGACCGAGCTTGCCAAGGCGCTGGCCGAGTTCCTCTTCAACGACGACCAGATGCTGACGCGCATCGACATGAGCGAGTACCAGGAGCGCCACAGCGTATCGCGTCTGGTGGGCGCGCCTCCGGGATATGTCGGATACGACGAGGGAGGACAGCTGACAGAGGCCGTAAGGCGCAAGCCCTATTCGGTCGTGCTGCTCGACGAGATCGAGAAGGCTCATCCCGACGTATTCAACATACTGTTGCAGGTGCTCGACGACGGTCGTCTGACCGACAATAAGGGACGCACGGTCGACTTCCGCAACACGATCATAATCATGACCTCCAACATGGGCTCGCACATCATTCAGGAGCGTTTCGCCGCCGCAGGCGACACGGTCTCGCCCGAGCTGGTCGAGAGCACGCGCGACGAGGTGGTCGAGCTGTTGAAGCAGCAGCTCAAACCCGAGTTCCTCAACCGCGTGGACGAGATCGTCATGTTCGAGCCGCTCTCGCGCGCCGACATCGAGAAGATCGTCGACATACAGCTGCACATCGTCGAGCGCATGCTTCACGAGAACGGCATAAGCCTCAGCGTGAGCGCTGCGGCCAAGAGGTGGATAGCCGATGCGGGCTTCGACCCGCTCTACGGCGCACGACCCATAAAGCGCACTATCCAGCGCGAGGTGGTCAACACCCTCTCCAAGCGCATCCTCGCCGGCGAGGTCGACCGTTCGAGCACCATTGCGATAGATGTCGACGACAACGGGCTGCGGTTTTCGAATTAAAAACCTATCGGTGCTCAGGAACGTGAATACGCTGCCCGAAGGCATTGCATCCCGAACGGCCGTTGCTACGGCTTGCGCCGTTGTACGATCTTGACCCCAACCTCTAATCTCCCTCCTAATGAGGGAGATTAGAGAAACTTGCTGTACTTAGCATAGTACATACGCTACCCGATTGTTTTGCAAAGCCGACGGTCGTAACTACGGCTGACGCCGTTTTACAATTCTGACCCCACCCCTAACCCCTCCCTCAGGGAGGGGAGTAGGGATGTTAATAATGCTTATTAATGTATTGCGCTGCCCGAAGGCATTGCATCCCGAACGGCCGTTGTTTTTGCAGCGCGCTTTTCGCGCACCGCAGCGACGGACGACACCGATATGCGATCGAACGCCACAAGAAACCCGGGCTGTCCGA
>OFGE01001030.1_pt1 | contig 27111 bp, 24 predicted proteins | sample 1521681 | NCBI WGS metagenome assembly OFGE01 (sample SAMEA3504093, study PRJEB24116) | mouse gut metagenome | biome: mouse gut; feature: mouse-associated habitat; material: faeces | place: Denmark | collected 2011
GCTCGGCTTCTCTCACGAAAATACGCTTCTTACTTAGCGTTACCGCAGATCAAGACCCATCTGTCGCCCTTCGCTGCCTAGTAAACGAGATCGTTACAGCTCCACGGGGTTCCAGGAGCCGTCGATATCGCAGATCCAGGCCTCGGCGTCCTCGATGGTGAAGAAGGTCAGACGCTCGTCGTCGGCGCTCGCCCAATCTTCCCCGAGGGCCACCATGTGCTTGAAGCCCTCTTCGCGGGTACGGGCGTCGGCGGTGTCGGTCAGGTTCGCCTTGCCGCGCAGGATCACCCATCCGGCGCCCGACTTCCAGGCGGTCAGCTCCACGGAGGGGTTCGCGGCCATCTCGCGGTAGCAGTCCTTCGTGGTGGCGGTGCAGAACTGGATGTCGCCGTCCTGCATCATGGCGAAGCTGAAGGGGCGCACGTGGGGCCGCGGCCCTTCCGGAGTCTCCTCTACGGTGGACAGGTACCACGCGGGAACGCTGGTCAGGTAGCTGACGATGGTCTCTTTTCCTTGGGACATGGGAAATTCCTTTCTAAATGAAGTTCACGGCGATGACGGCGGCCAGCATAAGCAGAATGGCACCCGTACCCACGCCGTCGCGCCAGGTGAGAGCAAGGGGGTTCAGGCGCGTTATGCCCACGCCGCCGTGGTAGCAGCGCGCCTCCATGGCGCCCGAGAGCGTCTCGGCGTGCCGAAAGGCGCTCGCGAACAGCGGCACCATAAGGGCCGTGAGCGTGCGCACGCCCCCCTTGAAGGGGTTCACGTTGAAATGGGCCCCGCGGCTGACCTGGGCCCGGTAGATGACGCCGAGCTCGGTCATGAACTGAGGCAGGAAACGCAGGGCGATGCCGAGGATCATGCCGAGCTCGTGAGCGGGTACGCCGATGCGGGCCAGCGGCGCCATGAGACGCTCGAAGGCCGCAGTGATATCCAGAGTCGTGGTGGTCAGCGTGAGCAGGCTCATACCCATAAGCAGCAAAAGCAGACGACAGCCGATGAAGACGGCCGATTGCAGGCCCTTCTCGCTGATGCAGATAACGCCCCACTGGAAGTACACCTGGCCGCCTTGGACGAACAACACGTTCAGAAGCGCCGTCAGCACCACGAGCACGAGCAAGGGCGCCAAAGCGCGCACCACCTGGATAAGCGGGATGCGCGACACCGCGTAGAAGCCAGCGACGAACAACGCCGCCACCGCCAGGGAAAGCGGGGTGGCGGCGCAGAACACCGCCGCCATGAGCACAAGGGACAGCACGAACTTCACCCGCGGATCCATGGCGTGCACCGCTGATTCCTCGGGCCAGTACTGGCCGATGATGGCGCGCTCAGCCATGATCGACACCGCCCTCGGCGCGCGGGTCGCCGCAGGCAGCCCCCGGAGCGGCATTGCCGGCATCGGCAGCCACCTCGCCCGTGCCGTTCGCGATGCCATCCAGCTGCGCGGCGATATCGGCCGCAAGCGCCTCCTCGTCGTAGAGCGCGCGGTTAAGAGCAAACCCCGCCTCGCGCAGGGCGTTCGCGAAGGCCTGGGGCGCCGGGGCGGCCAGCCCCACCGCCTTCAAGGCCGCCGGGTCGGCGAATACCTCGGCGGGCGTGCCGAGGGAGAACATGCGGCCCTCGGACAGCACGAGGATGCGGTCGGCCAGCACCGCCAGATCCTCCATAGAGTGCGACACCATCACAACCGTCATCCCCGAAGCGTGAAACGATGCGATGAGCGCCAGGAAATCGGCGCGGGAAAGCGGATCCAGGCCGGCCACCGGCTCGTCGAGCACGAGTACCTCGGGCTCCATGGCGAGCACGCCGGCGAAGGCAACGCGGCGCTGCTGGCCGCCGGACAGGTCGAAGGGGGACTTCTCCAGCACCCCGGGCTCCAGCCCCACAAACCGGGCGGACTGCTTGACGCGGCGGTCCACCTCGTCCCCGTCCAACCCCATGTTTTTGGGGCCGAAGGCGATGTCCTGGTACACCGTCTCCTCAAAGAGCTGGTACTCCGGGTACTGGAACACCAGCCCCACCTGGCACCGCACCTGCCGGGTGCGCGACTTGTCCTCCCAGATGTCGGCGCCGTCGAACAGCACCTGGCCGGAGGTGGGCTTCAAAAGGCCGTTGAGGTGCTGGATCAGGGTGGATTTCCCCGACCCGGTGCGGCCGATGACGGCCAGGTATTCCCCGGCCTGGGCGGAGAAATCCACGCGGTCCAGGGCGGTGTGCTCAAAGGGGGTGCCCTGGCTGTAGGTGTGGGTGAGTTGTCTGGTTTCGATGATAGCTTGCATGTATGAACTCCTTGGAATGGAGATTGATAAATGCGGGTGAAGCAAAGCTGGAAGTTGTCAAGCTCTCTTCATATATAGTAACGGATACGGATTGCCCTGCTCGTCGAATTCGGCCCTTTTATAGACTTCAAACCCCATATGCTCATAAAAGCCTTTTGCAATAGGATTCTGCTCATTTACGGTGAGCTCATTTATGGAATAGGTTTCGATCCCATACCGCAGCAATCGTTTTCCGATTCCCCGCCCTCTGCTCTCGCTTGAGATAAATAGCATTTCAAGCGTTTGATTTGCGACGCCCATAAATCCTGCCGGATGTCCTTTTTCATTTTCGGCAACTATTAATTGAGGAACCTTTTGCAGCGCCTGGGGAACATACTGCTTGATCGTATTGATTTCATCATTTGACAGAAATAGATGCGTAGCTTTCACAGAACTTTCCCATACCGCTAATAGGTGCTGCATCAATTCCAGGTTTCGGTCTGCTATTTCGACTATTCTCATGGTTATCCCTCCTCATTGAAGGTTGGGCCTGCGCTGTTACGCCAGCAGCTCCTTCAACACCTGGGCGCACTCATCCACCGTCAGCGCCGTCAGGGGCACGTCCACCCCCGCCTGCCGCAGCTCGTAGAGCAGCGCCACCGGCTCGGGCACCTCCAGCCCCAGGGAGCGCAGGCCATCCACGTTCTGGAACACCAGCGCGGGCTTGTCGTCCGCCACGATGTGGCCGTCGTGCATGACCACGAGCCGGTCCGCCTGGGCGGCCTCGTCCATGTGGTGGGTGATGAGCACCACCGTGATGCCGGCTTCCGTGTTGAGACGCCGGATGGTGTCCAGCACCTCGCGCCGCCCCACCGGGTCCAGCATGGCGGTGGGCTCATCCAGCACGATGCACCGGGGCCGCATGGCCAGCACCCCGGCGATGGCCACCCGCTGCTTCTGCCCGCCGGACAGCAGGTGGGGGGCGTGGCGGGCGTAGTCCGCCATGCCCACGGTTTCCAGGGCGGCGTCCACCCGCTCCCGGATCTCCGCGGAGGGCACGCCCAGGTTTTCCGGGCCGAAGGCCACGTCCTCCTCCACCACGCTGGCCACGATCTGGTTGTCCGGGTTCTGGAACACCATGCCCACCCGGCGGCGGATGTCCAGCAGGTGTTCCTCGCCGCAGGTGTCCAGGCCGTCCACGTAAACCTTGCCCCCGGAGGGCAGGAGGATGGCGTTGAAGTGCTTGGCCAGGGTGGATTTGCCCGAGCCGTTGTGGCCCAGCACCGCCACAAACTCCCCCGGCCTGACGGACAGGGTGAGGTTATCCAGCACCGTGGGGGCGACCCCCTCCCCGGTGGTGTAGCGGAAGGTGAGGTTTTCGGTTTGGAGGATGGGCTGGGCCATAAGCAGTTACCTCGTCTGGGAAGGATCGAAGGGATGTACCGGGAATTGTTGTGAAAAGCGGGGCAGCAGCAGCCGGATGGCCGCCCCCAGCAGAAAGCCGCCAAACACGCCCAGGGCGTTGAAAATCATATCGTCCACATCAAAGCACCGCCCCACAAACAGCTGCCAGCACTCGATGAAGGCGGTGACGGCGAAGCTGAGAAGGACGGCCCGCCTCCAGCCGAAGCCCCTCCACAGCAGGGCGGCGAAAAAGCCGAAGGGGAGGAACATGACGATGTTCCCCAAGATGTTGAACAGGCTGTCCAGCTGGGAGAAGGGGATCAGGCTCACCCGCCGGGACAGGCCGCTCACATCGAAATAGGGGGCGGTATGCCCCATGAGGGCGGCGGTCACATAGCCGGGCTGGGGGACCAGGGTGAGGACGGCCATGCCGCCGCAGTAGGCCCAGAACAGGGCCATGGCCCCCTCCCGGATGATGCCGCTGGACAGCCCCCGGGCGTCCAGGCGCCTGCGCCGGGGCCGGAGCAGCAGCAGGTACGCCAGCGCCCCCGCCCCCAAGCCGGGGAGCATATAGGAGATGTAGCGGGCGATGCGCGCCATTACCGGGCACCTTCCGCCGTCCACCGCCCCGTGGCCCCGCAGGGCAGGGCCAGCCCGGTGGCGGCGACGGGCAGGCCCAGCTCGTCGGACACGGTATGCCCGCCGAACCTGCCGCCCACCACGGTCTGCAAGATATAGGTGAGCACCGACGGGGACAGCCCCGTGGTGTAGGAGTTCAAAATGACGAACAGCGGGTCGCGGGACAGCACCCCGGCCACCAGCTCCACAAAGGGGTACAAATTCTCCTCCAGCTTCCACACCTCGCCGGAGGGGCCCCGGCCATAGGAGGGCGGGTCCATGATGACGGCGTCGTATGTCCGCCCCCGGCGTATCTCCCGCTCCACGAATTTGGCGCAGTCGTCCACAATCCAGCGGATGGGCCTGTCCTCCAGCCCGGAGGAGCGGGCGTTGTCCTTTGCCCACTGGACCATGCCCTTGGCCGCGTCCACGTGGCACACCGCCGCCCCCGCCGCCGCGCAGGCGATGGTGGCCCCGCCGGTGTAGGCGAACAGGTTGAGCACGCTCACCGGCCGCCCGGCGCTTTGGATCATCTCCCGGGCAAAGTCCCAGTTGGCCCCCTGCTCGGGGAACACCCCGGTGTGCTTGAAGTTCATCAGCCCCACGTTGAAGGTGAGGTCTTGATAGCGCACCTGCCAGCGCTGGGGGACGCTCCTGTCCGCCCACTGGCCGCCGCCGGAGCTGGAGCGGGCATAGCGGGCGTCGGGGCGCTTCCAGCCCCTGTGGGCGCGGGGGGTGTTCCAGATGGCCTGGGGGTCGGGCCGCACCAGCAGCTGCTCCCCCCAGCGCTCCAGCTTTTCCCCTTGGCCGCAGTCGATAAGCTCGTAGTCGATCCACCTGTCGGACAGCCACATAGACGAAGCCCTCCCCATAAAAATCCAGAAGTGGGATTAGTATACCATCCGCAAAGGGGCTCGTCAATGAAATAGTGATTGTAATTTGGGGAAAACTGTGCTAAAATACCTCAGACATAGAAAGAATGAGGTGGCGACCTATGGAGCATCCCTTCCGCTCCGCCGCAATCGGCGGCTTTAACAAACAGGATGTCCTGGACTTTTTAGAGGCCCAGGCCAAGCAGACTGCCCAGGCCCAGCAGGAGCTGCAAGGCCGTCTGGAGGAGTCTGAGCGCCAGGGGGAGAGCCTCCGCCGGGAGCTGGACGAGGCTTTCGGTCCCGGGGAAAAAATGCTCTATGGGGAGCCCTGGAGCGCAGATGATTCCCCCATGGAGGAGGGAACCAATGCGGCACAGAAGGTGAATGCGGGGCTTCTGGAGGACGGCATAGGTATTTTCAGCGACGATACCAGGGATGTCATTAAGGGGAGTGTGTTCCATGTGGAGGAGCCCGGATTTGTGAATGGGGCGTCAAAACTGGAGTCAAAGCTTCTCCACGCGGTGACGGGCTGGAGAGATGGGGGAGCCTGTTTTATCCCCAAGAGCTGCGCGCAGATTATCAATTATGTCTCAGCCCATGACAATTACACCCTGTGGGATAAGCTGGTGCTCTCCATGCACGGTGAGGGAGCGGCGTTTAATTTTCCCTATGAGGATGTGATGGAGGCCAACAGGCTTGCGGCGTTTATCTATTTTACCTGCCAGGGCAATCTGTTTCTGCAGGCAGGGGAGGAGTTCGGCCGGACAAAGCATGGGGAGGACAACAGTTACTGTTCCGCCCCGGCGGTGAATATGCTCCGGTGGGGTCAGACGGAGGAATTCGGCAGTCTGGTAGAATATTACAGAGGACTGATCAGACTGAGGAAAAGGCTTCCCGGCCTGTGCGACAAGTCCCCTGAGGCGGTGGAGCGGATTTCCCGCAAGCAGATTCTGAAGGACGGAGTGGTCTCTTTCCATGTGGACAACAGGCCCCTGAAGGACGGCAGGGGGGCCGTGGAATGGGAGGAACTGCTGGTGCTCTACAACGCTTCGGGAAAGGCCTATGGTTTTGTCCCCGGGCAGGCTGAGGAGTCTGCTGTCTGGGAGATACTGGCTGACGGCAGGGAGGCAGACTGCCGCAGGAGCACTGTGCCCGGGGAGGAGATCCTGGTCCAGGCCGGAAGTGGAATGCTTCTGGGCAGGCGGGCCGTGACTTAGTGGAGCTGCATTGTTCATAAGAAAAGTACAGGGGGGTATTATGAAGAGAGCGAGCGGTATACTGCTTCCGGTATCCAGCCTGCCGTCCAGGTACGGCATCGGCTGTTTTTCCAGGGAAGCATATGATTTTGTGGACTGGCTGAAGGAGGCAGGGCAGAGCTATTGGCAGATTCTGCCCCTGTCCCCCACGAGCTATGGAGATTCTCCCTACCAGTCTTTTTCCTCCTTTGCGGGGAATCCTTACTTTATTGACCTGGAGGCGCTGGTGGAGGAAGGGGTGCTCACCAGAGAGGAATGTGAGGCGTGCGACTTTGGGAAGAAGGCCTCCAGGGTGGACTATGGGAAAATCTATGAGAACAGGTTTAAGCTGCTGAGGCTTGCCTATGAGCGCAGTGAGATAGCCGCCAATCCGGAGTTTTCCCGTTTTGTCCAGGAGAACGCAGGGTGGCTGGAGGACTATGCGCTCTTTATGGCGGTGAAGCTGCGCTTTGAGGGGGCGGCCTGGGGCGAATGGGCCGAGGACATCCGGAAGCGCTGGCAGAATGCCCTGGACTACTATAGAAGAGAATGCTATTTTGACATTGAGTTCTACAAATATCTCCAGTTCCAGTTCTCTGTCCAGTGGAAGAAACTGAAGGATTACGCCAATGAAAATGGGATCCGGATCATTGGCGATATTCCCATCTATGTGGCCTTTGACTCGGCGGACGCCTGGGCTCACCCGGAGATGTTCCAGTTTGACGGGGAGTTCCAGCCAATAGCTGTGGCGGGCTGTCCTCCGGATGCATTCTCGGAGACAGGACAGCTCTGGGGCAATCCTCTCTACAGATGGGATTTCCACAGAAGAACCGGTTATCAGTGGTGGAAGCAGAGGATGGAGCACTGCTTCAAGCTGTATGATGTGGTGAGAATTGATCATTTCAGAGGCTTTGACGAATATTACAGCATTCCCTTTGGCGCGGAAACTGCGGTGGACGGCTGGTGGGAGCGGGGGCCGGGAATGGATCTGTTCCGGGCGCTGAAAAGCGGCCTTGGAGAGAGAGAGATTATTGCGGAGGATCTGGGCTTTTTGACCGATTCCGTGGCCAGGCTTCTGGAGGACAGCGGGTATCCGGGCATGAAGGTGCTGGAATTTGCCTTTGACCCCAGGGAGAAGACGAACTATCTGCCCCACAGCTATGATAGAAACTGTGTGGTTTATACGGGAACCCATGACAATGAGACTCTTGTCCAGTGGTACAAGGGGCTGGATCAGGAGAGCAGGGACTTTGCGGCGGAGTACATGGACAATGCAGGCACGCCCGAGGGGGAGAAATACTGGGATTTTGTGCGGATGGCCATGATGAGCAGTGCCAATACCTGTATTATTCCCATCCAGGACTATCTGGGTCTGGACGCGGATGCCAGGATCAACAAACCTTCCACTCTGGGAGGAAACTGGGAATGGCGTATGGATTGGAAGATGCTCTCCAGGGAGATCACGGAGAAGATCTACCAGCTCACCAGGATCAGCTTCCGTCTTCCGGAGGAGGAGCAGCAGAAACTGCTGGATCTGCTGAAGGCCCGCCAGGAACAGAAGCTGCTTGAGATGCAGAAGCTGCTTGAAAAACAGCAGTCTGAGAAGAAGGAAAAGACCGGAAAAGCGGATCAGGCTGCAGTACAGGAGGAATCCGGGAAAGCAGATCAGTCTGCAGCGCAGAAAAAATCCGGAAAAGCGGTTCAGTCTGCAGCGCAGGGAAAGACCGGGAAAGCAGATCAGGGTAAGCCGGCGGAGGAAGCGTAGTATGAAATTTATATATGGGAAACAAGATTGGAAGACATTTGAGCGTGGACAGGAGAACTGTTTCCTGATGACCAATGGTCTGGGAGGTTTTTCCTCCCTCACCATGACAGGTTCCTGCGCCAGGAACGACCATGGGGTGCTGATGGCCTGTCTGCATTCTCCCAACCACCGCTACAACATGATCCACAGACTGGAGGAGGTACTGTGTCTGGGGGAGAGCAGGATCCATATCTCCAGCCAGGATTTCACGGATCCCAAGGACAGGGAGGAGGGATACCTCTATCAGGCTGGATTTTTCTATGAGGATTATCCCCAGTGGAGCTATCTGGTCAGGGGTGTGGAGGTGGTGCGCACCATAGGCCTGATGCAGGGGACCAATACGGTGGGGATCTCTTACCAGATCAGGAACTGTTCCGGAAGGGATGTGGAGCTGGAGGTGAAGCCCCATCTGCAGTTTGTGCCCAAGGGCGCCCTTCTGTCCGAAGAGCAGAAATTTGTGGTGGAGGACGGGATGATCAGCTCCAACGGCAAGAATCTGCACTTCCAGACCAACGGAGAATTCCGGGAGCTGCCCTTGACATACTATGATAACCTTTACTATGCCTATGATGAATGTGACGGAAGGCGTGAGACTGGGGCTACCGCGGTGAATCATTCCGTCTCTCTGAAGGTGCCTGCCGGGGAGGAGGCAGCGCTGGAGATGGTTTACGGGGTTTCCGCTGAGCTGCCTTCCATGGAGGAGATCCTGTGTGATGTGAGACAGCACAGAAAGCTGCTGAAGGAGCAGGCGGGGTTCCAGGAGGAGACAGCCGCACAGCTGGCGGCCAGCGCATATCAGTTTATCTCCTACCGTTCTTCCACCGCCAAGCAGACCATTCTTGCAGGTTTTCCTTTCTTTGAGGACTGGGGCCGGGATACCATGATCGCCATGGTGGGCTGCTGTCTGTCCACCAGGCAGTACAGCACGGCGGAGAGCATTCTGCAGACTTTTATGACTTACTGCAGAAAGGGCCTCATGCCCAATCTGTTCCCTGAGGGAAAGGAAGCGCCCAGGTATAACACCGTGGATGCCGCCCTGCTGTTTATCATTGCCGTGTATGAGTATTATGAGAGAACCCAGGACGCGGTGCTGGTAAAGAGCGCTTACCAGACCATGGCGGAGATTATCGACTGGTATGTGAAGGGGACGGACTTCGGCATTAAAATGGATGAGGACGGACTGATCATGGCGGGCCAGGACTATGACCAGGTGACTTGGATGGACGTGAGGGTGGGGGATATTCTGCCCACGCCCAGGCACGGAAAACCGGTGGAGGTCAACGCATACTGGTACAACGCCCTGTGCATTATGGATGAGTTCAAAAAATTCCACCTGGAGGATGAGAGGGACTACGCATGGATGGCGCAGCAGGCCAGAGAGAGTTTCGGGCGCAAGTTCTGGAATGAGGAGGCGGGCTGTCTGAAGGATCTGGTGTCAGGAAACAAAGCGGACCTGCAGATCCGCTGTAATCAGATCTGGGCGGTGGCCCTGCCCTTCTCCGTGCTTTCCCCTGAGAAGGAGAGACAGGTGGTGGAGGTGGTGTTCCGGAAGCTGTACACCCCCTACGGACTGAGAACTCTGGATCCGGCTGACGAGGAGTTTCATCCTTCATATGGGGGGCCTCAGCTTCAGAGGGATCTGGCCTATCACCAGGGGACGGTCTGGATGTTCCCCCTGGGGGGATATTACCTGGCATACCTGAAGGTAAATGGGTACTCCCCGGAGGCCAGGACCTGTGTGGCCAGACAGCTTGAATATATCAGCGCCGCCCTGCGGGAGGGCTGTATCGGCCAGCTTCCGGAGGTTTACGACGGCGCAAATCCCGTTTCTTCCAAGGGATGTTTTGCCCAGGCATGGAGCGTGGGAGAGATTCTGCGGGTTTATGACGCACTGAGGACAGAGGTGTAGGTATTCGGCACACTGTCTCTGACAGACCGGTCCTGCCTTTGCCCGGCGCCATTCAAAGGGATTTCCTTGGATGGTGCCGGGTGAATCAGGGGCCGGTTTTGTTTTACCCCTTTTTGCAGGGACTGGACTGTCAAAAGGCGGATTGGGGCATCCCAGAGGAGCGGGGCCCTGTTCGGGAGGAAGAGCTATGTATAAAAATTATATTTTCGACTTTTACGGTACACTTGCGGACATCCGGACGGACGAGGAGGATCCGTGTCTCTGGGGCAAGATGAGTGAAATTTACTCGGCCCTGGGGGCGGCCTACAGTCCCGGAGAGCTGAAGGCCGCTTTCCGGGCGCTGGAACGGCAGGAAGCCGCCAGGATCGGGGGGAGGGATCCGGAGCCGGATCTGACGGAAGTGTTTGCCGGACTTTACAGGGAGAAGGGAGTCTGCTGTGAGGCCTGCCAGGCCAGAATGACAGCGGTGACTTTCCGGGCGCTGTCCAGAGAATTCCTGCGGGCCTATGAGGGGGTGGAGGATTTTCTCAAAGAGCTCAAAAGACGCGGCAGGGGGATCTACCTGCTCTCCAATGCCCAGAGGGACTTTACCAGGCCGGAGATTGCCATGCTGGGGCTTGAAACATATTTTGACGGCATTTTTATCTCCTCGGAACAGGGCTGCAAGAAACCGTCCCCGCTGTTTTTTGAAAGGCTGCTTGAAAAGTATGGCCTGAAGGCCTCAGAGTGCATTATGATAGGGAATGACGAGGAGGCGGATATTGCAGGGGCCCGCCATGTGGGAATGGATTCTCTGTATATTCATACGGATATCTCTCCCAGGGACTATGGAAAAGTGGAACCTACCTACCGGGTTATGGACGGTGATTTCAGGAAGATCCAAAGCCTGGTGCTGGGGCAGAGCATATAGAATAGATAACAGGAGTAGGAAATGAGACTTGGAAACTTGACAGATTACCAGGTGGACGGACAGACAGTTGTGTTGGATTTTGAGGGGAAGGAGGTCCGGATTGAGGCCGTGACTCCCCGGATTATCAATGTGTACAGGGGAATGAAGGCCCAGCGGACAGCTTCCAAGGCCCTGGAGGGCAGCAGAAGTCTTCCTGTATCCCTGGATGTGGAAAAAAAGGAGGATGGGCTGTGGATCCGCACGGGGGAAGTGTCCCTGCGGGTGAGCGACGGGTTCTATGCGGACTTTTTTGACAGGGACGGCAGGGAGACCTGTGCAGACTACAGAGGGGAGAGAGTTCCTCTGCGCAGGGTCAGCCAGGAGTTTGTAAGGCTTCTGGAGAGCGAGGGCCATTCTCCCCTGGAGGGGCTGCATGAGTGCGCCTTTGAGGTGGTGAAGAAGATGGAGGGGTCGGAGCATTTCTACGGCCTGGGGGAGAAGACGGGATTCCTGGACAAGAGGCATTATGACTATGAGATGTGGAATACGGATGATCCCAGCCCCCATGTGGACTGCTTTAAGACTCTCTATAAGAGTATTCCCTTTTTCATCACCCGCACCAGGGAGCATGTGTACGGAATTTTTATGGACAATACCTTTAAGAGCTATTTTAATATGGGGCAGGAGTCGGAGGCCTATTACTGGTTCGGCGCAGACGGAGGCAGCCTGGACTACTACTATATCGGTGGAGATTCCATCCGGGAAGTGCTGGAGGGGTATACTTACCTCACGGGAACCTGTCCCCTTCCTCAGAAGTGGACTCTGGGATATCACCAGTCCCGCTGGGGCTACACCACCCAGGAGGATGTGGAGGAGGTGGCGCTTGGCCTGCGGGAGAACGATATCCCCTGCGATGTGATCCACTTTGACATTGACTATATGCAGGATTTTAAGGTTTTCACCTGGAATCAGGGCCGTTATCAGGGGGATCCGGCGGCTTTCCTCAAAAAGCTTGGGGGTATGGGCTTCAAGGCAGTCACCATCAATGACCCGGGCGTGAAGAAGGAGCAGGGGTATGAGGTCTATGACGAAGGAGTCAGGGAGGGATTCTTTGTCCGGACACCTCAGGGGGAGGTCTATATCAACGCGGTATGGCCCGGCGACGCGGCATTTCCTGATTTCGGCAGCCCCAGAGTGCGGCAGTGGTGGGGGGAGAAGCAGTCTTTCCTTCTGGACATGGGGGTCCGGGGGATCTGGAATGACATGAACGAGCCTGCCAGTTTTAACGGTCCTCTGCCGGATGATGTGGTGTTCACAGACGGGGACAGGGAAACTGACCACAGGGAGATGCACAATGTGTACGGACATCTGATGGCAAAGGCGGCCTATGAGGGCCTGAAGCGTCTGGACGGGCGCAGGCCTTTTGTGATCACCAGGGCCTGCTACGCAGGCAGTCAGAAGTATACTACCGCCTGGACAGGGGATAATAACAGCCTGTGGGCCCATCTTCAGATGGCCATTCCCCAGCTGTGCAACCTGGGGCTCTCCGGCATGCCTTTTGTGGGGACGGATGTGGGAGGCTTTGGGGCGGACACTACGCCGGAGCTTCTGGCCCGCTGGGTTCAGGTTGGGTGTTTCTGTCCTCTGTTCCGAAACCACTCCGCTCTGGGCACCAGAAGGCAGGAACCCTGGCAGTTCGGCGGGGAGGTGCTTGACATTTACCGGAAATATGTAAAGCTGCGCTATCACTGGATTCCCTATATTTATGATCTGTTTTTCCAGGGAGAGTCCACAGGAGCGCCCATTCTGCGGCCCCTGGTGTACCATTATGAGGGGGATCCGGAGGCCTGGGAGTGCAACGACGAGTTTCTTCTGGGCAGCCAGATTCTGGCGGCCCCTGTGGTGAATCAGGGTATGAGGCGGAGAATGGTGTACCTGCCCCAGGGAACCTGGTATGACTACTGGACAGGGGAAAAACTCACAGGGCCTGTGTGGTTCCTGCGGGAGGCCCCTCTGGACACTTGTCCCATATATGTGAAGGCGGGCAGCGCCATCCCGGCCATGGAGCCCCGGTCCTATGTGGAGGAGGTCTCTTTGGACACTCTGCTTTTGGATGTGTACCCCGGGGAGGGCAGCTGGGACCATTTCCTGGACAATGGGGAAGACTTTGCCTACAGGGAGGGACGCTACCATCAGTATCGCTTTACGGTTCATGAGGACGGCAGTGTGAACGCCCAGGTGGTGCATGGGGGATATGACAGGCCCTATAAGAAGATTCTGGCCAGATGCCTTGGGGTGGAGACGGAGATAACGGTTTAGCCTGGAGGAAACAGAAGGTTGCTTTACGGTAATTTTTTTCTCTGTTATACTGTAAACACAGGCAGCACAGAAGCCTGAATCATCGGGCTGCCGCCTGAGGAAATTCTGCCAGGGCAGGCTGTGCGGCCGGCGGAGGCAAAAAAGGAGAGCAGGGAAAGGAGAAAAAAATGACGGAAAAAGAAAATCAGTGGATGCAGATTGGGGCCAGGCTGTCAAACTGTAGACAGAACAAGAACATGACACAGGAGGAGCTGGCCAGGCGTCTGGGGATTACGCCCCAGGCGGTGAGTAAGTGGGAGAGGGGCCAGAGCTTTCCCGACATCTCCATGCTGGCGGATATGGCGCAGCTTCTGGAGGTCAGCACGGACTGGCTGCTGGGGGTGGGGGCTCCCAAGGAGATGCAGGCAGGCATGGGAGAGGTACCCGAGATGCAGGCCGACTTGGGGAAGAATCTGCGGATGGCGCTGGAACCGCTGGAAATGTGCTTTGGTCAGGAGATAGTAGCTGCTTTTATGAAGGACCAGTCCTATGCAGAGCGGACGAGGGAGCTGCGGGAAAACCTTGCCCTGGACGGAATGTGGCTGCCCGTTGTGCGGTTCCGGGATGACATAACACTGGATGGAAAAGAATTTATGATCCTGGCATGGCAGAATGTGATCTATGATGAGAAGCTGGAGTCTGTGGACGGGGATACCATGGGGCATATGTTCCAAATGCTGGAGAAGGTGATCAGGGAAAAATACCGTGAGATTCTCTGTCCGGATATCACCAAAGTGCTGGTGGATCACCTGAGAATCAAATACCCGGCCCTGATCGAAGGGGTGGTGCCGGAGCGGATACCCTACAGTCTGCTGACGCAGGTGACGAAGAATGTCCTGGACAAGGGCGGCTCCATGAGGTATCTGCCCATGATTATCGAGGCGGTGGATCTGGGACTGGGGCGTACCCCGGATACAGGGGCGGAGGAGCTTGCCCGGCAGGCCCTGGAAATCATTCTGCGGGAGGACAATTTTCAGACAGTGATGCAGAAACGGAAATAGGGGAATTTAGGTTTTAAAAGGGACTGGGGGAAGGCTTATGGGAAGAGATGAAAAATTACAGATTTTTGATTGAGTACGATGGCAGCCGTTATTATGGATGGCAGCGGCAGCCGGGACAGAATACCATACAGGGGAAGCTGGAAAGTGTCCTGGAGGTAATGTGCGGTCAGAAAGTGGAGGTCATCGGGGCAGGGCGCACCGACGGGGGTGTTCATGCCAGGGGCATGACGGCCAATGGGTGGATGGAGACGGATTATACCTGTGAGGAAATTCAGGACTATATGAACAGATATCTGCCGGAGGACATTGCCGTGTGCGGGGTGCAGGAGGCCTCCCCCAGGTTCCATGCCAGGTATAATGCTACAGGAAAGACTTACCGGTATACCTGCTTTTGGGGAAGGGTTAAGCCGGTTTTTGACAGGAAGTACTATACTCCTCTGGAGGAGATGCCCGACCTGGAGCTGATGCGGCAGGCAGCGGAAGTGCTGAAGGGGGAACATGATTTTCGGAATTTCTGTACAAATCCCAGGATGAAAAAGTCTACGGTGCGGCAGGTGGATCAGATTGAGATCAGCCAGGAGGGCGAATATCTATATTTTGATTTCCATGGGACGGGTTTTCTGCAGAATATGGTGCGGATTATGGTGGGAACCCTTCTGGAGGCGGGATATGGCAGGATGACAGTCCGGCAGGTGGAAGAGGTGCTGGAGAAACCGGAAAGACAGAAGGCAGCGCCAACTGCGCCTGCGCAGGGACTCTGTCTTCTGCGTGTGGACTATAACTGACAGGAGGGGATTCCTGGCGTGGGAGAGCGGTGTTCTCTCAGATGGTCAGGGTTCCCTGGTCATCTGAAGGAGTGTTCTCCCAGGTGGTCAGGGAACTCCTGCCGCCGCTAACAGCGCCCCAAGGATAATGCAGAGATCGGAGATATTAAAGATGATTTTCCGGACAGATTTATTTTTTACATTCAGGGAAAGATAATCCACCACATACTGCCGCTTTAAACGGTCATAGGTGTTGCTGAAAGCGCCGCCCAGCAGCAGGGCCAGGCCGGTGCGCAGCAGTACATTCCCCCGTCTGCCCAGGCTGAACAGAAATGCCGCCGTGAGCAGAGCGGAAAATATGACAGAGATTGTGACCACCAGGAGCCGGCGCTTTTTTCCCAGGCTTAACATGGCTCCTGTATTGTGGTATCTGCGGACCAGGAAGAGATTGCTTCCACAGAGTTTCCGGGCATTCTGTTTGCCGCTCTGTGCTGGTTCGCTTTTTTCTTTGGCTTCGATGCGGTTTTTGATCCACAGCTCACCGAAAAAAATTCCAAGAATCACAGCGATATATCCCAAAACAAATCCCCTCCTGTCTATCTGTCTGCGGAGTCAGCGCAGCAATTCAGGAGTGTCTGTGCTACCCCGTCCAGAACTTCAAAGTATCCCTCAAAGGTTTTGCGGCAGCAGCCGGGGTTGTCTATGACAATTCCGGGGCTGCGCAGCCCTGTGAGGGAGAAGCCCATTGCCATGCGGTGGTCGTCGTAGGTGTCCACCAGAGCAGGGCGGGGCAGGCCCGGAGATATGGTGATGCTGTGGCTGCCCTCCCGGCAGTCTATGCCCATTCTGGAGAGTTCCGCCGCCATGGCGGCGATGCGGTCGCTTTCCTGGAGACGGATGTGCCCGATGCCGGTGATGGTGGTGGGGCTGTCCGCGAAGGGGGCGATGGCGGCCAGGGTGATGGCCTGGTCGGAACAGGCGGACATATCCACCGTGACGCCGGAGAATTTTCCTCCTGCCGGAGGTACCACCAGAATGCCCTGGGGCGTGTCAGCGGCGCTGCAGCCCATCTGAACCAGAATGTTTACAAAGTCCTTGTCACCCTGCAGGGAGTCGAAATGTACCTGTTCCACCAGTACGGGAATGTTCAGAAGAGGACTCAGGGCATAGAAATAGCATGCGGCGGACACATCGGGTTCAATGGCATAGTTCAGAGCCCGGCAGCGCTGTCCTGCCCTGGTGAGGAAAGTGCCGGGGGAGGGGCTGTGGGTGCGGATGCCGAACTGTTCCATCATCTTCAGGGTCATTTCAATATAGGCCATGCCGTGGGAGCCCTCCACGCAGGTGGTAAAATCCCTGCCGCACAGGCAGGAAGAGATGAGAAGGGCGCTTAAAAACTGGCTGCTTCCGTCAATGTTGATGCGGATATGGTCTTTTTGGAATCCATGCCCCCGAAGGGTGAAGGGAAAATGGCCTTCCCCTCCTGCCTCCCCGGGAACCACTTCACATCCCAGCTCTCTCAGGGCATTCAGGAGAGGTGCCATAGGGCGCCTGCGCATCTGCTCTGAGGCATCCATGTGGTATACTCCTGTGGACACGCCCAGGAAAGCTGTGAGAAAGCGGGCGGCGGTTCCTGCGCTGCCCACATAGAGACTGGCTTCCCGCCGGGGAAGCGCACCGCCCAGCCCCTTTACGGTGATCTGTCGGGCAGACTCGTCCGCGTGGGCCTCAAAACCCAGGTCCTGGATGCATTTGAGGAAGTGCCTGGAGTCGTCAGAGAAGAGAGCTCCCCGGAGAGTGGAGACCCCTTCCGCCAGGGTGGCCAGCAGCAGGGCCCGGTTGGTGATGCTCTTGGAGCCGGGGATGCTTACTGTCAGCGGCCGTGGAAGCCCGGGGGCTTTGGCGGATAATGTTTCATATAAATATGGGAATACAAGCCTCCTTCGGTTCCTGTCTATGATGAATATCATAACATGAACCTGGAAAAGCTTCAAGAGGCTCGAACTTTTTCCTGCCCACCTTTTGACCGAGCCGAATCTGCCCGGCCTTGCCGCTCAGGCAATATCAGAAGGGGGGTTGGGGAAGCGGGGCATTCTTCGATAAGATGGCGCTAGGTTTTGCTGACGACCTCATAGATGTGCCGTCTGCGTCATCGCCGCAGCAAGCCGGCGGAGCGGATAGCTGAATTGTCAATCATATATACCAGACCGGGATCTGCAGTATATTTTCTCTAAGGGCCCCGACCTGTGGGCAATTGCATAAAATCGCCCCCATCCCCCGCCTTTTTCCGGGAATCTGGTCCAAAACATCAAAGGCCGCTGTCATGATTGCCTTTGCCTGTGTGTTTTTCTTGATTTCAATCGGATATAATACGCCATTTTCCTCAATGATTAAATCTATTTCTGATTCCAGCTCCTGCAGCTTGCCGTCCTCCGTTGTTTTTTTCTTATCACGCCCGCGGTAATAGGATACGAAATGCCGGTAATCCAGGCCTTCATTGGAAAAGGATTTTAAAATTTCGGACACGGCAAATGTCTCAAATACAGGCCCGCTCATCGCGCCGTAAGCCAGAGTTTCCGGTGTCAGCCATCTCGTAAGATAACAGACCAGACCGGTATCCCTGAAATACAATTTTGGCGACTTAATCGCCCTTTTCAGGACGTTGGAGGTATATGGCTCCAGTAAATAGACAATCCCGGATGCTTCTAAAATGGATATCCAGTTTTTCACCGTTTTCACATCTTTCCCGATCTCTGACGCTATAGCGGAGAAATTTAGGATTTCCCCTGTCCGCGCGGCAGCCGCAATCATGAATTGCCTGAATGCGGTCAGATCCTGCACCGCCGCCAGCTCCCTGACATCCCTCTCCATGTAAGTCTTTACATAGTCTGCGTAAAACGCGTTCCATTCCTTATCCGCATCCTGTAGCTCGGGATATCCGCCCAGATGGATGATTTCCCAGATATTTTCCCGCTTTTTTAAAGTCTTTTTCCTTTCTATCACGTACTCCATCGTGGGGAGAAAATGGCTGTTGAAAGCATCCCTCATGCACTCGCGCATGGACAGTCCTGAAAGCTCAATGATTCCGATCCGTCCGGACAAGGATTCCGAAACATTCTGCATAAGGTGAAAGGGCTGTGAACCGGACAGAAAGAACAGCCCCTTTTCTTCGCTTTCATCGCACTTTATCTTAATATAACGGAACAATTCCTTTGCCCTTTGCACTTCGTCAATGGTTACAGGCGGAGCGTTCAGCGTCAAAAACATGTCTCCCGCTTCCCTTGCCTGCTGTTCCAGAAATGGGTCATCCAAAGACACATATCTTCTGTCGGGAAATGCTTTCTTGAGCAACGTAGATTTCCCTACCTGACGCGCACCTGTGACAAGAATCGATTTGTATGTCTTTTCGTACTTATATAGACGGTCTTCCAGTGCCCTTGAAATATAATTCATCCTATTTCCCCTATTCTAAAATGGTTGTGGCAAATCTGGAATCACATTCCAGATTTGCCAAAATCATATCATAGGATATGCTTTTTTTCAAGCCTTATACCACATTTTAATATATTTTTCTGTCCACCCGGCAAATCCAGTGTGGCAATACCATCCGTGGGTTCCGGTGTCAAAGGGGCGTAGGTAAGGGTGGATTTCGTAGACAATTCCTTACTGCCGTCTGGACATCAACCAGCGGTTTTACAGCATGCCCTCTTTCAGCACGTCATGGTCACGCAGCACCTTTTCCACCACAGTCCCTTTGATGAAGTGGAGCAGGGGCTTCTTCAGGGCGTTCAGGGGGCCGGGCAGCTGGATCTCCAGGGGCGACTTGCCGTCCATGAGCTTCACGCTGCTGTCCAGAAGCTCCCGGATATCATAGACGCTGCCCCAGACCTCAGGCACGCCTCTGTCCACGCCCAGCAGTCCGTACACGGCCTCCATGGCGGTGCGCACGGAGTACTCGGTGGTGAAGACAGTATCTCTCGGTGTCTCCGCGAACTGTCCCAGGAACGCGAAGTTGACACATCCGTCAGGAATCACGTCCGGGCGGTCGCCCTTCCTCCTGGGCATGAAGAAAGCGGTGATGTAAGGCATCATGGTGGGCACGCAGACGGCGCTGTGCTCCGCAAGCCCCGGAATGTCCTCCACGGGCACGCCGATGTGGTAGAGCCATTCTTCTGTGATCTCCTTGCCGGTGCATTCCCTCATGGGCTTCTTCACGAAGTCCCCTGGCACGTCCGTGAACAGGCCGTAGACCCAGACGCAGACCTTGTCCTTATCCTGCTCCTTGAACTGTCCCTGTCTGTTGATGGTCCAGCTTAAGAGCCAGGAGGAGTCCTTGCAGCTGACGATGCCGCCGGTGACTACCTTGCCGCTCTTGGGGTCACGCTTGCAGATATCGGTGATGTAGGGCAGGATTTTGTCGTCCAGGGTGGTGATGGTGGCGGATTCCCAGTTGGTCTTGCTCACATCGGAGCAGAACTTCTCCGGATGGCCGAAAGCCGGGTCTTGCCTGGCGATGTTGCGCCACAGGCTCCAGCAGCCGCTGGTGCGCACTTCCGCGTCTCCGTTGGGCGCATGGTCCTGGTCGCCGTAGATGGTGCCCTCGGTGCAGCTTCCGTTGGTGACGAAGACAAGGTCGTCTTCCGCCAGCATGATGCCCTGCTCCACGCCTCCTACCTTGCATTCGATGGCCTTCGCCACCTTTTTCCCGTCCTTTTTCTCGAATATCACATTGGTGACCTCAGTGCCGAAGCGGAAGTCCGCGCCAGCGTCCTCCAGGTACTTCTGCATGGGGAGAATCAGGGATTCGTACTGGTTGTACTTGGTGAACTTCAGGGCGCTGAAGTCCGGCAGGCCCGCGATATGGTGGATGAAGCGCTGGAAATACAGCTTCATCTCCAGGGCGCTGTGCCAGTTCTCAAAGGCGAACATGGTCCTCCAGTACAGCCAGAAGGTGGAGTCGAAGACTTCCTCGTCGAATACGTCCTCGATGGTCTTGTCGTAGAGGTCTTCGTCCTTGGTCATGAAGAGCTTCATGATTTCCATTGCGCCCTTTTGGCTTAAGTTGAACTTGCCGTCGGTGTGGGCGTCCTTGCCCCGGTTCACGGTGGCCCGGCAGAGGGAGTAGTTGGGGTCTTCCTTGTTCAGCCAGTAGTATTCGTCCAGGACGGACACGCCCGGGGTCTCCAGGGAGGGGATGCTGCGGAACAGGTCCCAGAGGCATTCGAAATGGTCCTCCATCTCCCTGCCGCCCCGCATGACGTACCCCCTGGCAGGGTCGAAGATGCCGTCGCAGGCGCCGCCCGCGATATCCATGGCCTCCAGGATGTGGATGTGGTCTCCCGGCATCTGGCCGTCCCTTACCAGGAAGCAGGCCGCCGCCAGGGAGGCCAGGCCGCTGCCTACGATGTAGGCGTTCTTCCCCTCCACGCCCTGGGGCTTCCTGGGCCTTGCGAAGGCTTCGTAGTTGCCGTTTGTGTAGTAGATTCCCTTGCTGTTCTTTTCGTGCTTTCCCAGCTCCGTGTTGCGGTAATCTTTCAGGCCTGCAACCGGGGCTGTCTTCCTTTGGGCTGCCCTTTGCCCTGTCTTATGCTTCTTTGCCGCTATGGCGGCGGCACCTGCGCCTGCCGCGATTGCTGCTGTGATTGCGAGTTTTTTGTTCTTTGCCATTGTGTGATGCCATCCTTTCTGATATTGCTCTGTGTGCTGTTCCTTATGATGGTATCTTAATGCATTTTTATGCGCTTTCCAATTTACAAAACAGCCCGGATGATAAAAAACTTATCACTCGGGCTGTTTTGATAAAATCAGGAGGTCATTTTCCGGAAGATTTGAAATTGTGTACAGAATTGTCTATGCTGCCGTGCATCAGGACACAGACCCGGCGGGTGATTTCCTGATAGTCCGCTTTCATCCCCTCCGCGATCCAGTCCAGCATGACGCCTACGAAGCCGTATTTGTAGAATTCCGCAATGAAGGCTCTGTCTTCCTCCGCCAGGACTGTGCCCGCGGATTTCTCCTCCACTACGTCGGCAATCAGGCTGTAGGTGAGCTTGTACAGGTAGCTCTCGATTTTGTCCCTGCTGACGGCGCGGTAGATGTTCAGGATGAAGGGCTTGTTCTCCAGCACCGCCTCGAAAATCTGCCCCAGCCCCTCCTGCCAGGTCTCGTATGTCTTCTTGCCCTGGAGGGCCCGTCTGCCGTCCTCCACGCAGACCCACTCCACCAGGTCGTAGATGTCCCGGAAGTGGTAGTAGAAGGACATGCGGCTGATGCCGCAGTCGGCGGTCAGGTCGTTGATGGTGATTTTGTCCAGGGGCTTGCGCAGCAGGAGCTTCTTTAGGGAGGATTCTAGAGCTAGCTTGGTATTGGGCATGGTTCCGGTTCCTTTCGGTACTTATACTGCTTAACGATTTCACTTGTCGTGAAACCAGACTGCTTACCCTCTGTTCTCCTGGGCCACCAACTGGTCCGCGCCGTACATCTTGCGCAGCTTTGGCTTCTCGATCTTGCCCGTGGCGTTCCTGGGAATCTCGTGGAAGATGATCTCCTTGGGGCGTTTGTATCTGGGCAGCTCCTTGCAGAACTCGTCTATCTCCACCTCGGTGCAGTCCATTCCCTCCTTGATCTCGATGATGGCAGCGGTCTTCTCGCCCAGCCGCCTGTCGGGCAGGCCGATGACGGCCACGTCTTTGATCTTGTCATGCCGCCTCAGGAAATCCTCTATCTGCACAGGGTATATGTTCTCGCCGCCGCTGACGATTACGTCTTTTTTGCGGTCCACCAGGAAGTAGAAGCCGTCCTTGTCCTGCATGGCCATGTCCCCGGTGCAGAGCCACCCGTCCTTTAAGGCCTCGGCGGTGGCTTTCTCGTCCCGGTAGTAGCAGGTCATGAGCCCCGGCCCCTTGACGCAGAGCTCGCCCACGTCGCCCCTGGCCACCTCGTTTCCGTCCTCGCCCACGATCTTGCACTCCCAGCGGTAGCCCGGCACGCCGATGGCCCCCACCTTGTGGATGTTCTCCATGCCCAGATGGACGCAGCCCGGGCCTGTGGACTCGGAGAGGCCGTAGTTGGTGTCGTAGGCATGGTTCGGGAAATATTTTTTCCAGCGCTTGATCAGGGAGGGCGGCACGGGCTGGGCCCCGATGTGCATCAGCCGCCACTGGGACAGCTCGTAATCCTCCAGGTGCAGAAGTCTGGCGTCCAGCGCGTCCAGGATGTCCTGGGCCCAGGGCACCAAGAGCCATACGATGGTGCAGCGCTCCTTTGAGATGGTTGACAGGATGGTCTCGGGCCTGGTGCCCTTTAGGAGCACGGCCTTGCTGCCCGCCACCAGGCTGCCCATCCAGTGGAATTTGGCACCGGTGTGGTACAGGGGCGGGATGCACAGGAAGGTGTCCTCCCTGCCCGTGGCGTGGTGCTTCTGCTCCATCTCCGCGGCCTGAGTCAGGCTCTGGTGCTTATGTAGGATGGCCTTGGGGAAGCCCGTGGTTCCGGAGGAGAAATAGATGGCGCCGAAATCCTCGTCGGTGATGGGGATGTCCGGGGTCTGGCTGGAGCAGTCCGCCACCAGCTCGTGGTAGCTCTCCGCGAAGGTGGGGCAGTTGTCCCCCACGTAGATCAATAGCCTCCCCTTGGAGAGCCGCTCCGCGTTGGCCTCGATGCGCCCGATGAAGGCGGGGCCGAAGACAATCATGTCTACCTCAGCCAGCTCCGCGCAGTACAGGATCTCCCCGGCGTCATAGCGGAAGTTGAAGGGCACGGCGATGGCGCCGCTTTTGAGCACGCCGAAGTAGATGGGGAGCCATTCCAGGCAGTTGTACATCAATATGGCCACCTTGTCCCCCTTCTTGATGCCCCGGCCGATGAGCATGTTGGCGAAGCGGTTGGCCTTTTCGTTGAACACGCTCCAGGTGATCTCCCTGCGGTAGGGCTCGAAGCGGTCGGGCTGGATCAGCTCGTATTCTTTCCATGTGGTCCTGCGGGTGTCCTTCTCCTCCGGATTCAGCTCCACCAATGCGATTTCGTTCGGGTATTCTCTCGCGTTCCTTTCCAGGAATTCCATGACTGGCATATCTTTTCTCCTCCTGTTCGGGACAAGGGAAAGCCTGGGCCTGCCCATTGTCTGTTGAAGTGGCTTTCTGCACGTTCTCGGTTTAAAGCAGTAAAGCGTATATGATATTTACGGTATCATACCTGCCTGGAAAAGTCAATGAGGGAAACGGATCTCCTTACACTTTTCTGCCCACCAGACAGATCCAGTGGGGCAATGCCATGGGCGGATTCTTCCTCCAGTCGTACATCCTGTCCACCTCTTCTCTGTCGGCGCGGAGGCCATTGATGATATCCTCCGTCTTCAGCCAGAAGGGCCGTTCGTAGTCCTTTTCATCGAACATCTCCTCAAAATGTTCAAGGCGCATGCCGGAATGCATCATGGCGTTCATGATATCCTGCAATCTCCAGTGGAAATTCACTGTGGTCTCGTCCTCAAAGGGCCCGGTGGCGTCATATGGCTTTATGATTTTCAGCTCCTCGTCAAAGGGGCGCAGATGAGGGTGGATCTCATAGACGATATTCAGTCCGCCTTTTTTCAATATCCGGTTTACATTGGAATACATGGACGGCAGGTCATTGAGCCATACGTGCACGCCGTTTGAGGTGTACACCAGGTCGTATCCGCCGTCCGGGATGCCTTCCAGCTTCATGGTGTCCGCGCACACGAATTCGATGGCATCGCCAAGCCCTTCCCGGACCGCCACCTGCCTTGCGTGGGCCAGTTGATTGTCGGAGATATCGCAGGAGGTCACCGTGGCGCCTGACAGGGCGAAGGCGAAGACAGCCAGATTGTCGCCGCTGGAGGGCACGCAGACACGCTTCCCTTTCAGGTCGGGAAGGTAGCTTTGGATCAGTTCCCAGGTCTTCTTATGGAATGCCTTTGCGGGATCGTTCAAAACCGGGCGGAGGATTTTCTCCGAATGGTTGAAAGCCGACCACTTTTCCGAATAACTGTTCCAGTCTTTCCTGTTCTTTTCCACTATTTCTTTAGATGTCATCATGGCAACCTCCTGTCACTACTGCTGGTGTCCTGCGGCTCTGTATAGAAGGATATCATGAAACGGGGGCTGATTCAAGTCCGGGAAGGGTTATAACGAAAGTATGGACATGCCTTTGACGCTCACGACAGATTTTCACCCTTTCAGGAGTAAAACGGGAATGAGAGCCGGAATGGTATAGAATGAAATCACATCGAAAGGAGAGTCGAAACTATGAAGAAGACAATGAGCATTACATTCCTGGAAGTAGCGAAATTGCTGAAAAAGAGCGAGTTCCTTATAGGCCTGATCCTGGTGCTGGTCATGGGCGGGGGGATGGCATACGGCGCGTACAGGTTCCCGGACAGCTTCGGGGTGCACAATGTGATCGCGTTCTATGGCAACTTCTCCAGCATCTTGATCATGTTCCTGGCGGCAAAGAGCCTGGGGGAGGAATTCGATTTGAAGACAGCCACCTTCGTCTTTACGTCAAGGAGCAGTAGGATTCAGATTGCCACCGCGAAAATCGTGAGCATAGCCCTTGCGGATATGCTGATTGGTTTGTGCGGCGGCATACTGTACGACGTGGCAATAGTCATCTGTGCACAGCCCTGGACAGTGTCTGGGTTGCTGGCGGTCATCGGAAAGGAAATCCTGATCTATATGATCTATGGGTTTGCCATAGGCGCCACCGCGGTGATGATCGCCTGTGTGTGCAATAGCACCATTATGCCTTTTATCTATCTGATCGTGCTGTTCTGGGTGATGCCCAGCATCCTCCAGATGATGGGGCAGAAGATAGCGGGGCTGGATAAAGTCATGGATTATGTACTGTTCTGCCAGTCCGACCAGTTCCTGCTGTACCAGGACTGGAGCGCCAGGAATATCGCCGTGTTCCTGGTCACAGGCATTGCGTTTTCGATTGTCGGCATGGGCATTTTGCAGAAAAAGGATTTATAGTGTAACGGTTCGGCGCCTGTAGGATAGAAGAGGGACGGCAATTTACTTAGGGATCGTCGGAAAATAACGGATACGATTTCTCGCTTCCTTGCCTCTTTCTGATTTAGCCAATATGTTTTGTCCTACCGGTACAACGGAAAAAGTGGTGAAACAAGGATAAAATTGCTATTTTCAGCCATTCTTTCATATCTGCGACTTTGTTGCTGCACTTTAAGTTTATATAGGGCGGGGGAATGCATAATTGACAAATGTGCAGAAATAGCGCATAATAAGCACGAATATTTTCCGTGAAGCCTCCATAGGGGCTGATGGCTCGGCTTATAATGTCTGGAGGTTGCATTATGGAAAAGGAGTTACCGGAAATTGCCAGCAGTGCTTTCGTTTCTTGGGTTAGATGAAAACTGTCGGCAATCGTAAAGCGTCTCATGGAAAGTGCATCGCTATTATGGAAATCAAAAGATTACGTCTGGGCGGCATTTTGCTGCCCTCCAATGTTTTTATGGCGCCCCTTGCGGGATATACCTGCTACCCCTTCCGGATGCTGGCCTATGAACTGGGCGCAGGCTTGTGCTTCACGGAAATGTCCAGCGCCAACGGTTTGAAATATGCAGACCGTGCCACCAGGCGCCTCCTCCACACCACGGCGGAAGAGCCTGTCAGGGCAGTGCAGCTTTTGGGCGGGGACCCTGCCGTGATGACGCGGATGGCCTGCTCCGAACTCCTGAAAGACTTTGACATCATCGACATCAATATGGGCTGCCCCGTGCCCAATGTGTTCAAGAGCGGCGAGGGCAGCGCCCTGATGGCGGACCAGAAAAGAGCGGCTGCCATCATCCGCGGATGCAGAAAAAGCGGGAAAATCATCACAGTCAAATGTCGCACAGGCATCCGGGAAGAACACATGTTCGCAGCGGAATTTGTCCGCATGTGCGAGGACGCCGGGGCGGATTTGGTCACAGTCCATGGGCGCAGCCGCAGCATGATGTATGACGGGGCCTGCTGCTATGAGGAGATTGCCCAGGCCAAAGCGGCGGTTTCCATTCCGGTCATCGCCAACGGCGGAATCTTTTCCGCGAAAGCGGCGGAGGAGATGATGGAGCGGCTGCGGTGCAGGAAGGCCCTGCTCACGGAGATGTTCTCCGATATGCCCCGGTATTTCAACACCTCCAACAAGCTCCGGGTGGCAAGGACATACCGCAACCTGTTCATCAAGATAGGCCTGTTCGCCACGGACAAGGACTACCAGCGGATGTATGAGGCCCTCCAAAAAGGCGACCCCAAGCTGAGGTCATACCGGGCCCTCTACCAAATCATCTACAGCCAGTACATCGAGGATGCCAAGGCTGAACGGAGGGGGGTGGAGGCGCATGGGTGACAAAAAGCTGTTGGCCCCGCTGTCTACCCTGGAATGGGTGGACAGACAAATGCTTAAGCCGAACGACTACAACCCCAACAAGGTCAGCAAGGAGAACCTGAAGCTGCTGACCCAATCCATCCTCACAAATGGATGGACACTCCCCATTGTCGTGCGGCCTGACTATACCATCATCGACGGGTTCCACCGTTGGACTGTGGCCGGAGAGGAACCGCTGCTGTCTATGCTGGATGGCAAAGTCCCCGTGGTAAGAGTATTCCATGAGGACGCCAGCGAGGACATCTACGGCACCGTCACGCACAACCGGGCGAGAGGTACACACCTGTTAGAGCCCATGAAAGCAATCGTGAAACGACTGCTGGACGAGGGCAAGACCATTCAAGAGATAGGGCGTCAACTGGGTATGAGGCCCGAAGAAGTATTCCGTCTATCTGACTTCTCCAGAGACGACTTCCTGGAGATGATGATTAAGGGCAAGACCACATACAGCAAGGCCGAGATGTATACCACCATCTGAGGCCAGGGAAAGCCGTGTATCCGCATCTATCACCAAGGATAGGTTAGACCATGGACAACACGACAACTACCGACACACGGGCTGCTGTGGCCTGCCAAGAGCATAGGAGCGGCAACGC
>OFGE01001031.1_pt1 | contig 27102 bp, 22 predicted proteins | sample 1521681 | NCBI WGS metagenome assembly OFGE01 (sample SAMEA3504093, study PRJEB24116) | mouse gut metagenome | biome: mouse gut; feature: mouse-associated habitat; material: faeces | place: Denmark | collected 2011
ACCTAGAGCGCCAGGAGGGCGCCATCGGCACCCGCGGCCCCGGCGAGACCCAGCTGGAGTCTGACCGCCGGGTCCTCCGCCGGAAGATTTCCAAGCTGGAGGGGGAGCTGAAGGACGTGCGCCGGGTCCGGGCCACCCAGCGGGAGCGGCGCATTAAAAATGAGGTGCCGGTGGTGGCCATTGTGGGCTATACCAATGCAGGCAAGTCGACGCTTTTAAATACGCTTACAGATGCAGAGGTGCTTGAAGAGGACATGCTGTTTGCTACCTTAGACCCGACGACCCGCCTGCTTTCGCTTTCCGGCAAGCAGCAGATTTTGTTAACTGATACGGTTGGGTTTATCCGTAAGCTGCCGCACCATTTGATCGAGGCATTTAAAAGCACGTTAGAGGAAGCTAAATACGCGGATTTTATTATCCATGTGGTAGACGCCTCCAACCCGCAGGCAGACAAGCAGATTCATATTGTTTATGAAACGCTGCGCAAGCTTGGCGTGGAGGATAAAAAGATTGTAACGCTGTTAAATAAGCAGGATCAAAAAACGGAGGAAGGGCCTCTGCACGATTGTTACGCGGATTATACAATTCCGGTTTCCGCGAAATATGGTACGGGGCTTGGGGAAGTGAAGCGGGTGCTTGAAGAGCTTTTGCGCGAGGAACATGTTTTGATTGAGCGTATGGTTCCGTATGGGCAGGCTGGCGCGCTGCAGCTTATACGCAAATCCGGGGAGCTTTTGGAGGAGCGGTATGAGGCGGACGGGATTTTTATTCGGGCGTATGTTCCGGTGGAGACGTATGGGAAAATCAATTTTTAGATGGGTTTTGGGTGGTACAGTGAGAAAAGCAGGCATGGGACAAGAGTTCGTATTGCCTGTTTCTTTGTGTTTTGGGGGATGTTTATGATGGGGGTTGGATGGCAAATGATCCGTCAGACAGAGGGAATGAGATCGAGCAAAATGTATGTATTGATAAATGCTCTGGCAAGGATTTAAGCGTCCGCAATGTAAAAAATGCTCAAATGTTTGAAGCTGGATTAATATCAAAAAATGGATTGACGCCGCACCCACTTCTAACGTATAATTTAATCTGAATGCTATTAGGTAAAGATATACATATAATGGAAGGGAGGAGGCAACATGAGACAGTTTTTTGGAATGAGCCAGCATGGGAATTTGCAGGAAGCAGTTGCAGGCTTAAGCCACCCTCAGTTTTTGATGCTATTATCAGGAAATGGCCAGTTTGAAGCGCATGTAAAGCAGCTGGAGAAGCTCTATCCCGGGGTGCCAAGTATCGGATGCATTGGGATGGGATATGACACCAGGGTTGTAGAACAGGGGGTCTGTGTTTTTGCATTTCTTGACGGGGTGTCCGCGGCTGCAAATGTACTTGAGCAGGCGTCCTGTATGCCAATGAAATATATCCATCGGCTGGAGGAGGACGTGCGCAGGGTAAATGCTTCTATGCAGGATACGGTATGCATTGATTTTTGTTCTGGAAATGACGCATGTGTACTTACGACAATTAATACAGTATTAAAACGGGCGGGGATCCCACTGGTTGGCGGGACAGGGGATGCCGGTAAAGTGTCTGCCAATGGAAAGGTTTATGAGGATGCGGTAGCTTATGGGGTGATCCGCAATCTAAACGGCAGGGTGAAGACGTATAAGGAGAATATTTACCATCCGTATAAGAATTACAGGTTTATCGCTTCGGACACGGATAAGGCCAATTATATCATTGGGAAGTTAAATGGAAGGCCGGCTAAGCAGGTTTATCAGAGCATTCTGCATGTGACCGATCAGCAGATCTTGACACAGACATTTAAAAACCCGTTCGGCAAACTCAATGGGGATGATGTCTGCATTATTTCGATTAAAGAGGTTAACGGCAATTCACTAGCGTGTTTTCGGCAGGTTAATGACTCTGATGTATTGATTTTATTGGAGCTAGGCGATTATAAAGAGATTACCCGCCAAACAATAAGGACAATTTGCCAGGAGTTTCCGAAGCGTTCTGCTGTGTTTTCTGTCAATTGCCTGTTTCGGTATAAGCTCTTCAGTGAACACGGTTATATGCAGCAGTATTTGCAGGATATGTCATCCTTAGGCAGCCATGCCGGGCTGGTCGGGTATGGGGAGCATTATAATAACCGCTTTGTCAACCAGTCTATGACATGTGTGGTATTTGAATAAAGGGGGTACATAAGAAATGTTGTTTCCAGCAAAGAACAGGAAGAAACAGGGGGAAGTATTACATACGGAAAAGAGCCTGTATCCGGTGCTGCATGTGACAGACTGCTTAAATGATTACAAGAAGGATTTGATTGGAAAAGAAGTAGAATCCCTGTTTGAGCTTAATATGGTGGGCAGCTCTTTTTCCGGCGTATTAAAAAAGGCAGATCATTTTCATGAGCAGCTTCAGGAGTTTGGGGATTCTTTTTCCAATATTAACGACGCTGCCGGGCAATTTGCCCAAGTGCGGGAGGGCATTACGCAGACGGTTTCGGAGACGAAAAGAAAGGTAGAGGAGTTGAAAGAAACCTCTGTACATGTAGAAAAATCCTACAGTACAATGGAGCAGACATTTGAGCAGCTTCAGGCGGCAGTTTCCGGCATCCAGCGGTGTATGGTTAAAATTGTGTCTATTGCAGACGAAACCAATATCCTTGCCATTAACGCGTCTATTGAAGCGTCCCGGGCAGGAGAGCAGGGAAAAGGGTTTGCTGTAGTTGCAACAAAGGTACGGGAGCTGGCAGAAGAGATTAAGGGGCTGGCAAATGAAGTAGATACGGGCATACATGACGTCCAGCATGGTACAAAGCAGTTAAATGGCAGTATTTTGGATTCTAAGGAAGCGCTTGGGGCTAATATTGAAACGGTGAAGAGTACGGATGATTCGTTCCAAAATATTATTACAACGGCTGAAGGGGCGGCATCGGTGCAAGAGGAAATTTCAGACGTTATTGAAAATTCCAGGAAGGAGCTTCAGGAGATTTGCCTGTTTTTTGATGAGATTAAACTGCAGTACCAGGAGGTGGTAAAGCATATTGAACGTGCGAGCAAGCTTGGGACGACAAAAAGCGCTATGTTTGAAGATATTGACAATATGCTATCACAGATTCCGGAGATGCTGCGGGATACAAATCCAGATCAAGTGTGAGGTTTTATAAGGGGGCAGGGGCAAAGGGGCGTCAGGCAGGCTCAAGCCCTACCCCCTGCCTGTCTGCGGTTTTGGCTGGCCTGCGTTGGGATATTTGCGTTAAATACAGCAGATGTGGCGGTTGGCAGAATTTTGCCAAAACTTTTTGTTGTAGTGGTGTAAATCCCCTCTTTACCTTCTGGGTTTTATGTGTTATGATATGGCAGGAAAGACAAAGAAAAGGAGTAGTACCTGTCTCTGTCATTTTAAAGAGAGCTGTTGGGTGGTGTAAAACAGCAGATGAAGGATGGGGAACTCGCCTTGGAGTCGCTGCGTGAAATGTTTTGCCAGGGGTGGAAAGAGTAGCTGCAGACGGAGGCCCGCCGTTACCCGGGAGCGGTATAAGGAGTAAAGTCCCGTACCGGCTGAGTGCATGGGTAATCATGAATTAGAGTGGTACCGCGTAAGGATGCCTTACGTCTCTAAGTGGAGGCGGAGGGCTTTTTTTGTTGCAGATTGTTTTTACTGGCTGATAATCCAAATGGAATGCAGATGCGTTTGAATTTAAAATTCGGAAAGAGAGGATATTACATGAAAGGATTTGAGAAATACCGGAAAATGTATTTTATGCCGCCGCAGGACTGTTTTGACTGGGTCAAAAAAGACGCTGTTTCTAAAGCGCCTATTTGGTGCAGCGTCGATTTGCGCGACGGCAACCAGGCTTTGATTGAGCCGATGAATTTGGAGGAAAAGGTCAAATTTTACCAGATGTTAGTGGATATCGGCTTTAAGCATATTGAGGTTGGTTTTCCGGCTGCGTCTGAAACGGAATACCAGTTTTTGCGTACGATTATTGAACGGGATATGATTCCGGATGATGTGACGGTGCAGGTATTAACACAGGCAAGGGAGCACATTATCAAACGTACATTTGAAGCAATTGACGGCGCGCCGAATGTGATTGTGCATGTGTATAATTCTACTTCTGTTGCACAGCGCGAACAGGTTTTTAAAAAGTCAAAGGAAGAAATTAAACAGATTGCTATTGATGGTGCGAAGCTGGTTTACGATTTATCAAAAAATGAAAGGGGGAATATTTCATTTGAGTATTCGCCAGAAAGCTTTACAGGGACAGAAATGGATTATGCACTTGAGGTCTGCAATGCTGTGCTTGACGTCTGGAAGCCTACACCGGAGCGTAAGGCTATTATTAATCTGCCTTCTACCGTACAGTATTCGATGCCGCATGTATTTGCCAGCCAGATTGAATATTTTGATAAAAACTTGAACTACCGTGAGAATGTGTTGATTTCCCTGCACCCGCACAATGACAGGGGCAGCGGTATTAGTGATGCAGAGCTGGGGCTTTTAGCTGGGGCGGACCGGATTGAGGGGACGCTGTTTGGCAATGGGGAACGTACAGGGAATGTTGATATTGTTACCTTGTGTATGAATATGTATTCCCTGGGGGTTGATCCGGGGCTTAATTTCCACGATATGGGGCGGATCCGTAAAACATATGAAGAGCTGACAAACATGGAGGTTTCTATGCGCCAGCCCTATGCCGGGGATTTGGTGTTTACGGCTTTTTCCGGTTCTCACCAGGATGCGATTTCTAAAGGGATGGCATGCCACGCTTCAGGAAAAGATCCGCACTGGACGGTGCCTTACCTGCCAATTGATCCCAAGGATTTGGGGCGCACGTATGATTCGGATGTAATACGGATTAACAGCCAGTCTGGCAAGGGTGGGGTAAGTTATGTTTTAAAACAGGCGTATGGCATAATGCTTCCAGACCGTATGAAAGAAGAATTCGGTTATCTGGTGAAGGATGTGTCGGATAAGGAACACAGCGAGTTGACAGCGGATCGGATTTATAATATATTCAAAGAGACATATCACGATGTTTCTAGCAGTTTCCAGATATCAGAATGCCATTTTAGGCAGCATAACGGTATGGAGGCTTCTGTTTCTATTCAAACACAGGATGGGACAGAGGTCGTTACGGCAAACGGAAATGGGCGCCTGGATGCGGTCAGCATTGCAATTAAGAAGTATTTTAATATCACTTATGAATTGACAGAGTATACGGAGCATGCCCTTTCCCGCGGGTCTTCCTCAAAAGCGCTGGCTTATGTGGGGATTACGGCGCATGATAAATTGATCTGGGGTGTCGGGACGGATGAGGATATTATCAAAGCTTCCATCCATGCGCTCACTGCAGCCATTAACCGGGCGGGCATAAAGAGTTTGGATAGGGCATTGAAACAGAAACAAACACAGTAATCATGAAAAGGAGGCTTTTATATGCCCGGCTTTACCACGCATTATTTGTTTGGGCAGCAGACATACCAGCATTTGCATACATCCGGTTTAAAACAGAATATACAAAAGTACCATAAGGTTTTTTCCCTTGGCTTACAGGGGCCGGATATCTTTTTTTATGATATATTATCGTTGATTTTATCAGACAAAAATCCGGGTTCTGTTGCGCATACCGCTGACACCCACCGTTTTCTGCGTTATTTACTGGAAAGCCCACAAATTTTTATTCAAAACAAGGAAAAGGAAATTGCCAGGGCGTATATAATGGGGTTTATTGGCCATTATCTGCTTGATACTGCCTGCCACCCGTATGTCTATGCTATGACGGATGTCAAAAGGCCGCAGAAGGGCTATATTGGACGCCATATCCGCCTGGAAACTGATTTGGATACGGTGCTTTTGTGGTTTTACCAGAGACGGCGCCCCAGCGAATTTAAACAGAACGAAACAATCCATATTACCAGGGAACAAAGGACGGTGGTGTCTTCGCTGTTAAATTATGCCTTTACACAGACATATCCGGGCGTGGGTCCTACGAGGAAGCGGATTGTACAGGCGATCCATGGGATGCAGGTAGGTACAAGGCTATTGTATGACCCGACCGGGCATAAAAAGCTGCTGATACGGCGGATAGAGTCTTTAATACCAGGGTATCCGCTGCTGTCGCCGCTGGTGGCAAATGATCATTTGTTGTTTCATAAAGATCCATGCAACACGCGGCATGTTCCGTGGAGGAATCCGTGGGATGAAGAAATTGTCTCGACGGAGAGCTTTTTTGATTTGTTTGAAAAGGCACAGGATGAATACAGCAGGCTGTTTGAACGGGCGGCACAGTTTTTGGAAGAGGAGCACACAAAGGAAGAGAAGGAAGAAGCGGTTTTTAAGGTGTTGAAGGAGCTTGGGAACCGATGTTACCATAGCGGGCTGTCGGCAGAAGTGTTCAAGGAACGTGGATGGAGACCAAAGAAACGGTAAATAGCGGTGTGGCGTGGGAGCCAGGAATAGAAAAGGAAACGGGCGCAATGCGCCATTGCTGCAGGCGGCGGATGTCCAGTCACCTGCAGTATTTTTTTAGCTCATTTAGCCGTTTAAAAAACATTTCCTTCCATGCTGTTTCGTTTCCAAACCAAAGCCCGTCAATTTCTGTGATTTGGCGCAGCCCGATCTGCCGGGTTGCTTCGATTGCCGCTTCGCGCTGCGTCATCTTCTGAGGATAAACAGTCTGGCAGTTTGCCCCGTCTAAGGTATCGTAGCTGCCAAAGCTTTGGTTGAAATCCATAATGGGGTACAGGGAAAGGTACTCGTTTGTCTGGTTATCTACCCAAAAGCCCCAGTTTTCCGGATGCCGGTCCGTATTGCCGACTAGGTAGTCCAGAATATTCATGCCGTAGTACGTTTCTTTATCCAGCCTTATGCACTCCTCTAATACGTCCAGGTTGTGATTTGCCGCGTAAATTTCAAACGCCATTTTGGAAACGATCGAATATTGTTTTGAGGTTATCATGCGGCTTTTGGATACTATTTGCCCGTCATAGATGTATTCTTCATATGCCACCTGTTTAAAATCGAAGCATTGGCATAGCTTACTTGCAACCAGCTCCCTTTTTACGGCGTCATCCCCGCCGTCCTTTAATAAAATAAATTCTTTTCCCATCCTGATCCAGGCTTTTGGAAAACAGCCTTTTGTAGATAGATCCGGCGCGAGTTCTTCGTTTGTAACGGTCATTGGCTTGCCTCTAAGCGACAGCTCTACAACGGCTTCATTTAACGAATTGTCATAAAGGTTTAGCTTTTCAAAAGAAACGTTTTCTCCCCGCTCCCTTACCCAATAGAGATCCGTTAGAGATACACAGTGGTATGATAAAGAAATTTTGGAGCGATCCCTGTCAGTCATGGCCTGTGCCATGCCGATACTATTTAAGATCTCCTTTGCATATTTTCGGTCAAGAGACAATACGCGTGAAGCGCACCAGTGATAGAAATTTACAATATTGTTCAGTTGGATATCGAAATCGTGCTCTTCTTCCAGATACAGATCATACGGTAAAAATTGTTCGTCTTGGATCACAGCGGCTCCATTGGAGTTTATTTCTGCGACTGTTTTTTCACCATGCATGATTTCATAACAAATAGGCGTTTTTTTTGTTCCCATTTTCGTCACCGCTTTCTTTTTTGTCTTACCTTTTCAGCCGTCTGCGCTTTCTGCGCCCCGCATGTCCTTCGTGAAGCTTTTGTGAAATCTCGGACATGGTTTTTTGATCTAACGTATAGTACCGCATCGACACCAGAGAACACACCCAGCCGATGATCGGTATGCCACAGTATAAAAACAGCGCCGCCCATTTCAGCAAAGGCGTAACCTCATCCCCTATCTGCGGCAGCCTGCGGTTGTATCCAATGATAAACATAACAATGCCCACAAAGCCTGTCCCAAGGGCGGCAAACACTTTATCTACAAACGAAAACAGCGCGCCCATCAGCCCTGGCACAAATTTGCCGCTGCGGCAGCGCTCGTAGTCGGAGCAGTCCGCAATCATTGGGATAACCATATTATTGGTAATGGATTTACAGCCGTTTAGCAGTATGTAAACACCGACAAACCAGAGCGTGATCCCATTGATTTTTCCGGGCGAAAAGCTTATGGTGTTAATGTGCTTATGCATAAGCACAAGAGCCATTACGGCCTGGAAAAAAATGCCCAGGGCAGTAAAGATTACAAGGGATTTTTTTTGCCCCATTTTCTGTGCGACACGGATTCCGGCGTGGACGACAAACAGGGTCGGAATGGCGGTTACGACGCCGATTAAGCCGGAAATGCCGTAGTTGTCCATCAAAATGCCGTACAACATGACGATAACGGTGGTATGCCCATATACCGTAGCCGCGAATTTGTCTGTGCACGCAGCAATAATCAGCATACGGATCGGCTTGTTGTGGCGGAGGATTTCCAAGTAATCCCTAACGCGTATATTCTGGTGCGCCGCCTGCGCCGGAAGCTGTCCTGGAGTGTCCTTTGAAGCGATTCCCGCCATAGCAAGCAGGGTGCACAAAAGGGCAAGCGCCACCACCCAAAACACATATTCCCGAAATAAAGCTGCATTTGTAAACCCGCCGTATTTCGGTACGAGGTAATTGCCGACAAAAACCGCCGTCCCGCCGTATGACGCCATAACATACAAAGAGTCAAAATACGTGGAAATGGGGCGCTGCTTCGGGTTGTCTGTTAAAATCGACTGCCCAGATTTGGCGACCACCGTCTGAAACGTATAGCCAATAATAAAAAGCCCGTAAACCAGGATAAAATAAGGCATCCGCAGAAAGCGCGAAACATGGTGGGTGGTAAAGTACAATAATATGGCGCTTACCGCCATAATCAGGTTGCCGCAAAGCATAAAGGGCCGGAATTTTCCGAAACGGCCTTTTGTCTTGTCTAATAGAAAGCCTACGGCGGGATCGGTTACAGCATCAAATATATTGAGCGCAGTTAAGAGGGCGGAAATCAATACGACGCCAAATCCGGCAATGGAGTTGGCGTAATAAGAAACGTAGCCCATCATTGCCAGATATAAATTGGTCGCTGCATTGTTTAAGGAAAAAAATCCAATTTGCCAGAAGGCTGCATTGTTGTACCGTTCGTGTTCCATAGGGGTTCTCCTGTTACTGCTTTTGTAAATAAAGGCGCAGGGCATGCATATCCTCCTTTGCCTGATAATAGCCTTCTTCATAAAGTGCAGATAGCTTTGCCGGGGAGGATTCGATCCGGCTGATTCCATGGGTGTCTTTTGGGGCTATGACAAAGGCCTTCCCATCCCTTTCGGCACGGCGCAGCTCCTGCATGCAGTCGTTATACGCCTGGGGGCGGTTTTTTAAGCTTTCTATGAGCTTCGGATACCGGTGATAAAGCCGGGATGCCAGATGGATGGAGGATTCCTGCTTTTTGACATAGTCCCTCTGGCGCGTTAAGATGACGATAACCTTATCGCAGCCTTTTTCAAATGCGCGCCGGAAGGGGATGGAATCTGAAACGCCCCCGTCGAGGTAATAATGCCTGCCAATTTTTACTGGCTGGAATAAAATGGGCAGGGAACAGCTTGCAACAATGAGGCTGAAATCTTTGTCGTCCCGCGGTACGGGAAGGTATTCGGCCTGCCCGGAACGGATATTGGTTACGACGGCCTCTGCTTCCCCGTTAAACGCCTTAAATGCCTCGTAGTCAAATGGCAGCAGTTTATTTGGGATTTCCCCAAATACAAAGGGGATGTTGTAGAACGATTTCATATTTCGGTCAAACAGGTATTTAGGCCCCATATAGCGTTTGTCCGGCATATAGGTTTCTGTCAGCTGCCAATTGCGCCCTTTCTGTCTCGAGAGGTAGGAAACGCCATAAGCGATTCCGGCTGATACGCCGACAAAGTAGTCAGGCATTAACCCTTCTTCCAAAAAACAATCGGTTACGCCGCAGGAAAATATAGTCCTGCTGGCGCCTCCTTCCATTACAATTCCAAGTTTCATAAGCTTTACTCCTGTTTTTGCAGTGCGGGATCGCCTGAGGGTATTAAAATGAGCTTAACGCCTTCTACGGCGGCGACTTTTGCGAGCGCCCCTTCTTCAAGGGTGATGCGGTCGTCTTTTGTGCGCGCCGTCCATTCCTGCCCGTTTAAAAGGGCGGTTCCCGTTCCGTTTATATTATGGACACGTTTGGTAATTTTAACCGTTTTACCAACGGCATCCTCGTAATTGGTGCGTATATGGTGAGGGGTAATGTAGCGTACGGCAATCGGGCGGGTAAAAATCAATAGGATTAAGGATACGCTGGAAAATAGGATGATTTGCCCGGTTATGCCGATGCCAAGCATACTGGCAAGTATTGCGGCAAGCGCTCCGGCGGCAAACCAGATGGTCGTAAGGCCGACGGTGACTGCTTCTATAATGAGCAGCAGGATCATTACCACAAGCCAGATGAGCACTTCCATAAAAACAGCTCCTTTCAAGGTTGTTATTTGGGTTTGATATTATATTAGCAGGTTTTATTGTGTAATTCAACTTTTTTGAGAGGATGTGGCGAGATACTTAAGAGTCTCTAAGCCCCATACCCTGCCCACTGCCTGACTAAGGTTTTGGCTGGCTTACGTTTAACAAGGTGTTGTTTTTAAGGGCAGGAGGCAACTTAATGAAATATTAAAGTGTTGGAAAGAGATGATTAATTATTTTTAAAAGATGTATATGGCTTTTTCTGTTATACTGTTAATGAAAAATTTTTATAACATGTTATGGGAGGATGATTATGGAGACTTATATTATGTATGGGTATGAATTAATAACGATTTTGTTTCCGGCGGCTGTTTTGACAGGGGTGTTTTATGCGCTGTACCGCAGGAAGAGAATGGACTGGAGACGTTTTAAAGCGGTATATTTGCTTATTTTTGCAGTTTATTTGTTTGGGGTGTTTCATTTTACTGGAGCGGGGACCATATTTGATGCAGTCCGGCTGGGGGTGGAGTTAAATCCAGGGCAGATTAACCTAGTACCGTTTTCTGATCCTAATTTTGATCTTACAGGATATGTGCTAAATATCGTACTTTTTATGCCGCTTGGGTTTTTACTGCCATTTCTGTGGCAGCAGTTTAGGAAGCTTTGGCATGTGGCTGCTTCAGGGTTTTTGCTGTCGGTATTGGTGGAATGCAGCCAGCTTTTGAATTTTAGGGCGACGGATGTGGATGATATAATATTAAATACGCTTGGAGCGGTATGCGGGTATTTGGTTTTTTTGTTGTATTCAAGTGTAGTGAAGCGTGGGGATGAAGGTCAGGATGGCTTTAGGTATGAAGCGCCTTTGTTTGTGGCCGGGATTTTTTTGTTTCGGTTTTTTGCATTTAATGAGTTTGGGATGGCGGGTCTTTTGTTTGGGTTTTAAAACACGCTTTAGGGTCTAAAGGGGGTAAAGCTGATAACAGATCTCAAAAAGCGGACATTTGGACCGGAAAGCCTGCAAAATGAAGTTTTTCCGATTTTTCTGTTTAATTCGTGAGATTGACATGAGATGCAGAATAAAATTGCATTCCATATAATCTATGGTGCCGGATTTTGTTGAAAGTTCCTGGAAGCTATAGAATATGCCACATACAACTATTCTTCTGTAGGCCAGCCGAAACCGTAGTCAGGCAGACGCACACCCTGCCCTCTGCCTGACGGCCCTTTTGCCATCCACTCCCTATAGTTCACTCGGTCGTGTTTGAAAAACCATTCCCGCCATCTGTGCGCCTCACGTAGCGTGATATTTGCACCATCATATTGACATTAGCAGTTCAATCTGCATAAATTCGGTCAACGTAGCCCGCTACATCTCCCTTCCCCGGCATATCATACCCTTTGGGTGCTAAGTAGGTCGCACATCTGTCAGAAAGCATTTTTTACACACACTCTAGAAGTACAAAAACTTTAGCAAAAATATTGGCGTATAATCTATGATGCTGTATCACGAAAGCAATACGGCTGTTTCCGGTCCGAAGCTGATTTAACAGAACTGGTTTCCGGGTTTTGGTTCCTATACTGCCACAAACAAAAAGCAATCCCCCTCTTGACAAATCAAAACGCCACAGTTTAAAATATACAGCAAAGCAATGAAAAGGATTAGTAAAACCATTCCCGCTATTCCCCAGAGAGAAGCCCGTATTTATATTAATACGCTGCAAGGGCTTTGTTTAACGAGGTTTGAACCGGCCTTGGAGCTTCCGCATGAAAATGCGGCGTCCCCTGCGTTAACGGGCAAAGAGTGCATGAAATGGCCAGCGCTATAGCGCCGCGGCTATACATGAATCAGGGTGGTACCGCCGGAGCAGTTCGGTCCCTATTGTATATCGGGGCAGAATGCGCCGGCGTTTTTTGCTGTGTATGTGCCCGATAAAATAAAAACCAGAAAGGAAAAAAGCCATGCAAAAAGAAAAGAAATTAGTAGAAGCCATTACATCCATGGACGTGGATTTCGCTCAATGGTACACTGATGTCGTAAAAAAAGCAGAATTAACGGATTATTCCTCCGTAAAAGGCTGTATGGTTATTAAGCCTGCCGGATACGCCATCTGGGAAAATATCCAGCATGAATTAGACCGCAGGTTTAAGGAGACAGGCGTTGAAAACGTATATATGCCAATGTTTATTCCCGAAGGCCTGTTAAATATCGAAAAAGACCACGTAGAGGGCTTTGCACCAGAGGCGGCCTGGGTAACGCACGGGGGTTCTAATTTATTGCAGGAGCGTATCTGTGTGAGGCCTACCTCTGAGACATTGTTCTGTGACTTTTACAAAAATGATATACAGTCCTACCGTGACCTGCCAAGGGTATACAACCAGTGGTGTTCTGTCGTAAGGTGGGAAAAGGAAACCAGGCCGTTTTTACGCTCCCGGGAATTTTTATGGCAGGAGGGGCATACGGCTCATGCAACCGAAGAGGAAGCAGAAGAGCGTACGGTAAAGATGTTAAATGTATATGCCGATTTCTGTGAAGAGGTGCTGGCTATCCCTGTCGTACGGGGCAAAAAGACGGAAAAGGAAAAATTTGCCGGGGCTAACGCTACTTATACGATTGAAGCTTTAATGCATGACGGTAAAGCGCTGCAGTCCGGTACGAGCCATAACTTTGGCGACGGCTTTGCAAAAGCATTCGGCATCCAGTTTACGGACAAAGACAATAAGCTGCAGTATGTGCACCAGACATCCTGGGGGATGTCCACCAGGATTATAGGGGCTATTATCATGGTACATGGCGATGATTCCGGTCTGGTGCTTCCGCCTGCCATTGCGCCGGTACAGGTTATGGTAATTCCAATCCAGCAGCACAAAGAGGGCGTATTGGAAAAAGCGAACGAGCTAAAAGGGCAGCTGGCGGAAGCGGGTATCCGCGTAAAACTGGATGACACCGAAAAAAGCCCAGGATGGAAGTTTTCCGAGCAGGAAATGCGCGGTATCCCGATCCGGGTTGAAATCGGGCCAAAGGATATGCAGGCGGGGCAGTGTGTATTGGTACGGCGCGATACCAGGGAAAAAACGGTTGTCGCACTGGAGGATGTAAAAGCAGAGGCAAAAGCGCTGCTTGACAGGATTCAGGCAGATATGTTTGAGCGTGCGAAAAGGCACAGAGATGAGCATATTTATGACGCCCATAATTTTGATGAGTTTACGGATATAATCAATAACAAGCCGGGATTTATACGCGGGATGTGGTGTGGGGAGCAGGCATGCGAGGATAAGCTCAAGGAAGAGTTTGCTGCAACCTCGCGGTGCATGCCGTTTACAGATAAAGAGCAGATATCAGACGTATGCGTCTGCTGCGGGAAGCCGGCGCATAAACTGGTGTACTGGGGGAAGGCTTATTAAAAAAGCTGTCTGGGATAAGCAGTCCCTGTTTCCCTGACAATATACAGGAGATGATACCATGCAAATCCAATTACCGGAAAAAGTATCCCATATTATTGCCACTCTGGTTCAATCCGGGCACCAGGCATATGCTGTAGGAGGCTGTATCCGCGACAGTGTATTAGGCAGGATCCCGCAGGACTGGGATATCACTACTTCCGCAAAGCCATATGAGGTTAAAGCGCTTTTCCCCAAAACGATAGATACTGGAATTCAGCATGGCACGGTAACTGTTATGGTGCAGCAGGAGGGCTTTGAGGTTACAACTTACCGTGTGGACGGGGTATATGAGGATTACAGGCGTCCCAAGCAGGTTACGTTTACCCCTGATCTTACCGAAGATTTAAAACGCCGCGATTTTACTATCAATGCGATGGCATACAATCCAAAAGACGGGCTGGTAGATGTATTTGGCGGCATAGAGGATTTAAAAAGCGGTATTGTGCGCTGCGTCGGGGATCCATGCCAGAGGTTTGATGAGGACGCCCTGCGTATGATGCGGGCGGTACGTTTTGTTGCCCAGCTTGGGTTTTCCATTGAGGGTGCGACGAAAGAAGCAGTGCAAAAGCTTTCCGGAACGCTCTGCCATATCAGTGCAGAGCGTATCCAGGCGGAGCTAACGAAGCTGCTTTTGTCCGGGCATCCGGAAGAAATGCGTACTTTATACCAGCTGGGGGTTACTTCTGTTATGCTGCCGGAGTTTGACGAGATGATGGGGACAAAGCAGGATAACCCACACCATGCTTATACAGTAGGGGAGCATACGATCGAGGCGCTTTTGCATCCCCCGTGCGATAAAGTCCTTAGGCTTGCAGTCCTTTTACACGATGTGGCAAAACCGTCCTGCCGCAAAAGGGGGGAGGACGGCATGGATCATTTTTATGGTCACCCGCAGATGGGGAGCAGGATGGCCGAAGGTATCCTGAAGCGCTTGAAGTATGATAATGATACAATTGATAAGGTATGCCGGCTGGTGATGTGGCATGACGACAATCCGCCGCTTTCGCAAAAAAGTATAAGGCGTGCGGTTGTACGGCTGGGCCAAGAGGCGTACCCTGCGGTGTTTGCTGTAAAGCGGGCGGATATTTTGGCGCAGAGCAGTTATAAACGGGATGAAAAGCTTCAATATTTGAAAGGCTATGAGGATATTTACAATAAGATCCTAGAGCAGCAGGACTGTTTGACGTTAAAGGATCTTGCGGTAAACGGCAGGGATTTGATAACGGCGGGTTTTGCGCCTGGGCCTGGCCTGGGGAAGGTTTTAAATGGGCTTTTGGAAATTGTATTGGAGGATCCGCAAAAAAATAAAAAAGAATACTTATTAAGCCAGGCAGCCAAAATTTAAGTGCATACTTTTAAGAACCTCTTCATATGTTAAAGAGACACGGAGTAATTACGTGAACAGATTCGTATGGAGGGGTTTTTGTGTATAATCGGGAAGAAGAGATTCTGGAACAGTATGAAGTGGAGATTAGAAGTACCGTAAAAGGGCGCGGGGCGCTGGGATGTGAAACAAACCAGGGGACAATGTTATTAAAGGTGTTCCGCGGCTCGAAGGAACGGGCTGTTTTTTTATATGATATTTTGGAGTTCTTGGGAAAGGGTGGGTTTGCGGCGGAATCTATTGTTAAGGCGAAGGATGGGGAAACTCTTGTTAAGGATGAAATGAATGATACATGCTATCTGCTTAAAAACTGGTACCTGGGCAGGGAGTGCGATGTGCGCAGCCGGGAGGATATTATAGCGGCGGTTAAAAAGCTGGCGCAGTTCCATGCCCTGGCCAAAACGTACCCTGGGGAAATCCCTGATTTTTTGAAGGCAGAGCGGCACAGCCTTTTGATGGAATATGAACGCCATAACCGCGAACTAAATAAAGTTAAAAATTATATCCGCAATAAGAATAAGAAAAACCAGTTTGAAATGCTGTTTATGAAGGAATATGAAAACTACCGCGCACAGGCATTTGATGTGACCGGGCAGCTAAAGAAGCAGGATGAGGAGCTGGGAGAAGAAGTGGCAGGGCGGATGCGGGGGCTTTGCCATGGGGATTATAACCAGCATAATGTCTTATGTTCCCAAGGGGAATGGGTGATTTTAAATTTTGAACAGATGTCGTATGATATTATGGTGCAGGATCTTGCAAATTTTATCCGTAAGATTCTGGAAAAATACAATTGGAATACCGGGCTTGGCATTGATATGATTACTGAATACGATAAAGTTAGAAAACTTTTGCCCCAGGAGCTCAAACAGCTTTACCTGCGCCTGGCATATCCCAAAAAGTACTGGAAAATCGCCAACCACTATAGCAGCTCCCGCAAATCCTGGATTTCCGGCAGGGACATTGAGAAGCTTCAAAAGATTATAGCGCAGGAGCCGCAGAGAAAACAATTCTTAAAAATGTTATTTTGTTTCACAAGTCAGGAAGAGTGTGTTATAATGTAGAAAGCTTTCGGAAGATAGGAGAAAAAGAGCATGAAAATACAAAAGCAGCATTTTTTACTGGCTTTACTGGTATTCACAGCATTTGGCCTGTGCGCCTGCGGGCGGCGGGACAGCGGCATAATCCAAAGCCGCAGGGGGACCGGGGTTAAGGCAGAGGATGCTATGGCGCAGGATACGGCGGAGGGCATTAAGGGGACCGAGATTTTTGCCCCAGAGGTTTCCGGGGAGGATTTGTACGTCCTAACAAAGCTTGATATGGAGCAGAAGCTCGCCGTTTTTAAAAAGGCCGGAGGCGGCAAGCAGCGCCAGTACACGTACGATATGGGAACCTTGTTTCTGGACAAATATGGCGAATCTAAGTCTATGGATTCGTTTGTGCCTGGGGATGTAGTACAGATTGCCGTATCGGGGCATACACAGCATCTAATCAGTATGCAGCAGTCGGATCAGGCATGGGTATATGAGGATATTGTGAATTATTCTTTTGACCCGGACAGCCATGCACTTACCATAGGCAAAACCAAATACGCCTGTGATCCCAAAATGGAGATTTTTTCCGGGGACGGGACAGTCGGGTTTGACAGCTTAGGGGAAGACGATGTGCTGCGAGCCGTAGGGAAAGGCAAGGAATTGATTTCCCTGTCGGTACAAAAAGGGCATGGATATTTGGCGCTTGCCAATACAAAGCTGTTTGAAGGCAGTTTTATCTGTATCGGAGATAAAATCTTCAAAGAAGTGACAAAGAACATGCAGGTAGAAGTACCAGAAGGCAAATATCTGGTCACTGTGGCAAATGATGGCTACGGCGGCAGCAGGGAAGTTGAGATTAAGCGGGATCAGACTGTCAGCCTGAATTTAGACGAGCTAAAAGGGGAAGGCCCTAAAATGTGTAGGATTACCTTTAAGGTCGGCGTTGAAGGTGCAGTATTGTGGATTGACGGTAAAAAGGCGGATTATACTAAGCCTGTAGATGTGCGGTACGGCATCCATACGATTGCTGTAGAAGCGGAAGGCTTTGATACGATTGAGGAACGGCTTGTGGTCAATTCCGCCGAGTCCGAAATTGAAATTGCACTAAACGAAACGGCTAAAGGAAGTTCCAAAAAAGAAGGGGGCAGCACGGGCACAAACCAAAACACAAGCAATAACACGGGCAAGAAAAAACAAAATACGGATAATAACAGCAATTCAGCAAATAACAACAATGGCAACAACAGCAACAATAGCAGCAGCAATACAAATAACAATAACAACAATAATAACAGCAGCAATAATAACCAGTCCCAGACGGATTATCTGACTACATTGTATAACTTGCTGACATCCATTAATAACAATAATAACAACAATAATAGCAATAATCAAAATAACAATGGCACGGCTTCCGGAGGTGCGGCTACAGGGGGCAGCAGTTACGATGATTTAAGGGATCAGTGATGGAAGGGATAACCAGTGGCAAAATAACAGCCACCATAAATATAAAAACAAGAGGAGGAAAAACATGAGCTACAAAGATATCTATCAGGAGTGGGTTTCAAATCCGTATTTCGACGAAGGGACAAAGGCAGAATTAAAGAAGATTGCGGATGACGAAAAGGAAATGGAGGATCGGTTTTATACGGAGCTTGAATTTGGTACGGCGGGGCTGCGCGGAGTTATCGGCGCGGGGACAAACCGTATGAATATCTATACGGTCCGCAAAGCCACACAGGGGCTTGCCAATTATATCAAAAAGGTAGGGGGGCAGGCGCGCGGTGTGGCAATTGCTTACGATTCCCGCCATATGTCGCCGGAATTTGCAGACGAAGCTGCGCTTTGCCTTGCAGCAAACGGCGTGAAGGCATATGTATTTGAGTCCTTGCGTCCGACGCCGGAGCTTTCCTTTGCGGTGCGCAAATTAAACTGTATTGCCGGCATCAACATAACGGCAAGCCATAACCCGGCCGAATACAATGGGTATAAGGTATACTGGGAAGACGGCGCCCAGATTACGCCGCCGCATGATACCGGGATTATGGCGGAGGTAAAAGCCGTAACGGATTACGCTTCTATGCTTACGATGGACAAGACGAAAGCGCAGGAGGACGGATTATATGTTACAATCGGAGAAGATATCGACCGGGCATATATGGATGAGATTAAGAAGCTTGTGATCCACCAGGATGCGATTGACGCGGTAAAGGATGAGCTTAAAATTGTTTATACGCCGCTGCATGGGACAGGCAATATCCCAGTACGTACAATTTTAAAAGAGTTAGGCTTTACCAATGTATTTGTAGTTAAAGAGCAAGAGCTGCCGGACGGTGATTTTCCGACAGTGGGTTATCCAAACCCGGAAGCTGCTGCGGCCTATGAGCTTGCCCTTGCACTTGCTAAGAAAGAGGGGGCAGACCTTGTGCTTGCTACCGATCCCGATGCGGACCGCTTGGGCGTATATGTAAAAGACAGCCAGACAGGCGAATACCATATGCTGACCGGGAATATGTCAGGCTGCCTGATTGGCGATTATATCATCGGTGAAACCAAAGCATCCAAAGGAAGCCTGCCCAAAGACGGCGCATTTATCCGATCCATTGTGACTACTAATATGGCTGATGCAATTGCAAAATACTATGGGGTAGAACTTGTCGAGGTATTGACCGGGTTTAAGTTCATCGGCAATAAGATGCTCGAATTTGAAAAGACAGGTAAAGGCACATACCTCTTTGGTATGGAAGAAAGCTACGGCTGCCTGCCCGGAACCTACGCAAGGGACAAGGATGCCGTTGCAGCGACGATGTTTTTGTGTGAAGCCGCCGCATTTTATAAGACAAAAGGCAAGACACTTTGGGACGCAATGCTTGATATGTATGAGCGCTACGGCTTCTATCAGGATCATGTAGAGTCTATTACTTTAAAGGGCATCGAAGGGCTGGAAAAGATTCAAAAGATTCTTGGGACGCTGCGCGAAAAGCCGCTTACTGCAATCGGTTCCTATGAAGTGCTTAAAGTACGTGATTATCAGGCGGATACTATTACCGACCTTAAGGACGGCGGGGTAAAACCGACCGGGCTTCCGAAGTCAAATGTACTGTATTATGAGCTGCAGGACGATGCATGGGTGTGTATCCGCCCATCTGGTACAGAACCCAAAGTCAAATTTTACATTGGCGTAAAGGGGGACTCTTTGGACGATTCTGTGGAAAAAGCCAAAGTGCTTGGAAGTAAGATGCTTGACATTGTACAGGGATTGTTCTAATTGCGAAAATAAACCACTTTTTCTTGACAAATATAGGTAAAACAAGTATAAATAATCATGTGGGTGAAGAACCTTAGTCTATTGAAAATCTACAGGAGGAATTTTGAATGAACAAAGCAGAATTAGTTGCAGCTATAGCTGACAGGACAGGATTATCTAAAAAGGACGCTGAAGCGGCATTAAAGGCTTTTACAGATGTTGTTGCAGAAGAACTAAAGAAGGGGGAGAAAATCCAGTTAGTTGGGTTTGGTACATTTGAAGTATCCGAACGTGCAGAGCGTGTTGGAAGGAACCCACAGACTGGTGCAGAGATGAAGATCCCAGCTTCTAAGGCTCCGAAGTTTAAAGCCGGTAAAGCTTTGAAAGACATGATTAACGGGTAAATCAAAGAACATGATTTAATGTATTGCAGAGGGCGTTTGAGTGCCCTCTGCGTTTTTATAGGAGAAAACATGAGACTAGATAAATTTTTAAAGGTATCGCGCTTAATTAAAAGGCGCACTATAGCAAATGAAGCCTGCGATGCAGGAAGGGTCATGCTAAACGGCAAAGTGGCAAAGGCGTCGGTCAATGTAAAGCCAGGCGACATACTTGAAATTGCGTTTGGATCAAAGACGGTAAAGGCAGAAGTGCTATCCATTGCGGAAACTGTCAAAAAAGAAGAGGCTAAAGAAATGTTCCGCTATTTATAGTATATTTAGAGCAGCAAGATTCTGTTTTCTGTCATAAAAGCAGTCCACGGTTCATATAATGTCCAGAAAGAAAAAATCAGACAACCATTCCGGTAAAAGGGCGGTTGTAGGGCAGGAAGGCAGTGGATAATATGGAAGAAAAAACAGGGAATAAAACACATAAGGTTCTTCTTAGCAACCGTAAAACAGGGAATTTCAGCGGAGTGGTGGATGTACTCTCCTTTGATGTGGCTGAAATCCTCTTAGAGACAGAACAGGGGATGCTGCTTATTAAGGGCAGCGACCTCCACGTCAACCGTTTGAGCCTTGAGAAGGGGGAGGTGGATGTGGAAGGGCGGATTGATTCCCTGGCATATTCCGAGGTGAAGGATTATGGCAAGCAGGCGGAATCTTTTTTTGGGCGGTTATTTAAATGAACGGCGCCGTTAGCGGGACAATCGCCAGGGAGGCAGGGCTTTTGGCTGTTTCCTTTTTATTCGGGATAGCTCTGATGCTGCTTTATGATATGGTACGGATTTTCCGCCATATGAAAAAACATGGAACAGTATTTATGGCGGCAGAGGATATTTTATACTGGCTCATCTGTGCCATAGGGATCTTTGCCATGCTGTACAGGGAGAACGACGGCTTATTGCGCTGGTTTGTCTTAGGAGGCGTCGCATTGGGGATGCTGTTTGAGAATGGCGTGATAAGCCCGTTTGTAGTACGTTTTGCCGTTAAGGTACTGTGTTTTTGGCAGAGGGTATTTAGAAAGATTTTTGGCGTAGCCAAAAAACCAGGGAAAAAAGCTTTCTTTTTTTTGAAAAAAGAATTGAAAAAAATAAGAAAAGCCTTTAAGATAGGAATAAGTAAACAGTAAACAGCACAATATGATTCACAGAAAAAGGGGCTATATGGGAAAAAGAAGAAAAAAGAAAAACCAGGCAGGAGTAGGCAGTATCTTCTGTATTGCAGCATTTTTACTGATTGTGATATCCATTCAGATTGTCAGGCTTTACCAAAAGGATCAGTTGTATGCGGCCAGGGAAGCGGAGCTGAATGTGCTGTACGAGGAGGAGACGGAGCGGGAAGGGAAGCTTTCCGATTATGAGGAATACATAGATAGCCAGGAGTACGTGGAGGATACGGCCAGGAGTAAATTAGGCTTAATCTATGATGACGAGATAATCTTCAGGGAAAAATAATACGAATCTCCTGCAATGGCTGAATGCCCTCGAATCTACAATTCGAGGGCATTTTTGGCGAAAAGTTTTTGTGGAGGGCGCGGCCATTTGACAAACATTTTAAAGGCACATGATTATAATGCCACGTAGAAAATCTGTCCGGGCGTTGGGCAGGTAAAAGTAAATGCAGGAGGATTAGACAGTATGAAGAGGACAGGATGGAAACAATTGGCAGTCAGTATTGTAGGGGCATTGTTATGTAAAGTATCAATTATGGGATGCTACCCGTTTGTACCGGCGTACTTTGCTGCCGTCTATTTGCAGGAGCGTGCGCGCTGGCTTTTACCAATGGGGATGCTTGCCGGGATGGCGGCGTTTATCCCTATTACGGCGTTAGCAAAGTATGCAATGTCAATGCTTATCATTGTAGTTACGGTGCGCCTTTCAGAATGGGTGGACAAGCGGTGCTACACTGTGGCGGCAGCAGTGGCGGCGTCTGGCGGGACACTTGCGCTTTCTGTTTTTGGCGGGGTATTTGATTTAAGAAATCAGGTGACAATTCTTTCCGCGGTATTAGAAGCTATATTTATTTTCGGGTTTTGTATCCTTGCGGCAAGGGGCGTTCATTTGTTTTTTGAAGAAAAAGAGCAGCAAGCCGGATATCCTGCCGGGACGGGCAGCCAAAAAGAGCAGCGCCTGCTCAATTATGCCAAAAGCTTTGAGGGCCTTTCTAAAACATTTTTAGCTATGGACAGGCAAGTAAAAATAGGGCAGGAGGACGTAGGCCAGATCCAACAGGAAATTGCCGGGCGGATTTGCAGCGGCTGCGATACCTGCGCCATCTGCTGGGCGCCGGCAAACCATACGATGTATGGAGTATTTGAACATTTGGTAAACAGCCTGATGAAAAACGGCGAGGCAGATGAAAAGGCAAGGAAGGAGCTTCAAAAGCACTGCTGTTATGCCGGGCATGTGGAGCAGGAGGCGGTTTCGGTATTTGAGCAGGTGCGCGTCAATAAGGCGTGGTATAACCGCCTGCTTGAAAACAGGGAAGTGATTGCACAGCAGTTAGACGCGATGGCTTATATTATGCAGGATTGTGCAAATGAAGCCAAGCTGTTAGACAGGGAGGAGAGGCGCCTTTTGTCAGAAATCCGTTACCGTGCAAAGGAATACGGAATCATTGCAGAGGAGATACATTTGTACCAAAAAAACGATGGGCATATCCAGGCGGAGCTAAAGGTACGGTCGCGTTGGGGCAATTGTGTGGCAATGAAGGATTTAACAAAAGCTGTAGCAGGCGCGCTGGACTTACATATGAAGCCGCATAAGGATACGCGTACGTTTATCGGGAAAGAAACGTCGGAGGTAATCTATGAAGAGGAACCGGCATTCCATGCGGTACATGGGGTGGCGCGTCTGACAAAAGACGGGGCGTCTATTTCCGGGGATAATTTTTCATGTATGGAGAAGGAGGATGGGGAGCTGGTGCTAAGCCTGTCCGACGGGATGGGCTTTGGGGCGAGGGCCTGTAAGGAGAGTGAGATGGTGGTAGATCTGCTGGAGCGTTTTATTGAAGCGGGGTTTACAAAGGAAACAGCAATTAAAATGTTAAATTCTGCTATGGTGATCCATGGGGAGGACGAGCAGTATTCTACAGTGGATATCGCATCGGTGAACTTGTACACTGGGGAGACGGCATTTTATAAGATTGGGGCGTCAGCTACGTTTATACGGCATAAGGACGGGAGCGTAGAGTGCCTGCTATCTACATCCCTTCCAGTGGGGGTTAGCTTTGAAATAGAGATTGAGCAGGCAGTAAAGCAGCTTTCGGACGGGGATTTCCTTGTCATGATCACAGACGGTGTGTTAGAATACCTGCAGACGGACAGCCCGGAGGAAATGCTGGAGGATATGATTGCCGGGATACAGACAAACCATCCAGGGCTGCTGGCCAAAAAGCTGCTGGATCAGGTAATGGTCTATACCGGGGGTGAGGTGCGGGATGATATGACTGTGCTGGCAGCGGCGTTGTGGGAGAGCTAGTATACCATTTGAATTACACAGGAGGAGGGGCTATGATTAGCAGAATTGCATCCTATATAAAGGCAAACCATATGGTACAGCCAGGCGACCATGTCTGTGTTGGGGTGTCCGGAGGGGCGGATTCGGTTTGTTTGTTTTTGGTGTTAGAGGAGCTTCGGCATTCTTTTGGTTTTTCGGTATCGGTGGTTCACATAGAGCATGGCATCCGGGGGCAGGAGAGCGTGGAGGATATGGAGTTTGTGCGTACTCTGGCGGGGCAGTACGGGATCCCCTTTACGGGAAAGGCATTTGAAGTAGGGCAGCTTGCCAGGGAATGGGGCTGCTCTGTGGAAGAGGCGGGCAGAAATGTCAGGTACCAGGTATTTGGGGAGGAACGGGAGCGTTTTAAGGGACAGGCAAAAAAGAGGGGCGGGACGGTTAAAACGGCGGTAGCCCATCATGGGGATGATAATGCGGAAACGATTCTGTTTCATATGTGCAGGGGAAGCGGCATTGAGGGGATGGCTGGAATGCACCCCGTCCGCGGTGAGATCATCCGGCCCCTGCTTTGCGTGTCCAGAAGGGAGATTGAAGCGTTTTTGGAAAAGAAGGGGCAGGTATACCGCACGGATGCTACGAATGCAGACACCAGCTATAGCCGCAACTGCATCAGAAATTGTATTATGCCAGAATTGATGCAGGTGAATGGGGAGTGTGTGGGGCATATGAACCAGCTTGCCAGCGATCTGCTGGAGGTTTCTTCTTATTTAAAATGGCAGGTAGAGGCTATTGTAAATGAGAATACGCAAAGGCTGGCAGACGGCAGTGTGGGCTTTCGGACAAACGGGCTTTTGGGGCTGCCCCCTTTTTTGCAGAAACGTGTGATGATAGAATTGATTGCTCAGGCTGCCGGGAACAGAAAGGATATTACGAGGGAACATGCCAATGCCCTGCTTGCGGCGGCGCAGGGGCAGACTGGCAAACGGGTTTCCCTGCCCTATGGGTTGACGGCGGAAACCAGCTACGGCATGCTGCTTTTTTCTGCCCAGGCAAGGAAGGCGGGGCAAAAAACTGCAGGAGAAGCCCTGGTCGAGGGTATAAATGGCAAAATCCGCTTTTTGGAAGGGGTTTTTTTGTACCGCATGTTTGAAATTTCCGAAAAAGATGTAAAAATTCCCAAAAATCTGTATACGAAATGGTTTGATTATGATAAGATAAAAAACAGGCTTTATTTAAGGACCAGAAAGCCAGGGGATTATTTTACGCTGGATAAAGAGGGGCACAAGCAGAAGCTAAAAGATTACCTGATGAATGAAAAGGTTCCGAAATACGAAAGGGAAAAGATACCGCTGCTTTCTGAGGGAGCGCATATTTTATGGGCAGTAGGTTACCGGATCAGCGCATATTACAAGATTACAGAGCATACAAAAAGAGTATTGGAAGTACAGTTTATGGAGGAAAAGGCATGAGCGAAACAGTCCGTGTGTTATTATCGGAAGAAGAGGTGGACAAAAGGATTGCGGAAATTGCAGGGCAGATAAGCCGCGATTATGAGGGCAGGCAGGTGCATATGCTTTGTGTGTTAAAAGGAGGCGTATTTTTTACCTGTGAGCTGTCAAAGAGGCTGACCGTACCAGTTTCCATGGACTTTATGTGTGTGTCCAGTTATGGGGCGGATACTAAGTCCAGCGGGGTCGTAAAAATTGTAAAAGATTTGGATCACAGTATTAAGGGGAAGGATGTACTGGTTGTGGAGGATATTGTAGATTCCGGCAGGACATTAAATTATCTGCTGGAGTATTTAAAAAACCAGGAGCCTAAAAGCCTGCGCCTTTGTACCTTATTAGATAAACCGGATCGGCGTGTTGTAAATGTGGAAGTGGATTATACATGTTTTCATATACCGGATGAGTTTGTAGTAGGCTATGGATTGGATTATGCGCAGAAATACCGGAACTTGCCGTATATTGGAGTAGTGGAATTAGATTAATGCCCAATTGGCAAGATACAATAAAAGAAAATCAATAAGGAGGATTCCAGTTGAACAAGCAAAATTTCAAAGGTTTCGGATTTTATGTAATGCTTGTTGTCGTAGTAGTCATTGTCTGGATGATGTTAGACGCAAGGCAGGGTGCGGCGAATTCCTATACGATGACCGAGTTTAAAGAAGCATTAGATAAAAGCGAGATTATGTATATCCAGATTGAACAGAACCGGGAGATACCGACTGGTACGTTAAACATCCGGCTTAGGGCAGGCGGAGAAAAAGAGCTGTTTGTGTCCGATGTAAACGAAGTCCAGCGTTTGCTGGAGGAAGAGGGGTTTACGAATTATTCGATGGCGGATGTGCCGCCGGAGAGCTGGATGTTGAATTTGCTCCCGCTCTTAATCGTACTTGCAGCTATGTTTATCCTGTTTATGATTATGTCTAACCAGGCATCGGCAGGTAACAGCGGGGCAAAGATGATGAATTTTGGCAAGAGCCGTGCAAGGCTTGCCAATGTTGACAACCGTATGGATTTTAATAAGGTGGCCGGGCTTAGGGAGGAAAAAGAGGAACTGGAGGAATTAGTTGATTTCCTACGCTCCCCACGTAAATATAACCGCCTGGGCGCAAGGATTCCCAAGGGGGTCCTGCTAGTGGGCCCTCCTGGGACTGGTAAGACGCTTCTGGCAAAGGCGGTTGCCGGAGAAGCAGGCGTGCCGTTTTTTAGTATTTCGGGTTCGGATTTTGTGGAAATGTTTGTCGGTGTCGGTGCGTCCCGTGTACGGGATTTGTTTGAAGATGCCAAGCGCAATGCGCCCTGTATTGTCTTTATTGATGAGATAGATGCTGTGGCAAGGCGTAGGGGCACAGGTATGGGCGGAGGCCATGACGAGCGCGAACAGACCTTAAACCAGATGCTGGTGGAGATGGACGGCTTTGGTGTCAATGAGGGTATAATTGTTATGGCGGCAACCAACCGTGTGGACATCTTAGACCCTGCGATTATGCGGCCAGGCCGGTTTGACCGTAAAATACATGTCGGCCGCCCGGATATCGGAGGCAGGGAAGCGATATTAAACGTACATGCCAAAAACAAGCCTTTGGCAGAAGACGTGGATCTAAAACAGATTGCCCAGACGACGGCAGGCTTTACTGGGGCGGATCTGGAAAACCTGTTAAACGAAGCTGCAATCAATGCGGCGAAGGAAGACCGGGCGTTTATTTTGCAGAGCGATATCCGCAAGTCGTTTGTAAAGGTTGGGATCGGCGCCGAAAAAAGGAGCCGCATCATAAGCGAAAAGGAAAAACGGATTACGGCTTTCCACGAAGCGGGGCATGCGATTTTATTCCATGTGCTGCCAGATGTGGGGCCTGTCTATTCGGTATCCATCATACCGACCGGATCAGGGGCTGCAGGCTATACGATGCCGCTTTCGGAAAATGACGAGATGTTTAATACAAAAGGCCGTATTTTACAGGAAATAGTTGTAGATCTCGGCGGACGTGTAGCGGAAGAAATGATTTTTGACGATATTACGACAGGGGCGTCGCAGGATATCAAGCAGGCAACCCAGCTGGCAAAGGCAATGGTAACTAAGTATGGTATGTCAGACAACGTTGGCCTTGTCAATTATGACAGTGAGGACAACGAGGTTTTCATCGGCAGGGGTCTCGCCC
>OFGE01001038.1_pt1 | contig 26996 bp, 19 predicted proteins | sample 1521681 | NCBI WGS metagenome assembly OFGE01 (sample SAMEA3504093, study PRJEB24116) | mouse gut metagenome | biome: mouse gut; feature: mouse-associated habitat; material: faeces | place: Denmark | collected 2011
ACGCCAAAGCAGCAACCTTTTTTATTATACAGATGGCGTGGGTGTGAAATGTAACGATTTATGATTATAGCATCCCTTTTCGGCATATACCAGTCTTGAATTTTTAGCTTTTTTGTGGTATAATAAAGACAAGAAAAAGAGTTGGAAATTAATATCTTCCAACTCTTTTACATCGTTACTATAACATTACAGATGCGATGTTCCGGCAATCGAGTAGGGAAGATCCATCTTCCCCTACTCAACCAGTGACTCCAAGGAGATTAGAAAGCCTTAAACTCCCAATTAAGGCTTTCTAATCTCCTTGCCTTAATTGGAAATTCGCTTGTAATGTAATCTACAAACTTTATCTTGTAGTCGTCTTGTCGCCGTCATACTAAAGTCGTTTTTTGCAACCATTCACGGATAAAACCGTTTTCAATTTTTCAAAGATACTTTTTGGAAATTTCCGGGCTAAGATTATACTGCTTTTGAATTTTACTCAAGATAGTCTTCGAGGGAATACCTAACTCCTTTAACACAGTGACCATTCCCCTAATTCCTTCTTCTCTTTCTTTTTCTCTTCCTTTTTCTTCCGCTTCTTCCCAAATTTCCTGTTCTCTCATCAAAAGCGTCACGTATTCCAACCTCCATTCTTTACTCGCTTTTACTTCTGCCACTCTGTCTTCAATTTCTTTTACAAAAGGATTATCACTTTTCCCACCGTTTACATACTTAAGAAATTCCCTTAACTCATCATCTTCTGCATGGATGTAATCTTTTGCATTGAAAAAAATCTTCTTCGCCCCATCATCCAGTTTCAACTCTTTATCTTCTATACAGATATTCTCGAATGTATACTGGGCTTTCCCTTGATGGAAGGGATCAAATGTACAGATAAATATGACATAACTTTCTTTCAGCTTCTTGTAGTTCTCGCCCATTTCTATGGTATTCAAATCTATCATTCCCTGATAGTACCGGCTTCTTTTCGGCAGATTACGCTTATTTGTTGTCTGCATCTCCAAATTAAAGACCCTGTTTCCATCTTCTATATATACATCCAAACGTATACTTTTCGCATCCTTTTCTATATCTATCGATTTCTGCTCTTCCAGGTACACGATATCCTTAATCTTGGTTTGGAGAAGTCTTTCCAAAAGTTTCTTGCAGAGTTTCTTATCACGCATTACCTTAGCAAACATAAAATCATCTTTTATCTCTAATTTTTCCCATGCTTTTATCGCTTCACGCATTTTCATTAGCAATCCTCTCCTTTCTATTATATTATCACGCTTTATGCTTTCATTCAATCTAAATTACTCCGTCCAAAGAAAATCAAGCATTAATTTTAGAAAATTCTTCTAATCTCACCATATCCTCAAGCATTTTCTTTCTCTGAGGATGCTGATACCGTTACGTACTTTCAATCGTGCTGTGACCGCCTGTGCCTATCATAGATAATTCACTGAACCCTTCTATAATCCGGCATGAAGACAGCAAAAAAGCCGAAGCACAATGAATCTTGCACTTCGGCTCAGCTGTTAATTTATTTTCGCATTTCGAATTGTTGTTCTGTTTTTTTCTTTATATCTATTTTATAACCATCTCTTTTATCATCACTGTAATATATCCAATTCCCAACTATCGCGAATCCTTCGTCATCCCGACAAACTGTATATTTTTTTAATTTCCTTCTAAAAGTAAATACCAGATAATTTGACCTCAATACCTCTTCTCTTTCCCTTGTTATAATGTTATACCTTTCAATGTCCGAAGAAACAGAATAATAGTAAATGTAATTATATATAACTGAACAATACAAATAATCAATACCATATTTTTGTGTTCTCGGTATTTGTATCAAATCAAAACGATCATTCTCCATATCCAAACGATAATAACATATGTCCTCATTAAAATAAAGTTCTTTGACAGATATTAGATATTTCCCATATTGATATGTCAAGGAACGTCCTTTTTGCATAAATCTATACGTAGTACGAACCAAGAAAGTGCTTTCGTCATAACTCAATTCCGTGATTTTTTTCTGAATTCCTGTTTCAAAATCATATTTGTATAATATATATTCATCACCTTCATCATTCTCAATCTTTCCCCAAAAATATATAATGTTATTAACAAGTATAGATTGTGGTGAAAAATGCTCTGGAACGGAGTAAGAAAGTACTGCCGAATACATTGTAATGCTGTTGCAAAGAAAAGAAAACTAATATCTATTCCTGTAAGTTTCGTTGCCTGTTCAAACTGTTTGTCTAAATCACCCAAGATAATAGATACATTCCTGGATACTTCCGATACCCTTTTTGCTTCTTCTGATACTACTTCTAGTTTGACAGTTTCATTCTTTATATCTGATATAGCAGCATCTTTTTGCTTTTTTAACTTTTCATATTTCCTACTTGCCACTAAAATCCCCCTTTTAGAAAATTAATCATCTATCTATACAAAATTTCTTTACTTATAAGACGAATCCATCATTTTAGCTCTAAATATATAACTACTATCTAAAATATACAATATATATACTTTTTACAATAGTAATCAAGATAAATATCATATAAGCAGGAGAATTTCCTATAACCTCATCATCTCTATTGATCTCTCAGTGTCTCACCTTCTTAATATTTCTTATCTGCTCTCTATTATAAGAAATCAGATAGCCATATTCTGTCACTATATTAAATTTATATATTTTTTTATTCATTCACCTTTTTCTATTTTCCCTTAGCAGACTTCTTTGTTATACCCTTGGTTTTCGTTACTCTTCCGCCATGGAAATACTTTATATAAAATTAAATGGAAGAAAATGATTATAGAATGTGGCATAGATTTTACAGATACTACTATATATTTTATCTTACAGCTTTCCTACACGTCGTCGCCACCGTCGCCGCAGACATCGCCACAAGAAGTCTCTTTCATTGGATAATAAGACTCTATATAGTGCAATAGAAAAGGTCAGCATAACCTTAGGAAACCACATTTCCCTCTATTCGGACGTTCGGTTATCTCTGATTTTTAATTCCGGAAAATGAAAAAAGGCTTAGTCTCAATATATGAATTGGACTAAACCTTACTGAATGACTCCAAGGGGAATCGAACCCCTGATTCCAGCGTGAGAGGCTAGCGTCTTAACCGCTTGACCATGGAGCCATATTTAACTTGTCTCTCTGTTCCGTACTTGCTTATTATAGCAAACACTTCTCAAATATGCAAGCACTTTTTTCCTTTTTTCTAAATTATTTTTTTCTGCCCTTTTTCTTCTCTATAAAGCTACTTCCCGCTCCTCTGAAACGAAAGAGAGCGCCAGAAATATAGAATAAAATATCCTATTCCTGCACTCTCTCCGCCAAATAGCCTGCCTTATGCTATCTTGCATGTTTCCGAACCACTATGCTTTGCACTATCTTGCCAGCCTGTAAATCGCATCCAGATAAATCCGCATCCATGTATCCAGCCTGTCAAGCTCCAAATACTCATTCTTCTGGTGCATCAAATCCGGCTGTCCCGGCAGGAGCGCCCCGAACGCAACACAGTTATCAAGCGCCCGTGCATAAGAACACGCGCCATCCACCTGCGGCACGGCATCTACATCCTTCGTCACATCCTTATACACCTCCATCAACGTTTCCACGAGGAAACTATCCTTAGGCACATAGATAGACTCCGTAATCTGCGGATTCTCGAACCGGAACCTCGTCCCTGTAAGCCCTTCTTCCACAAGCTTCTGCGCATCCTCACATTTGAAAGTCACAGGCACGCGGTTGTCAATCGAAAGAATAAACTTCCCGTCCGACACCTCCGCTTTCCCCACATTAAAGCTAAGCTTTCCGGAAACTTCATCCTCAAGCCCGACTCCCAGCTTCTCGCCGCAAAGATTGTCACCAATCTTTTCCATATAAAAGTCCGCAATCTCGCCCAGTTCATCATGAAGCCCCAAATCATGCACAGCCTTCATAATCCCCGTGACAGCATTCACTCCCTTTTCCGGATGGGCGGCGTGGGCGGCAAACCCAAACGCCTCAAGCTTGAGTTTCCCGTTCTCCACACCGATCTCATAGCGGCATCCCGTGGCGCTGCTCCACTCCTTCGCCAAAGCCTCTGCCCTGTCCTTCATCTCTTCCGGCAGAAGTACATAAGCCGACTCCGCAACCGAATTATAGGCGTTCCCTCCTGCCAGCACAACATCCTCCTTCACGTCCGTCACGAGCTGATACTGGAACACGCCCTTCTCCGCGTGAGTCAACGGGAATTCTGCGTCCGGGGTAAATGAAATCTGGGGCGGGGCAACTTTCTTCGTATTGAAATAGTAGTCCATGCATTTCCAATCCGTTTCCTCATTGGCGCCTATAATCAAACGAACCTTCTTTTTCAGCGGTACGCCCATATCCTTCAAAATCTTGAGGGCATGGAGGCAGACCGCCATAGGCCCCTTGTTATCCAGTACGCCCCGCCCATAGAGCTTTCCGTCAATTACTTCCGGGCAAAACGGGTCGCAGACCCAGCCGTCCCCGCAAGGCACAACATCCATATGCCCCAGAATACCCACGACTTCCTCACCTTCGCCGAAATCCACATGCCCGGCATAATTGTCAAAATTCTGAACCACAAATCCCATTTCCTCCGCCATAGAAAGGAAACAATTCAGAGCTTTCGCGGCTCCCTCCCCGAAGGGCATCCCTTCCTTCGGCGCCCCTTCCACACTGTTAATCGATACAAGCCTTTTGATATCCTCTACCAGGCTTTCCCGGTCTTCCTTAATCTTCGCTTTAAAATCCATCGTTTCACCTCTATACCTATACAAATAACTGGATTACAAGCATAATCGCACTGAATCCAGCCGTAATGCCCATAAGCGGCATAATAAATTTCAGCCATTTATCATAAGTAACGTCCACCATCGCCAGCGATGCAAGCACCAGCCCCGTAGGCGTGATAAAGGAAATCAATCCAAGCCCATACGCATAAGCCGAAACAATCGCTGCCCTTGACACGCCTACCGTATCTGCCAGCGGGGCCATAATCGGCACAGACAGAACCGCAAGCCCGGAAGAAGATGAGATAAAGAAACCAAGCACGATGAACACAAGCATCATCAAAATAATGAAAATAATCGGGTTCATTCCGCTGATTGCTCCTGAGAAATACTCAAGGATCGTGTCGGAGACCATACCATTTTCCAGAATAATATTAATTCCGCGGGCAACACCTACAACCAGCGCAACACTCATCAAATCAGCCGCGCCGCCGATGAACTGATCCATAAAATTCTTCTCGCCGATCCCGGAGGTAAACGCCAGCAGAATCGCGCATGCAAGGAACAGCGCCGTCATATTGTCGAACCACCATCCCTGGGAAACAAGCCCCCAAACCAGCACGGCAAAGGACGCTCCGAACACGGCAAGAGACAGCTTCATCTTTCCGGTAAATTCCGGCACATCTCCCTGATGCCCAAACTTCTGCATATGGTACTCATACTGATCGTAACAAATCGACTTCGTAGGGTCAGCTTTCACCATTTTCGCATAACGCAAAATGTAGACCAACGTAATAAGCACGCCTAAAGCCAGCGCAACGAAACGGATTCCCATCCCTTCCGCAAGGCTGATACCTGCCGCATTAGAAGCATTTCCCACGGAAAACGGATTAATCGTCGGGAACATGGTTCCGATAGAAGAGCCCATATAAATCGCTGCGATACAGACCATAACGTCATATCCTGCCGCAAGGAACACCGGCACAAGAATCGGGTACAGCGCGATTGTTTCCTCCGCAAGGCCGAATGTCGTACCTCCTGCCGCAATGATAATCGTAATCAAAATAATTAAAATATATTCTTTCCCTTTCGTCACCTTTGACAGAACCGCAATCGCCGCATTGAACGCGCCCATATAATTCAGGACGCCGATACATCCGCCAAGCACGAAGACGAACAGGATAATATCGATGGTATCATAAACACCGCTGATTGGCGCAAGCAGAATCTCGAAAATCCCCTGGGGAGTCTGCTCCACCTTCTCATAGGTTCCCGGAACCGCAATCGGCTTGCTGATACTTCCATCCAGAAATTTATCCAGATTACCGGTGACGCCCAGCTCATCCAAAGACTCTTGGGTTGGTTCCATCTCCTCAATCTCTCCGTCCGGCGTCGTAACCTCGAACATATCGCTCTGGGCATTATAAGTCAGCTTGGAATATAGTCCTGCCGGAACGATTGCCGTAAGGATCGCCGCAAAAATCAACACGATGAACAACACCGTAAGGGCTGTCGGGAACGACAGTTTTTTCTTCTTCTTTTCTTCCATTTCACATTACCTCTCTATTCATTTGCAAATATTTTCACCAATTCAACTACGACTCTCACAGCCGCCTCCATGCCCTCCACAGTGGCATGCTCCATCGGGCCATGGTAGCCATGTCCGCCCGTGCCCAGATTCGGACAGGGAAGTCCCCGGAAGGAAAGCTTACAGCCGTCCGTACCTCCGCGGATAGGGGAAATATCCTCCGGAACGTTTGCCGCCTCGCAAGCCTTCCGCGCATGTTCAATCAGATACATATGCTCTTTGATAATGCCTTCCATATTCTGGTACTCGTCTTTCAGGGTTAGTTTTACCGTACCCTCGCCCCAGATTTCATTCAAATTCTTCTCGATATGACGCAGCGTACTCCTTCTCGCCTCAAAGCTGCCTGCGTCGTGGTCACGGATAATATATTCTGAGACGGCATGCCCCTCGTCCCCGTGGATGCTCAGAAGATGGTAAAATCCCTCATACCCCTGTGTACATCTGGGGATTTCGTATCTCGGGAGCATGTTATTGATATCTGCCGCAATCAGGACTGCATTAATCATGACATCCTTCGCAGAACCCGGATGCACATTCTTGCCCTGAATCTCGAACTTTGCCTCACAGGCATTGAAATTCTGATACTGAATCTCGCCTTCTCCGTCCCCATCCAGTGTATACGCCACATCTGCGCCAAATTTTTCCAGATCAAAATGAGCCGCGCCGCTTCCGCACTCCTCGTCTGGCGTAAATGCAACGCTGATTTGCCCGTGAGGAATCTTTTCATCCCGCAGGATCTCGATCATCTGCATAATCTCGGCAATTCCTGCCTTATCGTCCACACCGAGAATGGTATTTCCGTCCGACGTAATCAGGGTACGCCCCTTACATGCTTTCAGATGCGGGAAATCTTTCGTGCTGAGTATCCTTCCGCTTGTTCCCAGCGCCATGTCTTCCCCGTTGTAATTGGGCGTACAGATTGGCTTGATTTCTCCGTCGCAAAACTCCGGAACCGTGTCCATATGCGCGATGAAGCCGATCTTCTTTTTGTCCTCATACCCTGGCGTCGCCGGGAGGATTCCATAGACAAAGCATTTGTCGTCAAGCTTTGCATTGCTGACTCCCAGCTCCTTTAATTCCTCCACGAGAATCTTAGCCAGATCAAACTGGCAGTCCGATGTAGGAACGGTTTCCTTGTCTTCATCGCAAGGCGTCTTTACTGCGATATACTTTAACAGCCTCTCCTCTACTTTCACTTTTTATTCTCCTCCTTTTTAATTTGTAAATATCCTTGTACGCATTTTATCCCAGAATGCCTTCACGGGCAAATGCTCCCTGTTTTCTTGACACGAAAAGTTATTACGTGATATTATTAAACAAATCAAAAAAACACAGCTTGTAACCGTATTTTCTTCACACCATCTATTATTGTGCAAGATTTACAAAATAATTGATTATTAAGAAAGAAAATTGTTATGAATATTGATGAAATCATTGGGAACAACTTGAAAAAATATAGAACTGCATACAATATGACGTTAAAAGACCTTTCAGAGCAGCTTCATAAGAGCATATCTACGATTTCCAAATATGAAAAAGGCAATATTTCCCTTGATATGCCCACCTTTATTGAGCTTGCGCATATATTCGACATTTCACCGTCCTTACTCCTTGGTGAGGCCGCTGATATTTCCCAAGAGGAAAATAATTATTCCTCTTTCGCCGAAACGCTGTATATGTATACCTATAATAGTGCGTGCAAGGTAATCGTCCGAAGCGTGATTGAGCGGTATCCGGACTTAGAGCAGCCTAACGCCTACCGGGTGCAGCTATTCAATGAAGTGAAGGATATGGACAATCCCGGCGAATGCGGCGGGCTGTACACCGGCGAGTATATTTCCGAAGGTTTTATCGGAACCTATATGCTCCGCAACCAGATAATGGAATCAGAGCATGCTATGATTTCCTGCGTGAATAATCTGGTAAATCCGGACCGGCAGCTTGGCCTTGTCACCGGGCTTTCTAACTATACCATGCTGCCGGTTACGTTCAAGACCATAATATCCCGGACTAAGATCGGGGACAGGGAGGAATTGATGGAGCTGCTGATGTTTTCAAAAGAAGATTTTAAGCTGATGAAAAAAAATCATTCCCTTACGGTGCAGAATTACAGTTGACTTGCAAGGAGGGAATCGTGTCACAAAACAGAGCCATGCCCGCACCGCATGGCTCTTCGGCTCTGTCGTGTACATATCATTATTCCCTCAATAACCTCTTTCTCTTCCCACACTTGGGACAGACAGGAATGTACTTGACAGTCCCGTCAATCTGCTCTTCAAAATCAAAGTCTGTGATTGCCAGCCTGTCAAATATGGTTTCCTTTCTCAACAAAAAATCCATGTAGCTGTCAGCTTCCACATCCTTCTTCTTAATCTCCACCACAGGCCGGGTCCACTCATAACTGGATTTACAGCCATCCGCATGTCTTGTCATTCCAAAGAGTACTCCGCATTCCGGATTTTTACATTTCCAATTATCTCCATTTCCCTCTATGCAATCATCCGACCCGCAGACCGGACATATACGCCTCTGTTTATGCCACTTGATCTGCAGACGTGACGAATGTATGGAAATAAGCTTCATAAGCCTCTGGGCAGAATTAATATCAGCCTGTCCTACGGGAATAATTCCGGTTCGGTAATTTCCCCATCGCCGGGCATCTTCCTCCGAATATTTCTCGCCATAGTTCAGAAGGCGATGAATCAATTTTTCCGATTTTACATTCTTTCTATACTCGTCAAGATCGATGGGAAATGTAAAAACAGTGGCCGTATCAGCACAATCCAATACTGACTGCGTGAATTTATCCACCCCATGTTCCGAATCCTCAACAACAGCGAACTGAGGCATGACAAGCAAGGTTTCACTCCGTGCATCCTGGATTTTATCGGATGCGAACAATTCCTCAAGCTTCGGCCTCCACACCTTATCCGCCTGTTTTTTGGCCTCACGCTCACTGCTTTTCATCCCCTTTTGGGCTGCCTGGTTAATGTGGAACAGATTTTTAAGGCTGCGCTGCTCTTCTGCCGACGGCATGGCGAAAAATGTCATGACGCCTTTCTGGCAGTCGAGCGCCGCCTGTTCTGGAACCTTCTTTTCAATTTCCTTGATATAAGGCATGACTTCCTGCGGCAGTACATAGTCATAACGCACCTTCTCAATATAAGTAATCTTTATTTCCAGTGTCCCGTACGCATTGTTCCCGGTTTCTACCATATAATCCATGGCATCGGAATAAAAGACGGCATTTGCCTCAAACGCCCCATCGGTATGCAATCGGAATACGGATTCCTCTCCGGTCTCGCACTCAAGAAGCCTGAACGCATATAGGAGCAAAACCGCAACATACATGGAATAGCAATTGGACAGGCTTATATTTTCTACGCCTTCTATTCCATTGAACGCCTGCCGCTCCTTGACGATCTGCCTGTGTATCTCGCACCATAATCTGTAAAGCGCATTATAGCGCGAGTCCTTCTTCAAAATATTGGTGGGCTGAATATTTCGGCTTATATGCTTCTTCTTATCAATGCTCCTGTAGAACTGTGACGCTTCCGCCGTAGAAAAACTCCTTTCCAGTTTTTCCCACTGACTGAGCAGCGCCCGAAGTGCATTGTTCTCTTCCTGTCTCTGGCTGACGTCGTAATCCGGCAACAGCTGCCTGAAAATCTTCATACGCTTATAATCGTACAGCATTTCACCGTAAGCATTCCAGTCAATTGCATAATCATTCTGCTGGATCGTCTTTTCTATGCTGACTGCCTGCCGATGTATATACTTTAGCACATCGTCCACTGCCATCCGGAAGAAAAGATTCTCGTAGATATTAACCTCATCCTCAAAAATATCTGCCCTCAGCCGGTTCGGGATCAGCCCATTCAACGTCCTTGCCTTCCAGTGTTCAGAATGGGACGCAAGGTGGTCCATGGTCCTGGAATTGATACGCTTGACCAGATTCACATCCAGCACTGCTTCCTCCGTACGAAGGCTCTGCTTGGGATGCGAACAAATATCCATAACCATAGGAACAGTCTCTGCAATTTCCCTTAAAAGAGATCTGTCATCATATCCGCTATATGGAGCCTTCTCGATGATCAGCGGTACTTTGTCCTCTTTAATTGCACGGAACAGCTCTTCCACCTTGTATTCCTGTCCCATACGGAAATTCTCTTCAAGCTGGCCTACGAACCTGAACAGGTTCATGATATTCTCATCCGAAGATAATGCTGTATTCTCCAACTGAAAATGATACTTAAAAAAGGCTTCCTCCGTCCTTACGCTGACCGCGCACCGATTTGTCCGGTCCCAATTAATGGGGAATGTATAATCTCCAGGTTCCCAATAGCATTCCTCATGACCGTCACACTCAAGTTTTACAGATTCTTTTTCTAAAAGGCAGATCCGCAGCCTGTTGTTGTACAGAGACAGAGCGCGCTTATCCTGCCTGGCCGGCAGTTCTGCACTCCCGGCCATATTCTCTACAAATATCTGCATACTCATCACCCTGCTATTTTCTCACGCAGTTTATCAATCTTCTTGATACTCTGGGCAAACTTACCATCGCCATAAAGTTCGTTCAGTCCCTGCTTGAGATCCTCCAACTTTGTGAGCAGATATGGTTCATAACGCTCGTCCAGTTTCCTCAAAATTTTATGGGACAACAGATAATCGATGGCTTCTTCTTTTGTTCCGCCGCATGCCACATATACAGGGACAAAATCGTCCATCTGGCTCATGATCCGGTTTCCGAACGTAATATCCATTTCTTTCAGATACTCATCGACCATACTGATCCCATTCCTGTCAGATTCATCCAGACATCCTTTTTTCTCCGCCTTTGCATTCTCGAACAATGTCAGAAGTTCTTCCACATCCATAGTAACCTGCGCCGCGGTCCTTCCCTTTACGCCAAACCCTTCCTCGCGGCTGTCCATATCAAGCACCTGCGCCCTGTCGTATACTTTATCGGTAATCAACGAAGTAGAATCATCATTATTTGCCGTTCCGACGAACCAGATATTATTTGTGACGCAAACGTTGGCAGCCTCATTGGAATAATCCAGATACTTTGGCCTCTGCTCTTCGTCCGCTTCTGAATATCCTGACACAAGAGGCACGATCCATTCTGCCTGATCAGGCTTTTCCAGGACAGATAAAAAATCCGCAAAATAATACTCGATCCTTGCAAGGTTCATCTCATCCAACACAATAAAATATACTTTATTCCTGTTCGGCACCGCAGAGGCTTCATACAGGAATTTGGTAAATTCTGTTTCTTTAAATCTGTTCGTAAAATCATTGTCATATCCCAAAAGCTCCCTGTTGTCTCTCCATGACGGCTGTACAGGGACCAACTTACATTCTACACCGAGAGCTTCTGCCACCATTCTTGGAAGGCTTGATTTCCCGGTTCCGCTCAATCCCTGGAGGATCAGCAGCCTGGATGCACGTTCGGATGCTGCCAGCGATGCAAAGAACACCCGGATTGTATCGAGCGAATAGTATAATTTCTTCTTTGCAGCTCCGTATTTTCTGACATAATCGCACAATTTTTCTAATGTCCCGCCAAATCCTTTCGGATTATAGATTCCCTGGGCAGCCACTTCCTTATCAATATCAAGGAGGACCTTGAACTTACTTTCCTGTGTGGATTTGTACTGGTCGCTGATATACTTAAGCTTCTTCTGCAGCTGATCGTTCAAAGATTCCAGCGCGGCAGCCACCACCCGGGAGTTCTCCAGTTCACGGGCGCTCATCGCATATGCGCTGATTTTTGCTTCTGCCTCATGCCGCTTTTGCTTTTCATCATCCAGCATGTCCCTCACTGTCTCAAGCTCCCTGCTATTCGCCCGAAGCCTGTCTATTTCCTGCTCAGACGGCATATTTGCCAGTTCATCATTCCTCCTGGCCGCCTCTTGCAATTGTCCTTCCAACTCTTCTATACGGGCTGCCAGCGAATGGCCATCCCCATCCAGCAGACTTACTTGCATATGAGCCGTCTTATCTGTCAGTTCCTTGATCCTCGACATAAGCGCTTCGACCTGTACCTCATAATGGCCGATCTGCTGTTGGAGCTTCAATACCTCTTTTTCGGAATACTGGTTATACTTATCCTTCAGTTCCCGGACATATTCGGAATCGGCATCCAAGTCCGCCTGTTGGTCTTCCAGTTCCTGGAGCTTACGGTCAAATTCCAGCTTTTTCTGCATATATTCCGCCATTTTGTCTTCATAGCCCTTAGTCAGCTCCTCCCATTTCGTTTCAATCAAAGCGTCTGCCTCATGAAGCTTATCAAGCTTCTGCTCCTCTGCTTTGACTCTCTTAGCATGTGCCATTTCAAGTTCTTCGTCCGCCTTCTGACGCTGGCTTTTTACATATTCCTCCAATTCCATTTTCTGCCTTGACTTTTCCCTGTTCCATTCCGCATACAGAGCCGTCATTTCCTGCTCTCTTATTGACCGTTCATCTGCCTTAATACGTAAGACCTCTTCAGCGGCTGCCGCTTCACACCGTTCTTTAACCTGCGCTTCCACATCCGACAATCTCTTCTCCCTTGCCTCCTGTAAAGCCTTCTGCTCACCTAATTCAACTGCACGGGTATTAAGGTTCTTCTTCTGCTTTTCAACCCTGCTCAGAAGTGCAGCTTCTTTACCCTTATATTCCTCCTCAAGCTCTGCCTTCCTTGTTTCAAACTTTTCCTTGTTATCCGCAATCTGCTGTTCAAGCTCTGCCAACTTCGCTGCCACTTTTTCGTCAGAAAGGAGTTCTGCCTTCCTTCTTTCTTTTTCATCTTTCAATAAATCATCAATTCTGTCCTCTTTAGATTTCTGGCTGTTATTCGTCTGACCGCCAGGAACATTTCTTTTTCTTTTTGACATTTATCCCACCTCCATGAACCTGTTATAAAAAGCCCTGAACAGCTTTTCAAATTCCCCGTACCGTTCCAATACCTTTTCCTTTGTAAAAATCAATTCGGCAATCGCATCTCCGCCATGGGATGCGGCCGTCCCTTCACCCGTCTTATTATACTTTCCCTCACGCCGTAAACGCGATGTAAGCGCCTTCAGCCGAATCGGCAAGTCCGGAAGATTCCGCAGCAGATCCATAGATTTTCCATCCCTGTTTTTCCAGGCATCCATCAAAAACAAAGCAAAGAATGCAGTAGCATAACCGTCGTTCTCGGCCGTGCAGGTCATATTTCTGTGCATGGCCCGGCTAGAATACTCACTAAAGACATCGTCCTCCAGAAACGAATACGAATTCACCAGCATCTCAAGAGCATGTCTGTAATCCTCATATTCGAGTTTCCGCGCCTCAAAAAGATACGGATTCTTTTTCACGATAAGACGGATGCTCGCTTCATATGCAGTCCGCAGCGCCTGGGCAAAATTAATCGTATCATCCTCGCCTTTCAGGAATCTGTTCTTACTTACTGTAAGGCGCATGATTGTTGTCTTCACCGCCTTATATTCCGAATCATTACATATGAACGGGAATTCATCAAATAACGCAATATCCAAATCGTTCCCAAACGCGATGCTGTCTTTCAGCTCAGCTCTTTTCGTCCGCAGAAATGACTGGATTTCGCCTTCAAAAGCTTCGTCGCAGATGCGCAGCCTGTTAATGGCCGTACGGAACCAGTCGTCAAATCTGGCGCCGAACGGAGATACCACAATTGCTTCATCCGGTGCATTTCGGTTTATCGCAAGAAAACCTCTGGCATAGTATATGTCCGGGGAATCATCAAGAATCGTAATCTTCAGAACATCCTCCATAGACTTTTTCTGCTTTTCTTCCTCTACCTTGTCTGCCAGCGTACTTATTTCTTCCTCTTCATTTCCGTTTTCCTCAAGGCTTCCGTCTTCTTTGATCTGGTCCCAGTTCACTTCCTGTTCCCTGTCCAATCCATCCTCAAAAAGCGAAGCAGACGGCTTCTGGGAAACATCGATAGCATTCGTACCTGACTCAATTCCGTGTCTTCGATTATAACAAAGTTTTGCCCAATAACGTAAAGCAGTCTTAATGGATGCACTTTTGGGCTTTTTCCCCGAAAAATCCTTATAATGGACTTCTATTGCACTTTCATCCTCCACATAAAATTCCGGCAGCTTCTCTATATCGAACACAGGAACGACACTCTTAGTCACAAGATCCTGTATCATATATATTTTTTTGCATTTCTGGGATGTCTCCAGATCTGCTTCGTAAGGATTCTCAATCTTGCCCAGAACTGCTTTGCCATTTCCCGAAAGCGTCAGTTCCTTATGCCTTCGGTCAAAATAATCCTCATTCCTGCATTTTTCTATCGCAGCATCCACCAATTCCTTATTAAACCCTATCTGTTCGCAAAGCGCCTGTTTCGGTTCCTTAATCCCTTTCTGCACAAGCCGGAGAAGCAGATGCTCAAGGATATTCAGACTTTGCGCCTCACTTTCCGGTATATAGCATGACCACACTGCCGTCGGCCAGGCGAATGCCCTTCTTTCATTGGCGCTGACATTGCTTGTATCCGTTCCAAAATCATACATTTTGGACATATTCAACCACACTCCTCTTTATTGGCACTTCTTGTACATTTCATGGAGAGCCCTCACATACTCTTTCTCTCCGTCAAAAGCGACTGTCTTTGAATCGCCTACCGCAATCAAAAGCCTCTTAGCACGGCTAAATGCAACACAGAGGCGATTATCATTGGCAAGGAATCCTACTCTTTTGCTCTGTTCCGTTTCCTGATTTGACCGGACCACCGAAAGCAGGACAACATCAAATTCTTTTCCCTGAAATGCATCCACGGTTCCCACACGAATCCTATGCAACTCTCCCGGGAAGCCACTGCGGACCATATCGTTCAGTAAATGTGCCTGCGCACTGTAGAAGGTTATAATACCGATCTTATACGTGTCATTCTTTGCAAGGATCAGGCTCAGCTCCTGCCGGATCCGCTCCACCTCGCACGGCCTGCTGACGCTTTGATGCTTTACTTCCGCAGGGAACTCTTCAGATAGCGGCATATCGAGCCATACAAGCGCTTTCCCTCCATATAGGCCCAGTCCGTGTTCCCGGTCCTCTCTCCTGCACATAGTTTCAAGCTTGCCGTCATAGAAAATATTGACCAGGTCGCAGATATCCGGATGCATCCGATATTGCTCGCTTAACATAGCTGTCCTTGAGATCCCGTATTGTTTATCTATATTCGATACTTTGGCATTCAGTCTCATAAATAAAGATTCTTCAAGGACTTCCTCAACATTCTTATCATTTGATTTTTTTGCAACAGCTTTTACGATGTCACGCTCCACCATATGGGGCAGCTGCCTATGGTCTCCCACCAGGATGATCTTCTTGCCCATAGACATTGGTATAAGCAAGTCAAGCGGATTCGACCGGGCCGCTTCATCCACGATAACAAAATCATACTCTTCATCAAATCCTCCCATGGATTTGCTTAAATGTGGGTTTGCCGCCTGTTGGCATGTAGCTGCATTGATCCTTGAATACGCCTGTATCAGTTTCTCTACATTAATGCTGTTCGTAAGTTCCTGCTTAAATTCCCATATCAGATTCGTAAGGGCAGTCTTGCTGTCATCGCCCCGGGATACGATTTCTGACCGCAAAGCCCCAATAAGCTCTTTTATATCCTTCTGTATCAGCTCGTCAGCCACATCCCCCATCTCCGGGCACATGTCTTCAAGCTTATCGCAGTCATCCCTAAGCATCCGCAGATAACCTTCAAGCTCAGGACAATCTTCGGACGCTCCCATCAGCTTTTTCCAATAAGAGGGAATCTCATATTCTAATTCACTTTCAAACTTCAAAAACCGTTCCAACTTTTTAAGCTGGAGCCTGCCGTCATCCAGATACGCTTCTATACTTAACCTTTGCCCTCTTATCAGAGACGGCAGCGGATTCTCATCCTGTAAAGCCGCGGCATTGATTTTAGCATAGAGTTCAGCCAACACTCTGGTATAATGACAGCTCAATTCTGCGCTCAGATTCAATGGCTGCATCTGCTGATAACATTCCTCCAACAGCGTATATTTCTTCGTCAGATCATCGGTCTCTTCGATCCTCACAAGTTTTTCAAAAATCCCGCGGACAACATTCCTGAAATTATCTTCTCTGGTTCCTAACCAGGTTTCACAAGATTCTATCATCTGGTCAATCCATTCATAAATCAACAAATTTTCGTCTTCTTTTCCTCTCCTGACAGACACACGATTGACCGGTACGCCGCCATAGTTGATTTCTTCCACCGCATTATCTACCGCGTCATGCTGGGTGGATGTAATCAATATCTTGACTCTGGCTGCCCATAATTCATCTAACCTTTTTACAATAGCCTTAATAACCGTCGTTTTTCCGGTTCCGGGAGGGCCTTGAATGACAGCGATATCTGGCGTGTTGATCGCAGCGTCTATGGCAAGTTTCTGCTTTTCCGTAAAATGGTGTTCTTTATCCCCAAATATTTCTTTCTCAAGGCGGCTGGATACAGGCGCTCTCTTTCTCTGAACCGCTCCCACCAATTCTCCTGCCTGGATAATACTCTTTAAGCCGAAGAGCTGACATTTATTCGACAAAATATTCTGCTGCGCCCGTTTTCTACGTTTATTCTGTATTTCAGATCCGAAAATACTCGGAAGCAAATACCCTCTTGACGGAATAGCCCTTGTGGTATCCATTTCTTCCTTAATCTTAAATATCGTGGTATTGACACAGCTATAGTCTATGTCCGTCCCAATAATCACAGCATTCCGAAACTCGTATTCCATAGGACGTTCTTCATCAATATTAGCTATCGCCACATAGAACATATTGTCAACACAAAACTCCCGCCGTGTATATCCGCCTTCTAAAGAAAACAAAATCATACCGTTGGCATAACGGAAACTCTTATATTTCAGGTATCCCAGCTCAATGGCCTGCCGCTTGACACTCTCAAGTTCTAATTCGTTATAGATGTTCCATAGATCAATGAATTTTGTATCAGACCTGACAAGTTTGTTATATTGTTCGTCCGACTTGGCAGTCAGGAGCGCTCGGTCAGTAAGTTCATCCGAGATCTCTATCACCCCGCTTAGCAGCATGACCGGGAAATCAATCCTGTCCCTGTTGCTCCTCTTACGTATCTGCGTGATATGGAGATACTGCTGATGCGTTCGTGTAATGGCAAAAGAATATCTATCGCCGATCATCTCCAATTTTTTCGCTTTATTGTTTGTAGAATATGCAAACGCATACCTGCCGTTTTCCTCTACAATAAGCTGCTTTCGGATCTCATTCACAGCCTTTTCCGGATCAATATTATTTACCCTAAGGTCCGCATCTATTGCCTGATCTACGATAATCCTCATAGGATTCTCGTCATCATAAACATTCATGCCTGAAAACTCAAGCAATGTGATATAAATATAATCCCCCTCCGCCTTATCGGCACGCAGCAACGCCCTATTATAAGTAGTATGCAGCTCTTCTAACACACGCGCTTTTTCTGCGGCAATACCAACTCTCACAAAGCCGTCGTCGGGAAGCTTTATCAACAGATCGTCCTGTAGGATCTGATAGTCCAACAGCCCTTGCCTGATGCGTTTCCCTGCATCCTCTAATATGGCATGAAAGCAAAACTCCTTGGCGAACTTAATCTTTTTACTGTCCATCCGCTAATCCTCCTGTATGACCTTGATCTGGATAAATTTACTGATCGATGTGGTTCCATAGTACCTCTCTATCTGCGCCACATCAATCGACCCATTTTCCGTAGTAATATCTATATTCTTGCCAAAGAACATATAATAAGCCCCCACAGGAACCGCATTATCTTTATCTATTATGAACGGCTTTGCCGAGCCTTCTTTATACGGAGGGACTGTCCTTTCATTAAACATTGTCGAATCATTCAATATGATTTTATGATTTGACAGGTTCAGGAGCGCAAGCCTGCCGTCCTGGGTCCGTCCAACTGCTGCCAGAGCGTCGTCTGAATCAAACGGAATCTCCTCATCAAAGAACTTCCTGTTGATGTATTTCATCCCTTTCGTAATGGCCATCCTGTCTACTATATCGGAATACGTCCCCAAAGATTTCATGTCCTGCTCATGCTCCGGCGGAATCAATATTTTTCCACCGGAAGTCACCATATTTCCGCTTACCAACAGATATATTTTCTTTGCCGGCTCATCGCACATAGGGCAGGTACATCCCTCGCCTGTATAGTAATACTCCGCGTCGCATCCAGTCTGGTCGCACTGAATCACAATATTCCTGGCATGTGTACACGCTTTCATGAATTCCATCAAAGTCGGCCTTCTGGAACTTTCCAGTTTCCCATCCACGAATGTTCTCCTGAACAATTCCTTTAATTCATCGGTAAGAAATATTTTCGTATTCTCAAAATTAGAATTCTTATTCTCGTCAGAATCCGTATCTCCGATATAAGCTAATTTCCCCGTATCCACAGATTCTTGCACCCACTCAGGGTCGGCGTCTTCCGCATCGTCTCCGATAAACGGATGGCATGTGGTCAACATCTTAAAGAGCAGTACCGCATAGGAATAGGTATCCGTCACAGTACTTGCAACAGCGCGCTTATTCCCGATCTCCGGCGCCATATACAGGCTGGTTCCATCGATCAGCGGCCTGTATGCGCCGGATGTAATATTGTCGGAATCAATGATCGCCAGGCTGTTTCGTTCACGCGAAACAAGGATATTATTTGGGGATATGTCTACATATGCATAACCATTAATGTGGAGATACCTCAGGCTTTTCGCCAGCAGATATCCTATTTGGAGACGTTTGGTAAGCCCGCCCGTGGCATTAAAATACCAATCCCAGAGATCTTCTATCTCCTCTGGCTTTTCAACATAGTCATTCAAAGAAACATGTCCTTTTGCTTCTTTCATCACATATCCAACATACGGCTCTTCCAGAATGACCATCGGGAAAGCAATTCTGGTCTCTTTGGGGAGCCGCGCTCCCCGTCTGCTCAGCCATCTGTACCGTTCGCGGTATTGCTCGCGGTCAACAGAAGTATTGATCTTAACGAGGAAATCTTCCGCCGTCTTATAAACAACGCCCTGGCCGCCTTTATTCAGAACCGCTGTAATATGGTATGTTCTTCCGTCGGCATCTCTGATCACCTTTCCGATTAAGTCTGCTTCTCTACTCATACCGTCCTTCTTTCTCTATCGTCAGATAGCAGATTGTTTTATCATCACTGTGGCCGTCCGTCTTCCAATCATCTAACCACTCTTTGAGTTCTCCCTGTAACTCATCGATTCCCTTTTCCTTCAGCACTTTCTGAAAATATCCCGGAAGCGTAAGTTTCTTTTCAGGAATGAGATCGTCCGATATGCCATCTGTTGAAATGATCACAATTGCCTTTTCATGATAGGCTTTCTCCGGAACAATCTCAAAATCCAACAGTTCCTCCGCATTCAGCGAACACATGGAATCCGTCACATTACCGAACAAGTCCTGGGAAGCGACATGATCCTTACATACAAGATCATCATAGCTGACCAGAACCATTCCATCTCCAATACCGCCAAAAATAAGGCTTCCTTTATAAAAGGCAGCCAGATGTACCGTAGTATCAAAATCGTTGCTCTTCTCTATCCCATAGGATTCATGCCAGGATTCTACCATTCTTTTTGCCAGAATATTCGCCACATTGTCGGAAAGGAATGCATACCCTGAGAGTTTCTCCCAAAGCCACTCTTCTAATATATCGGCTATTTTTTCTGCTCCCTGCTCTGAGTGCCGGCAGGAGCCAAGTCCATCCGCTACAATAATATATGCCAATTCTTTTTCGGTATCAGCGCCGATCCTGAACGTGTCCTGATTAATCTTCTTATCAACGCCTTTTTTAGACAGGCCGCCCACATGGATTTTATAATCTTTAAATTCCAAGATAAGTTTTTGAAGCTCCATAAGACTCACCACCTTAATTGGTCTGCCAACTCAATCAGATGGGATACTTCATCCTCAGAGAACATCTGGGCAGGATCCTCTATGAGCGGTTCATTCGGGTTGCTGCTCACCGATCTTTTACTAATCGAATAGGTCACCCATTGGAAAAATTTTGTTATCGTAGACAGATTATTTGCCTTTATTACCGGAATATCCGGGTTATTGATAAAAGCATTCAGCATCCTATAATCTGTTCCTTCACCGATTCCCAATGCTAATTTCGGGCATCTCTTCAATCGCTTACTCGAATGCAGTCTCTGCAGCGGTTTCCACTGTGAAAAGTCATAATTGGCCCGATCCGCCTTCACCGGGCAATCGGTCGGAAGCCCGTCACTAAGCAAGATGATTGTCGGGGCATATGCTCTTTCAGGAACCTGCTCTCTATCTTCTAACATATCTACCGCTTTATCAATCGCCTGCCCCATCCATGTTTTTCCTGCTGCCTGAAACTCTGGAACCGTTATATTTTCAATCTTATCAATCGGTTGGACTACTTCAACCTTATTTCCAAAAGAAATAATGCCGATACTGATCTTCCCCTTAGCATTTTTAATTGCAGAGAATTCTGCTATCATTTCCTTCAATGCTACATTGACCGTATTTATTTTTTCATTTGCCATGCTTCCACTGTTATCTACTAACAACAGCACCGGCAAAGGTCTGGCTTCCTTAATCACAACATCTTTTAATCCCATGTCATGCCTCCTCTTTAAGTTCTCTCAATTTTATACTATCAATTCCAATCCTTCGATAAAAAAACTATGCGAACTTGCTATGGAGCCTGATTCGCTCCATACAATTTATTCGCCTCAGCAATTCTTCCGTATACTTCCTTCTGAATAACGCGCGGCTCCATAACGATCACGTATGGCCCCATAGACAGAATATTTTTGATCACCTCTTTTTCGTCGGCTTTCAGATAGGATATCTCCAGCCGATATTTATTCTTCTCCTTATCGTATCTCGCTTTTCTGTCATAATATGAAAACACGCGAAAACACCTCTCGATCACATGATCCACAGGTTCAACATCCAAAACTACTTTTTTCGTATTGATTTTCAAGAATTCCTTATATTCTTCACGCAGTTCTATATCTGCTGTTTCTTCTGTTACTTCCAGATTCTGCATCGTATCCAGATTCATCTTGATAAACCGGCGCTCAACAGGCTCATACGCACAGATCCTGAACTTATCGTTTACAATAGAAAATTCGATTTTTACCGGAAATGCCTTTGCAGAAAATATCTCCACACGTCCCGGCCGGATATTATCGTACCGAATCGCCTTTCTATCCTTAATAGCTCTGGCAATCATTGAAATATAGTTCTCAAAACTACGGCCGTCCCCAGAAGCCCCGCGGGAGAACAGATTTTTAATTGTGATATCCGCAGGATCCCACTCTTTTACAATTCCTTCCGTAGCCTTTTTTAATTTATCCACCGTAGCCCTGGTGAGAAAATGCTGTATATATGGATTGGATACTAGCGTTTTGGCAGCCTGTTTTTCAATCAAAGATAATCTTATGGGGAAATCTTCTTCCACCACGGCTTTTATCTGCCCGCCGTCATATGTAAATATCAGGCCCTCGCCTTCGTCTGCGGCAAACAATGCCTCTGTGACTTCAAAATCCGGCTCGCCCGGAAGTTCCTTGTAAAGCCGTTCCACTATATCCTGCTTTTTGCACCGCCCGCCTCCAGCCAAAATCCTGGCCATGAATTCATAATATTTATTTTCTGTCTCATCAAAGAGAATCATATTTTTCTAACGCCTTCTTCCAATCTTCTGCTATCTTTAATTCCGTTTTCTTCGCACCGCTCGATATTACTCTGGCACGCTCCCCGAAACTTCTAATCCACGGAATCATCTCATCCGGATCCCTGAGTTTCAGCCTGAACTCATAAATTCCGGCATCTTTCTTGACGACCTCTCCGCCATGCCCTTCACAACACAGCCGGTCCAAGATATAGCGTTCCTTCTCTTCATCAAAACGAAATTCTATGACAATCTCAGACAACTCCGTAACAGCGCCAGACGTACACCAGCACTCATCCGAGAATCCCTTATACTTTTCTGCCGTCTCTTTCTCGGAAGTGCTTTGCTTCCTGCCTTGCTTCACGCTGCTGATACGGTCTATCCGGATGACACTGTCTATCTGGCTATTGACGTCGTAACAGTATAGATACTGCCGTCCGTAAACACTGTCATGGATCAGTTCAATCGGAATTGCCAGACATTTTTTATCATTGCCGCAGATAGTCATATCTACCAAAGTATTTTTCTCTTTAGCCTTCATAATTGCAAGCAGAATATCATTGTCTAATACATTGAACAGATGGTTATGCTTAAAATGAAAAAGTCCGGTCTCGTCCGCATCGATTCCCCGATTACTGTAGAGGTACAGGCAAAGCTTTTGATGGAGGAAGTAATAGGGCATTTCCAATGGAGATACATTTTTCATAAACTCCAAATAAGTGCATAGATCCAAAAGCTCATCATTGTCAAAATCCCTCCATATATCGTCGCCCAGACGAAAAAGAACCCTCCGCCCTTGCTTCCTGCAGTTAATATATCCCTTCTCGGCCAACTCATCTAATTTGCTCCTCAAGTTATCCTTAGTAAAAATGGCATCTGGATTCATTACCGGGAGAGAATGTAAAATTTCCGCCGCCGACATCTCTACGTTCCTGCCCAACAATTGCTGGATAAAGAAAAAAGCCATGATATCAAGCGCCGTAAAAGATTTGTTCCGATAGGTATCCTCCAGATAATTTCTTGCGCCATCCGTCATGTTATAAGAACAATAGAGCTGGACTCTCTTATCTACACGCCTCTCTTTTATGAATTTCTTTGGCAGATATGCGCGGATCCTCTGCTGTTCCTTATCATACTTTCTGCCGCTGATACCTTTCTTCTCAATAAAGTCATCCCTCGAAAAGCATCCAAAAATATAGATATCGCGTAATATATGGCGGATATTTTCATAATCCCGAATCAACAGGCTGGATTTATTCAGCGCCATTTTCCTTCTCCTTTGCACCAACGAACTATTTTTATTATAATCGAAGTCTCGAATTTTGTCGATACAAAACAAAATCTATTGGCGTATGTATCCTGCATAAACAGTAAAAACGGAAAGAGGCAGGGATTCCCCTGCCTCTTTCCACTATATGCAAAACCTGCCAATTACATTCCAAACATTTTTAATGTATCCGCAGCTTCCTGCGGTTTGCATCCTACTTTTTCTAATACCTTTCCGCCCATAACAGATTTTACCCCTTTCATAACAGACTTATATTTTACCGCAATGTATTCTAGTTGGACTCTTCAAGGTTGGTTTTAATAATTCTAATTTCGTTTCATCTCTCTCATATTCCTCAAACCGCTTCTCATGAGAAAAAATATAAAATGGAATCAAAAACAGAAGTCCCTTATCAAATATCTCTTCTATCGAATCACCGAACTTTTGCAACCTATTCTTTCTCCTCGAAGCTTAACTCCCTAACCGGCGTCTGGCAGACTCCGTTCTCGCACAGATAATACATCACGCCCTCCTGTGGCAGCGGGTATTCTGCCGTAAACGGTACACATTTTGCCAAATCGTCTGCATTTTCCTTTGTTTTGACCAAAATCTCAATTCCGTATATTGGCAAATCGTCAATCTGCCTTCGCAATTTCTCCGACATTCCTCCGCTTACGGTACATACTAATTCCCGATGGGGATAGACCGCATCGGCCATTGCCAAAAGCGCAAAACTATATCCTGCGGGATACTCATAGATCTCCCCCGCGCAATACCCTATCTGTCTCCTTGCCGCATCCTGCCAGTATACATCCCCGGTCAATGCCGCCAGCTTTTGAAGCGCCATTGCCGCCGCAGAATTACCGGAAGGCATTGCCCCGTCATACATTTCTTTGGGCCGTGCGATTAACTGCACTGCATCCGAAGCATTCATGAAATATCCTCCTGCTTTTTCATCTTCAAAAAAATGAATCATCTGCCTTGCCCTCTGTATTGCACAGAAAAGGTATTCCACCTGAAAATCAGTCCGGTATAACTCAAGCAATGCAAGGGTATAGACCGCATAATCCTCCAACTGCCCCTGATTGGCCGCCTCCCCGTCGCGGAAACGCAAGTATGGCCTCCCATCCTCCCCGGTCATGTGTGCTTCTATAAACTCCCGGGCTTTTCTTGCCGCTTCCAGATACCGCTCCTCTTTCAGCACGGCCCCTGCCCGGGCAAGCGCAAGTATTGTCCATGCATTCCAAGAAAGCAGAATTTTATCATCTTTATGAAGTGTCGTCCGGTTCAGGCGGTACTGATATAACTTTTCCTTATCATTTACTTTATCATTTTCTTCTGTCTGGTCATGATGAATCCGGTTGGGAATGCTCCTGCCCTCAAAATTCCCCTCTTCCGTAATCCCATAAAGACGGCAGAATTCTTTCCCGTCAGCCTCTCCCAATACAGACATGACTTCATCCGGGGTAAACACATAATATTTCCCCTCTACGCCTTCGCTGTCCGCATCCTGCCCACAGTAAAATCCGCCTTCTTCATCCGTCAGTTCCCGCAGGATATAATCTGCCGTATGCTGTACTATATCTCTATACGTCTCTTTTTCCGTGACCTGATACGCTTCCAGATAAGCAAGGATTAGCAACGCATTATCATACAGCATTTTCTCAAAATGTGGGATAAGCCATTGCCCATCCGTAGAATAGCGTGAGAATCCGCCGCCGATATGGTCGTGGATTCCTCCCTTTGCCATAGCGTTTAAGGTGGTTTCTGCCATGTGAAGTGCGTCCCGTTCCTGCTCCTCCTTTGCATACCGCATTAAGAACAGCAGATTATGGGGCGACGGGAACTTAGGTGCGCCGCCAAAACCTCCCCATACCGGATCGAACTGTTTTGCAAAGATACGGTACGCCTTCTTGAATATCTCTTTGTCGGGGAATCCACCGCCAGAGCCGCTGCCTTGGGGCGCAGAATTTTTATTGATCATCGCCGTAATCTCTTCGCTGTCCCTAAGAAGATCCTGCCGTCTGGTCTTCCATAACTTTAGGACTTCATTTAAGATGTCCATAAGCCCCGGACGGCCATAATACCGCTCTTTGGGGAAATACGTACCAGCAAAGAAAGGCTTCTGCTCCGGCGTCATAATAATCGTGAGCGGCCAGCCTCCTTGTCCTGTAACGGCCTGGCAGACGGACATATACACAGCGTCAATATCCGGCCGTTCCTCCCGGTCTACTTTGATGCATATAAATCCTTGATTCAGAAGCTTTGCAATGGCTTTATCCTCAAAGGATTCATGTGCCATCACATGGCACCAGTGGCAGGTAGAATAACCGATGCTGAGAAAAATGGGCTTATCCTCTGTCCTGGCTTTTTGGAAGGCTTCGTCGCACCATGGATACCAGTCTACCGGATTATCCTTGTGTTGGAAAAGGTACGGTGATTTTTCGTCTTTTAATCTGTTTGGCATTGTCTTTTCTTCCTTTCCTGTTATTCATTAGAATAGTATTTCCGGAAAATTGAAAATCAATAACCCCTTCGATTCTTCTGACTTTACGCAGAGTATATGGCCTTAATTTTTTCAGCCGTCGGCAAAATACTTCTCTCACATATGATTTCAAACATTTTTTTATAGTATTCCTTCTGTACAGAAGTTATAACCTCAATACCATATGCCGTTTCAGGAATATCATCTACTATCTTCCTGACTTTTCCCATGTCTACTCTTTCTGCAAAACGAAGAACTGCCGCATTGCATTCTTTGTTCTTCATACTTTCTATATACAAGAAGGGATGCAGATGTTTTCCTTTTTGATCTGTAAAAAATGAAACCCCCGTCTCCAATGTATCTTGGACAATATCCGCTTCATTATATAATCTACGCCCTGCGACGGAAGGATTCCTCTTATTAAATAATGCATTGCCATTATCAAATACCGGCGCCAGCGAAACGGTTCCGTCACCATTGATAAATACTCCCCAATTCCCATTATTCCGGTCATTATTCCGTATAAATGCATCTATGACAAACATATCCCAAAATCGTTCTTTTACATTCGGCATGTCTTTCAGAATGTCCGAAGTTTCCATTACAGTCAGGACATCTTCCAATACCTCCCCGTGACGGTCACTGCTTCCTGTTAAATTCGCATCATTTTCAGTAACAGCATTCTTGATTTTTCCATAATCAATCATAGCCCGATATGGGTCGAAGTCTCTACAGGCTACCACAATCTTTCCGTCCCGATAACCCAACATCGTCTCATGTACAGGTATGCCAAGAGATTCATAAATCTTTGAACCTATATACTCGCTGACCGGGCTTGAAGTATAAGAAGGTATATGATGATTCCGTTTTTCTCTCCCGGGGAAATGCTTGGTATTCTCCGGAAATTTCACCATCCAACGGACACCATCAATCAGTATACCGTATTTTGAACCAGATAATCCTCCATATAATCCCCAACGGTCTTTTGCATACTGGCTTAAATCTTTAATCGCAATCATAAATATCTCCCTCTTACCTTTTAGGCTCAAACAATAAATAGAAAGCTCTCTATATTATATACTATCATATCTTTCATCCTTTCCTCAAGTTCAACCTTTTTAACCCAGCTTTGACGCTTAAATTTATGTTTACTTTCTTAGAGCACATTGGATTCCATTT